>LFIK01000621.1_pt1 | contig 26940 bp, 30 predicted proteins | sample 643401 | NCBI WGS metagenome assembly LFIK01 (sample SAMN03777447, study PRJNA286221) | soda lake metagenome | biome: soda lake; feature: Kulunda steppe; material: water; isolation source: sample T5-Br brine of Lake Tanatar-5 | place: Russia: Kulunda steppe | collected 2010-07
CCCGCATCTGCCCGGCGGGGTCGCGCATCGTCCGCCCCCGGCGCATCCCGCCCCGATGCGCATTCCCCCCTGCTGCCCCCCGCCCCCGGCACGGGGGCGAGACGGGGGCGAGCGCCCGCGAGCGGGTCATGGGCGGGTGGGAGGGGACCCCGAGCGGGCGCTTCTTTCAGCGGCGGGCGGGCGCGCCGCTCAGGTGCCGCAGTAAGTCACCACCGACGGCACATCGGCGGGGGCGGGGCGGGCATAACGCTCCATCCCGGCAACTTCGGTGAAGGGCGCGCGCAGTCGGGCAAGCAGGGCCTCGAACGGGGCCATGTCACCCTTGAAGCTCGCCGCGTGCAGCGCTTCCTCGACCAGATGGTTGCGTGGAATGTAGACGGGGTTCACCGCCGCCATGCGCGCCACCGCTGCTGCGCGATCCGGGATTGCGGCGCGGTAACGGTCGAGCCACGGCTCCACCACCTCGGGCTGCGCGAAAAGCGCGCGCAACGCCGACGCATCGCCCTCCAGCGCGGCGGGCAGGGCCACGAAGAAGCCCGTGAAATCGACCTCCTGCCCCTCCCACAGCTTGTGCATCTCGTCGATCAGCTCGGCATCGGGGGCGTCCAGCCCCAGCTTGCGCGCGAAGACCGCGCGCCACGCGGCGACATACTGCTGCTGTGCCTCTTCGATCACCTCGGTCGCGCGGGCAATCGCGCGGTCTTCATCATCGTCGATCAGCCGCAGGATCGCTTCGGCCAGCCGGGCAAGGTTCCACAGGATGATCGCGGGCTGGTTGGAATAGGCATAGCGCCCGCCCTCGTCGATCGAGCTGAACACGGTCGCACGGTCGAAGCGGTCCATGAAGGCGCAGGGGCCGTAATCGATGGTCTCGCCTGAAATGGTGGTGTTGTCGGTGTTCATCACCCCGTGAACGAAGCCCAGCCCCATCCATTGCGCCACGGTCCGCACCTGCCGCCCGGCAACGCGGGCGAGGAATTGCAGCGCCGCGTCGTCCGTGCCGGCAAGGTCGGGGTCGTGGCGGGCGATGGCATAGTCGAGCAACTGACGGACCCGCGCCACCTCGCCCCGTGCGGCGAAAAACTGGAAGGTGCCGACGCGCAGATGGCTGGCGGCCACGCGGGCCAGAACGGCGCCCGGCTCCAGCCCGTTCTGGCGCAGCACCCGGTCGCCGGTGGTGCAGGCGGCAAGCGCGCGGGTGGTGGGCACGGCCAGCGCGGCCATCGCCTCGGAGATCAGGTATTCGCGCAGCACCGGCCCCAGCACCGCGCGACCGTCGCCGCCCCGCGCGAAGGGCGTGCGCCCCGACCCCTTGAGGTGCAGATCCCGCAACACGCCCGTGCGGTCGCGCAATTCGCCCACCAGAATGGCCCGCCCGTCGCCAAGCTGCGGCGAGAAACCGCCGAACTGGTGCCCGGCATAGGCCTGCGCCAGCGGACGCGCGCTTTCCGGCAGCGCATGCCCCGTCAGAAGCCCCAACCCGTCGGCGCTGCGCAGCCAGTCCGGGTCCAGCCCCAGATCATGCGCCAGCCCTTCATTGAGCTGCACGAGCGACGGGTCAGGCCAGCCCTGCCCCTGCCAGGGCACATAGAGCCCCGCCAGATCGCGGGCATAGCTGTTCTCAAAGGCAATCGCGGTCGTCATCCTGTCCCCGTTCGGTCCGTGTCACGGCAGCGTGACACTCAATTAGTCCCGACCGGGAACGCCGACCAGTCTCAGCCGACCTGATCGAGCCAGTCGCCATACCCCTCGGCCTCCATCTCCTCGACCGGGATGAAGCGCAGCGCGGCCGAGTTGATGCAGTAGCGCAGGCCGCCCCGGTCGCGCGGGCCGTCGGGGAAGACATGGCCCAGATGACTGTCGGCGTGGCGCGAACGGACCTCGACCCGCGACATGCCAAGCGACTGGTCGGTTTTCTCGACAATGTGATCTCTCACCAGCGGGCGGGTGAAGCTGGGCCATCCGCAGCCCGACTCGTATTTGTCGCTTGACGCAAAAAGCGGCTCGCCCGAGACGATATCGACATAGATGCCCGTGCGCTTGTTGTCGTTGTATTCCCCGGACCAGGGCCGCTCGGTGCCGTTTTCCTGCGTGACGTGGAATTGCTCGGGGGTCAGGGCCTCGATCATCTCGGGGCGGCGTTCGTAGCGGGGCATGGCGGACTCCTGTCGTGATGGCTGCGCGAAAACATAGACCCATGGCGGTCCGGTTTCCAACCGCCGGACAGCCCGGTTCGGGCTGGCGTTTCGTGGCCCGTTGGTGCATACAGGGCCGCACTAGCGCCAAGCGAGGGCCCGCCGATGAAATTCCTGTTGCGCCTGCTGACCTGGTGGAACGGCTCGACCCTGAACACTGCCTTTCATACCTGGCGCCACGGCGTGCGGGTGGGCGAGGATGAGCAGGGCAATGTCTTCTACCGCTCGCGCGACGGCAAGCGGCGCTGGGTGATCTATAACGGCGAGTCCGAGGCCAGCCGCATTGCACCCGACTGGCATGGCTGGCTGCACCACACCTGGGACGAGCCCCCGACCGAGCGCCCGCTGGCACAAAAGCCATGGGAAAAGCCACATCAGGAAAACCTGACAGGCACCCCCTTGGCCTATGCGCCGCGCGGCTCGATCCGCCGCCCCAAGCCCGAACCGCGCAAGGATTACGAAGCCTGGAGCCCGGAATGAACCGTTTTCACCTGATGCGCATCCTGCGCAGGCTGATCAACGACTTCCTGTATCGGCAGCGCACCAAGGGACGCAATGATCGCAACCGCCGCTGAGCGCGCCCGCGCCATCGCCGCCGTCCTGCTGCTGACGCTCCCGCCATTTGGCGCGGGCGCGCAGGAGATCGAGGTGCCGCAGGCCAGCGACCGGATCGGCTCGGCCTCCGGCGCGACGCTGCGCGGGCTCGACAAGGTGGCGGGCACGACGCAGGATCTGTCGCTGTCGAGCGGCGATTCGCGCCAGATCGGGCATCTGATCGTCATGCTCGAGGAATGCCGCTACCCGGTCGAGAATCCGGCGGGCGAGGCCTATGCCTGGATCGACGTGTTCGACACCCGCGCCGATGACATGATCTTCTCGGGCTGGATGATCGCATCCTCGCCGGCGCTGAACGCACTCGACCACGCCCGCTACGATGTCTGGGTGTTGAACTGCACCACCTCATAGGCCGCGGGCAGCGGGCGGCGCAGAATGTCGGCATCCACGCCCAGCGCCTGACGCAGCCGCGCGTGATAGGTGGCGCGCGGGATCGCGACCCCGCCCAGCGAGGCCAGGTGATCGGTCAGATACTGCGTGTCGAACAGCACGAAGCCACAGGCATCGAGATGCGCGACCAGCCAGGCCAACGCCAATTTCGAGCCGTCGCGGCGGTTCGAGAACATGCTCTCGCCGCAGAACACCCCGCCAATGGCCAGCCCGTAGACCCCGCCCGCCAGCGCATCGCCCTCCCACACCTCGAGCGAATGGGCGTGGCCTTGCGCGTTGAGTTCCATGAACAGCCGCACGATTTCGGCGTTGATCCAAGTCTCGCGCCGCCTCGCGCAGCCCGCCATGACACCACTGAAATCGGCATTCAGCGTGGCGCGCAGCCCCGGCGCGCGAAAGCGGCGGCGCAGGCTGCGCGACAGGTGAAACCCGCGCAGCGGCAGGATACCGCGATCTTCGGGGTCGAACCAGTAAAGGCGCGGATCGTCGCGCTGCGCGGCCATCGGGAACACGCCCATGCGATAGGCCTGCAACACCACCTCGGGGGTCAGCGCCGCGGACATGCGCACCTCAGAACGCGTCGGGGCGGGCCTCGCGCGCCATGTGGTCGAGCACCGCATTGACGAAACCCGGCTCGCGCCCCTCGGGGAAGAAGGCATGCGCAATCTCGACGAATTGCGACACGATCACCCGCGGCGGGGACTGCGTGCCGACCATCTCGGCCCCGGCGGCGCGGAACAGGGCGCGCAGCGTCGGGTCGATCCGCTCGATGGGCCATTTCGCGACCAGCGCCCGGTCGGTCATCTGGTCGATCTTCGCCTGCCGCTCTACCGCTGTCTCGATCAGGCGGCGGAAATGGGTGCGATCGGCCTCGGCCCAGTGCTCGGTCTCGGTCTCGGCGCCGATGCGGTGGGCCTCGAACTCGGTCAGGATGGTGCCGATCGGCACGTCCGAGGCCTCCATCTGGAACAGCGCCTGCACCGCGTAGAACCGCGAGGCCCCGCGCAGCACGCGCTTTTCCTCCAGCCCGGGCCGGTTGCGGCGGGTCTTGCTCATGCCTGCGATCCGCTGGCGATCTGGAACTCGTCGGCGCCGGGCTTGAAGCCCACGGGCCGCTTCACCCCGCCCCAGTGCCGCGCCAGCGCAATCAGATGCAGCGCCGCCGCCGCCGCGCCGCCGCCCTTGTTCTGCCCGTCCACCTCGGCGCGGATTTCGGCCTGGGCGCGGGTCTCGACGGTGAGGATGCCATTGCCGATGCACGCCCCCTGCAACCCCAGCAGCGTCAGCGCGCGCGAACTGTCATTGCACACGGTCTCGTAATGCGTCGTCTCGCCCCGGATCACGCAGCCAAGGGCCACGAACCCGTCGAAATTCGCCAGCCGGTGGGCCTGCCCGATGGCCGTCGGCACCTCGAGCGCGCCGGGCACCTCGATCAGCTCATGCGTGCCGCCGACCGCTTCGATCGTGGCGCGGGCGCCAGCCACCAGCATGCCGGAAATGTCCTTGTAATACGGCGCGACGACGATCAATAGCCGGGGCGATTGTTCGAATTCGGGCAGCGGAAGCGTGTAATGCGTCTCTGTTCCAGCCATCTCAGCGCCCTTTGCTTGCAGGGATCGGGCGCGTGCCGGTGATCGACAGCCCGTAGCCATCCAGCCCCACCACCTTGGGCGTGGCCGAATTCGTCAGAAGGATCAACTCGTGCAGCCCCAGCGACGACAGGATCTGCGCACCCAGCCCGTATTGCCGCAGCGTCTGGGGCGCGGCCTCGGACAGCGCCATCTTCATATGCGTGTCGCGCAGCAGCACCAACACACCACGCCCCTCGGCACCGATCAGCCGCATCGCATCGCCGAATTCGCCTGCACGCTCTGCCCCGGCCACGCCCACCATGTCCAGCAACGGGTCAAAGGCGTGCATCCGCACCATCACCGGCTCGGGGCCGCTGATATCGCCCTTGATCAGCACCACATGCTCGGCCCCCTGCGTGGTGTCGGAATAGACCCGCATCACCCAGTCGCCCCCGAACTCCGAGGTGATCATCTGCTCGGACATCACTCGCACAAGGTTGTCATGCCGCCGACGATAGGCGATCAGGTCAGAGATCGTGCCGATCTTCAGCCCGTGGCGCTGGGCGAAAGCCACCAGATCGGGCAGCCGGGCCATGCTGCCATCCTCGTTCATGATCTCGCAGATCACGCCCGCGGCGTTCAGCCCCGCCAGCCGCGCGATATCGACCGCCGCCTCGGTATGGCCCGCGCGCACCAGAACGCCCCCATCGCGCGCCCGCAGCGGAAACACATGACCGGGCGAGGCGATATCGGCAGCCCCCTTGGCCGGGTCGATGGCCACCGCCACGGTGCGCGCCCGGTCATGCGCCGAGATGCCGGTCGAGACACCCTCGCGCGCCTCGATCGAGACGGTAAAGGCGGTCTCGTGCCGCGACGAGTTCGAAGACGCCATCAGCGGCAGGCCGAGCTGGTCGATCCGTTCGCCCGAAAGGCTCAGGCAGATCAGGCCCTTGCCATGGGTGGCCATGAAGTTGATGACCTCGGGCGTGGCCATCTGGGCGGGGATGACCAGATCGCCCTCATTCTCGCGATCCTCGTGATCGACGAGGATGAACATGCGGCCCTTGCGGGCCTCGTCGAGGATGTCCTCGGTGGTCGAGATGGCGTCGCGCCAGCTCTGCTCGACCTCGCCGGGCTGTTCGTAGTGCATGGGGCGGGCTGTCCTTTATCTGTTGCGCCCGCAGATAGCCCAAAGGCCCCGGCGGGGAAAGGGGGTGTGATGCGCAGCCGATGTGCGCGGGGGGGGTGCTGCGCACGCTGCGTTAGCGCGGTGTTGGGGCGGGTCTGGCAGATTTCCCGCTTGCCCAACCGGATGGACCCCCATGCAGGATGTCAGAAAACTCGCCGAAGCGATCGTTCGCCGCGAAGGCGGCTATGTCAACGACCCCGACGACCCCGGCGGCGCCACCAATTTCGGCGTCACGATCCACACGCTGCGCCGTCTGCGCCCCGACCAGCAGATCGGCGTCGAGGATGTGCGTCGCCTGACCCGCGAAGAGGCGATCGAGATCTATATCGAGCATTACTTCACCCGCCCGCGCATCGCCGAATTGCCGGAGCCGCTCTGGGCGACGGTGTTCGACATGTATGTGAATGCGGGCGCGAATGCAGTGCGCATCCTGCAGCGGCTGTTGGGCGAGATGGGGATCGCGGTCAGTGTCGATGGGGTGATCGGGCCGCAGACGATCGGCGCAGCCCGGCGCGCCTTCGAGATGGCGCCCGCGCATCTGGCCGATGCCTACGGGATCGCGCGACGCGACTATTACTACCGCATCGGCGACCGCCGCCCGGCCAGCCGCAAATTCGCCCGCCGCCGCGACGGAGGAAAGGGCGGCTGGATCACCCGCGCCGAGGAGTTCATCTCGCCGCGCTTTCACCTGACCGACGCGGAGCATCGCGCCCGCGTGGCGGGCTGGTCATGATCCGGTCGGTGTTCGGGTTCCTGTTCGGCGGCGCGCGCGAGGCACGGGCGCTGGGCCGGACCGTGACCTCGGTGGCCGAGGTGTTCCGCCCCAACGCCACGCGGGCGCTGGAGCTGGGCCACGACGCCTACAAGGCCGCCCATGCGAGCCACCTGGCCGAGTTCCAGTATGGCCGCGCGGGCTGGTTCGACAGTTTCGTGAACGGCCTCAACCGCCTGCCGCGCCCGCTGCTGGCGCTGGGCACGCTGGGGCTGTTCGCATACGCGATGGCCGAGCCCGAGGGGTTTGCGCAGCGAATGCAGGCGCTGGGCCATGTGCCCGAGCCGCTGTGGTGGCTCTTGGGTGCCGTGGTGGCGTTCTATTTCGGCGCGCGCGAGGCGCATCACCTGCGCTGCGCCAAGGGGGGGATGCCGGTCGCGCCCCCGGCCCGGCAGACGCAGGACACGCCGTCCGGCCGACGCGACACCGACAATCCGGCGCTGAAGGAATGGCAAGGCAGCTAGAGAATGGCCCGCGCGCCCCGGCACGGGGCGCAAGCGCCCGCGAGCGGGGCATGGGCGGGTGGGTGGGCTCCGCTCGCGGGCGCTCTGCCCGCGCAGTCTCAAGACCCCTGGCGCAGGAAATCCTCTTCCTCGCCGGTCACGTCTATCCCCAGCGCCTCGAGCCCGCTTTCCAGGTTCTCGGCCAGATGCGGCATCCCCATCAGGTAATCCGCCGTGGGCGTCGTCGCCTCGGCCAGCGCAGTGGCCAGGGCATCGGCATAATCCTCCGCCTCGAACGCGCCGCGCCCGACCCAGGCGACCGCTGTCAGGCTGGCCTGCTCATCCTCGTTCAACCCGTCGATGAAGGCGTGCACCTCCCGGTCGCCGACCCTGCCCTCACGGGCGAGATAGATGATATGAACGACCTTGCGCAGGCTGATATCCAGCATGACCTTCTCCTTTGCGCAACCAGTGTCGCGCAAAGGGGCTGTTCTGGCAAGAAGAACTCACTTGCGCCCGAAAACCCTGTAATAGGCCCAGTCGGGCAGGAAGTTCGCCCCGCGGAACACCAGCGAGAAAAGCCACGGAAACGCCCGCTGAAACCGCGTGCCGCGCATCAATGTCAGCATCTCGTCGGCGGCCTGCGGGGGCTCCATCAGAAACGGCATGGTGAAATCGTTCTTGTCGGTCAGGCGCGTGCGGATGAAGCCCGGATTGGCAAGCTGCACATCCACCCCGCTGCCCCGAAGATCCGCGTGCATGGATTCGGCCAGATGCATCAGCCCCGCCTTGGACGAGGAATAGCCGATCGACCCCGGCAGCCCGCGATAGCCTGACAGCGAGCCCGTCAGCACGATATGCCCGCGCCCGCGCGCCACCATCGCGGGGACCACCTGCCCCAGCACCCGCGCCGCGCCGGTCAGGTTGACGTCGAACATGGCCTCGGCGTGATCGGCGTTCCACTCCTGCGCCGGGAAGGGCCAGTAGACGCCGGCCAGATAGACCAGCCCGTCGATCTCGCCCGCCTCTTTCGCGGCCTTCTCGACCGACGCCCGGTCGGACACGTCGCAGGCCACGACGCGTGCCGGGCCGGGCAGTTCCTCGGCCAGCGCGTCGAGGCTGTCGGTGCCGCGCGCGCTCAGCACCAACGCGCAGCCCGCCTTCGAGAGCTTCAGCGCCAGCGCCCGGCCCAGCCCTTCCGAGGCGCCGACCAGCCAGTAGGTCTTGCCCGAGAGTTTCCTCATGCCTCCACCCGGCGCATCGTCGCGACCAGTTCGGCCACCTTGATGCCGAACTTGCGGAACTGGCTGCGGTTGATGATGGTCTTGTCGTCGACCAGATACATCCAGTCGGTCACCTGCAACGCGTGGCCCCCGGCACTTTCGGGCAGTCGTATCGTGTAGCGCAGTTGCACCGCCGAGCCGACCTGCGTGCCCGAACCCCGGCCCACCAGATCGTCGGCATCGGCCTGGATGCGCCCGTCATTGCCGATGTTCAGCCGCCATTCGCGATCCTGCCGGGTGCCGCTGTCATAGAAGAACTTTTCCGCCAGCACGCCGCGATTGCCGTCCCAGCTGCCCTCCATGTCAGCCGTGAAGCGCGAGGTCACGCGGCCCATGGGGCCATAGATCACCCCCTCGCAGCGGATCGGCCCGCAGAGGTGTTTGCGGATGTCGATGGCTGGCTCGAGCTGCGCATAATCCTCCGGTTTCTGGGCCTGAAAGCCGACGAAACGCTGGCCGATCGGCAGCAATACCAGCACCAGCGCCATGCCGGCGAGAACGGACAGAAAGGGGATCATTATTGGCTCTCCTTCAATGGGGTGAGCGCCAGAAGCGCAATCGCCACGGCCTTGAGGGCCGATGGCAGGGCGGCGTAGAGCAGGATCAGCGTGGTCAGCGCGGTCGGATCATTGTCCGGCCCGGCCTCGAACCCGGACCACTCCAACGCCGGAAAGACCATCACTGCGGCGAGCGCCAGCGTGGCCTTGGTGACAAACGCCCAAAGGCCGAAGCCCTTGGCCGCGTCGGGTGAGATATCGGCCATACGGCGGGCGAAGATCGCGGGCAGCAGCGTCAGATCCGCGCCGATGCCCGCGCCCGAGATGACGCAGATCAGCGCGAACAGGACCAGATCGCCGGGCCCCAGCGTGACCACGAAGGCAAAGCTGAGCGCGGCCATCACCATGCCCGACAGAAGCGCCGTCTTGGCACCATAAGCCTGCGCCAACCGCGCCCAGAGCGGCGCCGACGCCGCTGCAGACAGGAACAGCAGGATCAGCAGCGCGCCTTCCCAGCCCTCGGCCAGCAGCACCGATTCGGCGTAGAACAGGAACAGTGTCGAGGTGATCGCCACAGGCGTCGCGTTCACCAGCGCGATCAGCAGCAGGCGGCGCGCCGTAGGGTCGGCGAAGACCGCCCGCATGGGCAGGCCCGCCGCGCCATCCACAGGCGCACCGAAGCGCGGCCACTCAGCGCGCATCGCCAGGGCCGCGACAGCCGCCACCAGCAAGAAGCCCAGCGCGAAGCCGGTGAAGGGCGCGGGCATCACGGACTCCAGCGCGACCGGGGCTGCCGCCGCAAGGCAGACGCCCAGCAGCGCCCCGGTCTCTCGCCAGCCCGCCAGCCGCACGTGCCCGCCCGCGCCCATCGCGTCGCCCCGCGCAGTGCCAGTGGCATAGAAACAGATCGTCAGGAACGAATAGCACGAGAAGAGCAGCACCAGCGACACGGCGAACCACGCCAGTGGCGCAAACAGCGGCGGGATGGCAAACAGCATCAGCATTGCCGCCGCCATCAGTACCACGGTGACCGCAACCGCCTGTCCCCGCACTGCGCCCAACCGCTCGGCCAGCCAGCCGAGCGCCGGGTCCTGCAAAAAGTCGATCCCGCGCAGCACGAACAGCACTGTCCCGAGCGCCGCCAGCGACACGGCATATTCGCTGACATAGAAGTGCGGCGCATGGATGTAGATGGGCAGCCCCGCCATCGCCAGCAGCCCGCCGAACAGCGAATAGCCCCACAGGCGCGGCGCGGGCGCCGTCTCAGTCAGCGCCACGGTCATTGACTGACCTCCTGCGCTGGGGGCGCGGGACGGCTGCGGAACGCAGCCCCGCGCCACCAAAGCCGCAACGCCTGCCAGTGGATCAGCGCCAGCACCCGGCGCGAGCCCATGCGCCGCACCATCGCCCACAGGATCGCGCGGTTGCGCAGCGGTTTGCGCGGCCCGGCCAGCGTGGCGATCAGCCCCGCGCCGGGCGCCTCATCCTCCTGATGGTAGCTGATGCGGATGGCGAGCTTCTCGGGCGCAATGTCGAAATGGAACACATACTGCCCCGCGACAGGCTGGAAGGGCGAGACGTGGAAGATCTTCTCCGCCGTGATCGCGTCCTGCGGGCCGATGACCGAGGCGTCGGATTTGGCACACAGGTAGGAATGCCGGTCGCCATAGGTGTTGCTGACCTCGGCGATCACTGCGCGCAGCCCGCCCGCAGTATCGTGGCACAGCCAGAAGCTGACGGGGTTGAACAGATGCCCCAGCACGCGCGGCTGGGTCAGCAGCTGTACGCGCCCGGACGTGACCTCGGCCAGGCCATGCGCCTCCAGCACCTCGCGCACCCAGGCCGCCCCCCGCCCCTGCCCCGGCGCGCCGCCATGGTCGCGGTCCCAAAGCGCGGCAAGATTGCGGGCATTGCGCGAGATCAGGCGCGGCAGGTCAAGCGTCGCCTCGGCGTCGAACAGCACATAGTCCACCCCGTAGGTGAAGCGGTTCGCAACAGGCCCGCGCCGCCCGTGAAAGGTCTGCCCGGCGATGTATTCGATCGCACTCATGCGCCCTCGAGTTTCTCGGCGCGCGCATCCATCGCGCGGGCGATGTCGACGGCACTGGCGAACCCGTCCTCGTGAAAGCCATTGCGCATCCATGCCCCGCAGAACCAGGTGCGGTTTGTCCCGTTGAAGCCGCGAATGGCCTCCTGCGCGCGGATGGCGGGCATGTCGTAGACCGGATGCGCCATGGTGTAGGTGTCGTAGATGCACTCCTCGCGCACCGGGTGGTTTGCGTTCAGTGTCACGAAGATCGGGTCATCCTCGGGGATCGGCTGCAGCGAGTTCATCCAGTAGCTGAGCGAGATGCGCGCGCGATCCTCGGGGCCGCGCTCGCGATACACCCAGCTTGACCAGCATTTGCGCCGTCGGGGCATCACCTCGGGGTCGCAATGCAGGATCGCGTCATTCTCCTGATAGGTGATGGCGCCCAGCGCCGCGCGCTCGGCCCCGGTCGGGTCGGCCAGCAGGCGCAGGCTGATGTCGGAATGCGTGGCGAAAATGACTTCGTCAAAGCGGTCTTCCTCGCCACCGGGCAGCTTGATCCACACGCCATCGGGGCCGCGCCGCACCGACTGCACGGGACAGCCGGGCCGCAGATTGACGCCCGCGCGCGCCAGCCACGTCTCGAGCCTGCGGACGTATTCGACCGACCCGCCCTGCACGGTGTACCACTGATGCTGGCCCTCATAGCCCAGCAGCGCGTGATTGCGGAAGAATTCCATCATCGCATGGGCCGGAAAGTCGAGAATGCGCTGCGTCGGCGTTGACCAGATCGCGCCCGAAAACGGCAGGATGTAGCGCTCGCGAAACCATGCGCCGGTCCCCAGCCGGTCGATCAGCGCGCCGATGGTCAGGTCCGGCTCTTCCTGCGCGAGCGCCAGCCCACGGCGATTGAAGCGCATGATGTCGCGGATCATCCGCCAGTGCCGCGGATTGGCGAGATTCGCGCGCGTGGCGAAAATCTGGTCGATACCGGAAAGCGAGTATTCCGACCGCCCCCCGTCGAAAGACGCGCCGAAGGACATGTTCGATTTCGCGACGGGCACGTCGAGCTTGTCGAACAGCGCGGTCAGATGCGGATAATTCGTGTAATTGAACACGATGAAGCCCGTATCCACCGGCTGGTCGCCGCGCTTGCCTGCCATCACCGTGCGCGCATGCCCGCCAAGACGCGGCTCTGCCTCGAACAGGGTGACACGGTGGCGCTGCGACATGAGGTAGGCACTGGCAAGCCCCGAGATGCCCCCGCCGATGATTGCAATCCGTCGGGCCGGGGTCGGGTTTATTTCAAAAGGCATTCAGGGGTCCTTGCTTGTCATGTCAACTTGGCAGATTTACGCCGACCGCACGCTGGCGGATCACTCGCCGCCGCGCCGGGAAGATCCTGCCCGCATTCGGAAAATTCATGTGATCCGACAGCGATCCTGTCGCGTAGAGGTGATATGTTCGACGCATTGCCGCAAACTGACACCGCTCGACACCGCCGGGATTCTGTGGAAACCCTTGGGGTGACAGGACAAGTGAGATGCGGTGTGCAGGGGCAGACGGCAGTGAAGAATGCAGATGGTGGCAAATGGGCTGCCCTCGTCAAGCGCGTGGCCGACCGACAGGATGCCGACGCCTTCGCCGAGGTGTTCGACCATTTCGCCCCAAGGGTAAAGGCTTTTCTGATGAAGTCCGGCGCGGATGCCACGCTGGCCGAGGAATGTGCGCAGGACGTGATGGTAACCGTGTGGCGAAAGGCAGCGCAGTTCGATCCGGCGCGGGCGAGTGTGGCGACCTGGGTCTTCACCATCGCCCGTAACCGGCGCATCGACATGCTGCGCCGGGACCGCCGCCCCGAGCCCGAGGAACTGACCTGGGGCCCCGAGGCCGAGCCCGACCAGCTCGACGCGCTGGTCCTCCAGCAGGAGAGTGCGCGGCTGACCGCTGCGATTGCCGAATTGCCCGACAAGCAGCGCGTCATGATCGAGCGGGCCTATTACGGGGATCTGTCCCATAGCGAAATCGCCGAGGAGACGGGACTTCCCCTCGGCACAATAAAATCCCGGATCCGGCTGGCGCTCGAGAGGCTGCGCCACAACCTGAGTTGAGAAAGACGAGACGATGAAGATAACCCACCACCTGAGCGACAAACTGTTGATGGCCTATTCGGCGGGCACGCTGCCAGAGGCCTTCAATCTGGTCGTCGCGACCCATATTTCGATGTGCGACGAATGCCGCGCGCGCCTTGCCGAGTTCGACGCGGTGGGCGGCGCGCTGATCGAGGCGACCGAGACGACGACCACGATGGGGTCGGACGCGCTGGCCGCGACACTGGCACGCATCAAGGCAGGCGGTCCGACAGAGCGTGCTGTGCCCGCACCGCGCGCTGGCGTGCTGCCGCAGCCGCTGCATGATTACGTGGGCGGCGATGTCGAAAGCGTCGCCTGGCGCAGTGTCGGCGGCGGCGTGAAGCAGGCGATCCTGCGGACATCGGAACACGCCTCGGCGCGGCTGCTGTTCATTCCGGGGGGCGCCGCCGTGCCCGATCACGGGCATCGCGGGACAGAACTGACGCTGGTGCTGCAAGGGGCGTTTGCAGACGAGCATGATCGCTTCGGCCCCGGCGACATCGAAATCGCGAATGAGGATTTGCATCACCAGCCGGTGGCCGAACCGGGCGTGGACTGTATCTGCCTCGCCGCGACCGACGCACCGCTGAAGTTCCGCGCCTTTTTGCCGCGCCTCGCGCAGCCCTTCCTGCAAATCTGAGCAGCACACCCGCTCTCGGATCGGCACGCACCGGCAGGGTCGGTCGCCGGTCGCCTGACGGATGGGCAGGGGGTGCGCGGCGCGGCCAGATTCACGATCAGCGCAAGATCGCGCCCGGCCTGCCTTCACCGTGTCCGTCACCCTGTTGCCAAAGCGCCCTCGGGGCGTGCGGGGCGGGTGGGTGGGCACGGCCCGAGGGCGCTTTTCGCCTGTGCGCACGACCCGCGCCGGAAGAGCCGCTTGACACCGACAGGAACCGGTCGGACGCCACTGTCATCAGTAGCCCAGCGCGCAACCATCCTTGCGCGGGTCCGACGCGCCTTCAAGCACCCCTGACGGGTGAATCCGGATCGCCTGTGCGCCGCCGATGGGCGTCTGTGCGCGCTCGACCGTGTGGCCCAGATCGGCCAGCGCCCGCAAGGTCGCCTCTGGATAGGGGCGCTCGAGCGTAAGCGTGCCGTCCTCGCCATAGGCGCGCGGCGCGTCTATGGCGCTTTGCAACTCCATCCCGTGATCGAGCAGATTGCCGATCAGCCGCGCATGGCCCACCGGCTGATAGGACCCGCCCATCACACCGAACGGCATCACCACCCGCCCCTGATGACGCAGCATCGCGGGGATGATCGTGTGCAGCGGCCGCTTGCCGCCTGCCAGCGCATTGGGATGGCCCGGCGTCAGGGTGAAGCCCGCGCCACGGTTCTGGAACAGCAGGCCGAAGCGCTCGGAGGCGCGACCCGACCCGAAGCTGTGAAAGATCGAGTAGATCAGCGACACCGCCATACCGTCGCGGTCCACCACGGTCAGATAGACCGTGTCGCGATGGACGGCCTCTGTCAGCGCCGCCGGGTCGGGCAGCACACGCGCCGGGTCGATCAGCGCCGCGAGCGCCTGCGCCGTCTGGGGCGCGAGCATATGCGCGAGCCGCGCGGTATGGTCGGGATCGGCGAGAAAGCGGTTGCGCGCGTCATAGGCCAGCTTGGTGGCCTCGGCCTCGAGATGGGCGCGCTCTGGCCCCAGAGGGTCGAGCGCGCCAAGATCGAAATGGCCGAGGATATTGAGCAGCAGGCACGCCGTCGCACCCTGCCCGTTGGGGGCATGCTCGACCAGCTCGTGATCGCGGTAGCGGCTGATCACCGGGTCATCGCTGCGCGCGCGGGTGGCGGCAAGGTCGTCATGGCTGTGACAGCCACCCATCGCCTGTAGTGAAGCGATGAGATCCTCGGCAACTTCGCCCTCGTAGAACCCCGCGCGGCCCTCGCGGGCGATGCGGCGCAGCACCTCGGCCAGCCCCGGCGCGGCGAAAACCTCGCCTGCGCGGGGCGCCCGACCGCCGGGCAGGTAGATGCGGCGCGCGGCACCGTGCAAGTGGTCGGCGCGCGCCCAGTCGAACGCCGTGCGCGGGCCGACCGGCACGCCGGCCTGCGCGTGGTGGATCGCGGGGGCGAGGATCTCGGCCAGCGCCATGCGGCCCCAGTCCGCGTTGAGCTGGCAGACGGCATCGACCGCACCCGGCAGGGTGATCGCCTCGACCCCGTGGACGGGAACCGTCGCATGCCCCGCCGCGCGCAGGGCGCCCGCGTCGATCGCGGCGGGCGCACGCCCCGAGCCATTGAGCGCCACGACCTCGTCACGGCCCGCAGGCTTGAGCAGCACGAAGCAGTCGCCCCCCAGCCCGGTCATGTGCGGCTCGCAGATATTGAGCACCATGGCCGCCCCGATGGCCGCGTCCGCCGCATTGCCGCCGGCCTGCAACAGATCAATGGCCGTCTTCGCGGCAAGCGGGTGCGAGGTGGCGCACATGCCGTTCGACGCATAGACCGCCGAGCGGCCCGGAAACTGGAAATCGCGCATTGCCGGATCCTCTGTTTTGCGTGCCACCCTATGCGGGCGCGGCGGGGAAGGAAACGGGGAAAGCCCCCCCGCGCGCAGGGCACTTTCCGGGAAGGGGGGGCGTCCCTTGCCCCCATCGAGGGGGCGGCGGGCCGCGTCGGGCCAGGGCCCTCCCGCCCAGTCGCAGGGCGTCGCGCGACGGTCATGCTGGCGGTGTGAGGGCATCGGCGGAGTCCGACCGGCGCGGGATTGCGCTCGGACCGGTGCTCCGGGGGCCGCTGGACGGCAGCGCGCGATGCAGCGGCGTCTCCCGCCAGACGCGAGGCTGACGGCGCGCACGCCCACCGGTTCCTGTGCCCTGGCCGCCACCGACGCCAGCCCGGTTCCGCGACCCGCGATGCGCAGCCTGCCGGTCCCGCCCGCCGCGTGCGCGCGCGCGGCGACCAAGCAATTCCCGAAGCGCCCTCGGGCCGTGCGGGTGGGTGGGCGGGGCACGGTCCGAGGGCGCTTTGGCGCTTCACGCGCAGGCCTTGCTACCCCTCTGTCGGCTGCGGCATTCAGAGGGAAATACACTCAGATAACAGCCCGCCGGTGACGTCATCTGAGCGGCGTCCAACGCATTCGGTCCACAGGCTACGCAATGATGGTAGATGCCAAGCCGCCGCGCCCGGAGAGGTTGCACCGCCTTCGCCCGACCGCAGCCCCGAGGCCGCCATTGGCGTCAATGCTGACATGCGCCAACATCGCGCTTGCCCGGGTGAGCCGGTTGGCGCGCCACCACCACATGCGTGGCGACTTTGCACCGGGCGCGCAGGGCATTCATACGCGACACAGCACCGCGCGCAGGGCGAATGTCTCTGGCCTCGGCCGCCATGCTGCCGGAGTTGCGGCAGCATGGGCAGCCTGCGATGCGCGGCTCAATTCACCGGCACCGACAGCCCCCGTTCACGCGCGAGGGTGCGCATCCGACCTTGCAGTTTCTCGAAGGCGCGCACCTCGATCTGGCGAATGCGCTCGCGGCTGACATCATAGCTCTGCGACAGATCCTCGAGCGTCACGGGCTCATCGGTCAGCCGCCGCTGGGTCAGGATATCGCGCTCGCGATCATTGAGGACATCCATCGCTTGCATGAGCAATTCGCGGCGCTGCTCGAACTCGTCACGCTCGGCATAGTCGCTGGCCTGATCGGCGCCCTCATCCTCGAGCCAGTCCTGCCAGCTCGACGCCCCCTCCTCGCTGCCGACCGTGGCGTTGAGCGACGAGTCGCTGCCCGCCATGCGCCGGTTCATCGCGATCACCTCATCCTCGGACACGTTGAGGTCCTGCGCGATGCGGGCCACGTTCTCGGGGCGCAGGTCGCCATCTTCCAGCGCGCCGATGCGCGACTTGGCCTTGCGCAGGTTGAAGAAGAGCTTCTTCTGCGCCGAGGTGGTGCCGAGTTTCACGAGGCTCCAGGAGCGCAGGATGTATTCCTGGATCGAGGCGCGGATCCACCACATCGCATAGGTCGCCAGCCGGAATCCCTTGTCGGGGTCGAAACGCTTGACCGCCTGCATCAGCCCGACATTGGCCTCGGAGATCACCTCGGCCTGGGGCAGGCCGTAGCCGCGATAGCCCATCGCGATCTTGGCGGCGAGGCGCAGATGGCTGGTGACCAGCTTGTGCGCGGCCTCGGTGTCCTGATGGTCGACCCAGCGCTTGGCCAGCATGAATTCCTCTTCCGGCTCGAGCATCGGGAAGCGGCGGATTTCCTGCATGTAGCGGTTCAGCCCCTGTTCGGGGCTGGGGGCGGGAAGATTGGCGTAACTGCTCATCCGAAAACCTCTTGTCGCGAAACCGGCCCTCGCAGATAGGCGCAGCGCCTGCGCTGTGCAACCCGCGGATTACCGGCAATTCCTTGCTACAAGGTAAATGTTGCGCGCCCCAGATGTTTCAGCCACCCTCACTGCGATGTGCAGCCCGCGTGAGCCGCCCGCAGGGTGGCGAGCAGCGCCGCCATGTCGGCGGGCAGGTCCGAGGCGAACTCCAGCGTTGCGCCGGTGACCGGATGGGTAAAGCCCAGCGTCGCGGCGTGCAGCGCCTGGCGGGGGAAGGCCGCGCAGGCCGCCGCCGCCGGCGCGCCCAGCGCCCGCTCGGAAGCCGCCCGCCGCCCGCCATAGACCGGGTCGCCGACCAGCCCGTGCCCGGCATGGGCAAGATGTACGCGGATCTGATGCGTCCGCCCGGTCTCGAGCCAACACTCCAGCAGCGCCATTGCGGGCGGGGCACCGAACCCCGCTACAACCCGTGCGCGTGTGACGGCGTGGCGCCCGCCCGCCCAAACCACCGCCTGCCGCTGCCGGTCCGTGCGGTGTCGGGCAAGCTGGCTGGTGATCTTGAGGATATTGCCTGCCTCGAAACTCACCCCCCGCAGCCCGCGCAACCGTGGATCGGCCGCATCGGGCACCCCGTGAACCACCGCCTGATACCGGCGCAGCACGTCATGCGCCTCGAACTGCGCGGCGAGGCCGTGATGCGCGCGGTCGGACTTGGCCACGACCAGCAGCCCCGAGGTGTCCTTGTCGATGCGGTGGACGATGCCGGGGCGCTTCTCGCCGCCCACGCCCGAGAGGCTGTTGCCGCAATGGTGCAAGAGCGCGTTCACCAGCGTCCGGTCGGGCGATCCGGGGGCCGGGTGGACCACCATGCCCGCGGGCTTGTCGATAACGATCAGGTCGGCGTCCTCCCACACCACCTGAAGCGGGATCGGCTGGGCGCGGGTCTCGACCTCTGCTGCAGGCGCAAGGCGCAGGGTCAGCACATCGCCCGCGGCCACCCGTGCCCGCGGGCTGTCGAGCACCACGTCCGCGCGCGTGACGGCACCCTCGGCGATCAGCCGCGCGAGGCGCGAGCGCGACAGCGCCGCCCCCTCTGGCACATCGCGGGCAAGCGCCTTATCAAGGCGGTCGGGCGGCTCGGGCCCGATGACGACCTGCAACTCGGTGAAAGGCGCCTCTGCCATGGCCATGCCCCCGGACCCGCTGCCACCCGATCTGCGCTGGCTCAAGCGTCTGGTGATCGTGCTGACTCTCGTGATGATCATCGGGCTGATACTCATCCTCGGCCTGCTTGTCACGCGCCTCGGACTGGCCCCGGCGCCCGTGGCGCTGCCCGAGAGTGTCACCCTGCCCGAAGGCGCGCGGGCCGAAGCGGTGACGCTGGCGCGCGACTGGGTGCTGGTTGTCACCGATGGCGACGAGGTGCTGCTCTACGACCGCGGCACCGGGGCGTTGCGCCACCGGATGGCCCTGCCGGAGCGGTGAGGGGCGCGGAAAGCTGCGTCATCGGCAACCGACCCGCCGACAACGCGACATCGGCATCTGCGCGGCAGGAGCCGCCGCCCCGGGACCCGGCGCTACTGCCCCCTGCCCCGCGCGACATTGGCGAGGGCCGCCAGTCTGGCCAACACCAGGCCGCTGCGGGCCGCCAACGGCCCGATCTGCCTGCGCCTTGGGCGGCATTGTTGCGAAAAGAGGCAGGAATCGAAAATTTTACTAATTGATAAAATTTCTGACCCGTGGTTTCCTGCTCTGGACGAGAGCCCGCAGAGACAAGAGGCCAGCCCATGTCCAACAGTGTTACCACCCCCGGCATTCATCCCGGTCGCCTGACGCCCGATGCCTATGCCGCGCATTTCGACGACCTCTACCCCAATTACGACTCGCACGAGGCGATGGTCGCGGCCGACCGGTGCTATTTCTGCCATGACGCGCCCTGCATCACGGCCTGCCCCACGGAAATCGACATCCCGCTGTTCATCCGCCAGATCCAGGCGGGCCAGCCCGAGGCGGCGGGCAAGACGATCATGGATCAGAACATCTTCGGCGGCAGTTGCGCCCGCGTCTGCCCGACCGAGACGCTGTGCGAGGGCGCCTGCGTGCGCGAGATGGCCGAGGGCAAACCCGTCGAGATCGGCCGACTGCAGCGCTATGCGACCGACAGTCTGATGGCGCGGCAGGGCCACCCCTATTCCCGCGCGCCCGATACCGGCAAGCGCGCGGCGGTGGTGGGGGCCGGCCCTGCGGGGCTCGCCTGCGCGCATCGTTTGGCGATGCACGGGCATGCGGTGACGGTCCTTGAGGCGCAGGACAAGCCGGGCGGGCTGAACGAATACGGCATCGCCGCCTACAAGATGGCCGGGGGTTTCGCTGCGCGCGAGGTCGAGTGGCTCTTGGGCATCGGCGGCATCACCATCGAGACGGGCCGCGCGCTGGGCCGCGATATCGGCCTCGACGCGTTGCGCGCCGAGTTCGACGCGGTGTTTCTGGGCACGGGCCTGGGCGATGTGAACAGCCTTGGCATCCCGGGCGAGGATCTGGACGGCGTGCGCGACGCGGTCGATTTCATCGCCGAGTTGCGCCAGACCGATGACCTGTCCCGCCTGCCCATCGGGCGGCATGTGGTGGTGATCGGGGGCGGCATGACGGCGGTCGACGCGGCCGTGCAGTCGAAGCTTCTGGGCGCCGAGCAGGTCTCGATGGTCTATCGGCGCGACCGCGCCGCGATGAGCGCATCCGACCACGAGATCGACCATGCCGCGACCGAGGGCGTGACCATCATCACCGGGGCGACACCGGTCGCGATCCACGGCGACGGCGCGGTTGCGGAGGTCGAGTTCACCTATACCGGCGGGGAGGAGAGCTTCCGCCTGAAGGCCGATCAGGTGTTCAAGGCCATCGGGCAGAAACTGGTGCCCGTGGACGGGCTGGCGCTCGAGGGCCGCAAATTCGCCGGCGTCCCGATGGCGGGCGTCTGGGCCGGGGGCGACTGCACTGGCGGCGGCGAGGACCTGACCGTCACGGCAGTCGCGCAGGGGCGCGATGCGGCCGAAGCGATCCACGCGCATCTGACCAATACCTGAACATGAACAGGGAGAACGGCTATGGCTGACCTGACCTCGAACTTCATCGGCATCAAATCCCCCAATCCCTACTGGCTGGCCTCGGCCCCGCCCACGGACAAGGAATATAATGTCGTGCGCGCCTTCAAGGCGGGTTGGGGCGGCGTCGTGTGGAAGACGCTGGGCGCCGAAGGCCCGCCCGTAGTGAATGTGAATGGCCCACGCTATGGCGCGATCTGGGGCGCGGATCGGCGGCTTCTGGGGATGAACAACATCGAGCTGATCACGGACCGCCCGCTGCAGGTGAACCTGCGCGAGATCAAGCAGGTCAAGCGCGACTGGCCCGACCGGGCGATGGTCGTAAGCCTGATGGTGCCCTGCGACGAGGAGTCCTGGAAGGCGATCCTGAAACATGTCGAGGAGACCGAGGCCGATGGGGTGGAGCTGAATTTCGGCTGTCCGCATGGCATGTCCGAGCGCGGCATGGGCTCGGCCGTGGGGCAGGTGCCGGAATATATCGAGATGGTCACGCGCTGGGTGAAGAAACACTCGCGCATGCCCTGTATCGTCAAGCTCACGCCCAATATCGCCGATATCCGCAAACCCGCCGCAGCGGCGAAGCGGGGTGGCGCGGATGCGGTGAGCCTGATCAACACCATCAACTCGATCACCAGCGTCGATCTGGACAATTTCAGCCCCGAGCCGATGATCGACGGCAAGGGCGCGCACGGGGGCTATTGTGGCCCGGCGGTCAAACCCATCGCGCTGAACATGGTCGCCGAGATCGCCCGCGACCCCGACCTTGCAGGGCTGCCGATCAGCGGCATCGGCGGGGTGACCACATGGCGCGACGCGGCGGAATTCCTCGCCCTTGGCGCGGGCAATGTGCAGGTGTGCACGGCGGCGATGACCTACGGCTTCGGCATCATCAAGGAACTGACCGCGGGTCTCTCGCAATATCTCGACGACAAGGCCATGACGCTTGACCAGCTACAGGGCCGCGCGGTGCCCAATGTCACCGATTGGCAGTATCTGAACCTGAACTATGTCACCAAGGCGCGGATCGATCAGGACCTCTGCATCCAGTGCGGGCGCTGCTATGCGGCCTGCGAGGACACCAGCCATCAGGCGATTGCCATGTCGCCCGATCGCAAGTTCGAGGTGATCGACGCCGAATGCGTGGCTTGCAACCTGTGTGTCAATGTCTGCCCGGTGCAGGACTGCATCACGATGGAGACACTGCCGCTCGGCGCGGTCGATCAGCGAACCGGCGAGCCGGTGCGCGAATACGCCAACTGGACCTCGCATCCGAACAACCCGATGGCCAAGGCGGCCGAGTGATCAGGGTGCGAGCAGCCGGGTATAGAGATGGTCCAGAAACGCCTCGGCGCCGTCCTGGGGGTCTTGGCCTGCGCCCCGGATCATCCGGATCTGGGCGGCGAAATCGGCGTAATGCTGGGTGAGCGCCCAGATCGAGAAGATCAGGTGATGGGGGTCGACCTCGGCGATCCGCCCCTCGCGCCCCCAGTCTGCGATGAGCGCAGCCTTCTCGTCCACGAGCGCGCGAAGATCGGTCGAGATGAAGGGCGCGAGCCGCGGCGCGCCTTGCAGGATTTCATTGGCGAAAAGGCGGCTTTCGCGCGGAAAGGCGCGCGACATCTCGAGCTTGCGGCGCATGTAGGACAGGATCTCGGCCTTCGGGTCGCCGCGCGCGTCAAGCTGGCGCAGGGGCTCCAGCCAGTCATCCAGCAATCGGCTTAGCAGCGCGCTGTGAACGGCCTCCTTGCTGTCGAAGTAATACAGCAGGTTGGGTTTCGACAGCCCCGCCTCGGCCGCGATCTGGTCGATGGTGGCGCCGCGGAAGCCATGCGTGGAAAAGACCTCGAGCGCAGCCTCGAGGATACGCGCACGGTTCGCCTTCTGGATGCGGGTGTTCATCGCGGCCCTGCTGCGTGGGGTGGTGCCCCATATCGCCACAAGCGGCAGAGCGGCGCAAGCAGGCGATCTGATGAAGTTGTGAACAAGTATCTGCTGTGCAACCGCAGGATTCCGGGGCAATGGAACGTCATGGGATACACGATCACGCGCCGTCACCTGTTGCTCTCCGCCCCGGCAGTGCTGGCCGCCTCGCGCAGTCTGGCCGGCCCGGCGGACAGCGGCCCCGACTGGGCAAGCATTGCCGATACCGCGCGCCGGCTTGACCAGCTGCACGCCCTCGTCATCTCGAAGGATGGCGAGATCGCGCTGGCCGAGGCGTTTCGCGGCCCGGCCCTGACTCGGCCCGTCAATGTCAAATCCGTCTCCAAGACGATCGTTGCATCCGTCACGGGCGCCGCGATCGACCGGGGTGCCGTGCCGGGCATCACCGCGAGCATTGCCGAGATTGCGCCCGATCTGATCCCGTACGGTGCCGACCCGCGCGTGGGCGCGCTGACGCTGGAGCACCTGGTCACGATGCAGGCGGGGCTCGAGCGCACATCTGGGGCGAATTACGGGCCGTGGGTGGCCAGCGGAAACTGGGTCGCCAATGCGTTGTCGCGGCCCTTCGTTGCCGAACCGGGGCGCGGGATGCTGTATTCCACGGGCAGTTTTCATGTGCTGGGCGCTGCGCTCAGCCGGGCGACGGGCGAAAGCCTGCTAGGCCTGACCCGCGACTGGCTGGGCCGTCCTCTTGGGATCGAGGTGCCCGCCTGGACGCGCGACCCGCAGGGCTTCTATCTGGGCGGCAACGAGATGGCCTTTGCGCCGCTCGACCTGATCCGCTTTGCCGAGATGACGCGGCTGGGCGGGGCGTGGGACGGGGCGCAGGTGCTCAGCCCCGACTGGCTGGACGCGGCGGCAACCCCGCGCACGCGCTCGAATTTCTCGGGGCTGCAATACGGCTATGGCTGGTTCATCGGCCGCGCGGACGGGGTGGAATACCTGATGGCGCGGGGCTTCGGCGGACAGGTGGTCGTGGTTGCGCCAGCGCGGGGCTTGAGCGTCGTCATCACCTCGGACCCGACGCGCCCGGCGCGCTCGGACGGGCATTTCGGCGATCTGCGCGACCTGATCGAAACCGGTATCCTGCCCGCTGCGCAGGCGGTCTGACCCGCTCGATGTCGCAATTTCATGCGCTGCGCCCGCCGCGGCGCCAAATCCCGGTTGACCCGCCCTTGCAGGCGTGTAGCCTTGGATTTGACCGGATGGTCAAGTCCAAGCAAACGGGGGTGGCAGTGACGGCACAGGCGCAGAACATGCGAATAGACTCCGAGAGGCTGTGGGACAGCCTGATGGAGATGGCCCAGATCGGCCCCGGCGTGGCGGGTGGCAACAACCGCCAGACCCTGACCGATGCGGACAGCGAGGGCCGCCACCTCTTCCAGCGCTGGTGCGAAGAGGCGGGCGGCACTGTCGCCGTCGACGAGATGGGCACCATGTTTGCGCGCTTCGAGGGGACCGACCCCGACGCGCTGCCGGTCTATGTGGGCAGCCATCTCGACACCCAGCCCACGGGCGGCAAATATGACGGCGTGCTGGGCGTGCTGGCCGGGCTCGAGATCATGCGCTCGCTTCGTGACATGGGCGTCAAGACGCGCCGCCCCATCGTCGTCACCAACTGGACGAATGAGGAAGGCACCCGTTTCGCCCCTGCCATGCTGGCCTCGGGCGTCTTTGCGGGTGTGCATGACCGCGACTGGGCCTATGCGCGCGAGGATGCGGCGGGCAAGCGCTTCGGCGACGAGCTGGAGCGCATCGGCTGGAAGGGCGACGAGCCGGTTGGCGGGCGCGAGATGCACGCCTTTCTGGAACTGCATATCGAACAGGGCCCGATCCTCGAGGCCGAGGGCAAGGATATCGGGGTGGTCACCCATGGTCAGGGCCTGCGCTGGATCGAATGCACCGTGACCGGCAAGGGCCAGCACACGGGCTCGACGCCCATGTATATGCGCCGCAATGCAGGCCGCGGGCTGGCGCGGGTGACCGAACTGGTGCACGAGATCGCGATGCAGTATCAGCCCGACGCGGTGGGCGCGGTCGGGCATGTCGATGTCTACCCCAACAGCCGCAACATCATCCCCGAAAAGGTTGTTTTCACGATAGATTTCCGCAGCCACAAGCTGGATGTGCTGCAGGCGATGGAGGCGGAACTCTTGCGCCGCGCCCCGGGCCTCTGCGCCGATATCGGGGTGAAGTTCACAGCGCAATCCGCGGGCCAGTTCGACCCGCCCGCCTTTGACGAGACGCTGCTGGGCCGCATCCGCGATGCCGCCGACCGGTTGGGCTACAGCCACATGAATATCGTCTCGGGCGCGGGGCATGATGCCTGCTGGATCAACCGCCTCTACCCCACGGCGATGATCTTCTGCCCCTGCGTCGATGGCCTGAGCCATAACGAGGCCGAGGAAATCACCCCCGCCTGGGCCGAGGCCGGAACCAATGTGCTGCTGCACGCGGTGCTGGAAACCGCCGAGATTGTCGGATGAGGGAATTAACGCCATATCCTGCTCGGCCCAACTATGGTGGGCCACCGAAAGCGAGGGTCGCATGGCAAAGCGGGTTGAGGTCACCAACGAACTTCTGTTCGAGACGCTCAAGACCATGCAGGGCTCGATCGCGCGGCTGTCGGACGGCATGCGCGAGGTCATGGAGCGGCGCGGCACGCTTGAGGTGCAATACGCCAACCTCTCGGTTCGGGTGGGCCGGATCGACGCCCGGCTGGAACGGGTCGAACGGCGGCTCGATCTGGTCGCGGGCTAAGCCGCTGCCCATGCGTAGGGTCCTGAAGGGGGCCCGCGCATGACCCGGCTCGATGTGCATCTTGACGGCACGGACCTGCAGACCCGCGAGACTTTTCACGCCCGATTTGCCCAGGCGCTTGCCTTTCCCCCGTTCTACGGCGCCAACATGGATGCCTGGATCGACTGCATGTCCGCTCTCGGCGCCCCGGATGAGGGGCTGTCCGGCCATGCGGCGCGAGATCTCGGCGTGGTCGCCATCCGCATCGCCAATGTCAACACCGTGAAATCCGCCGCACCCGATATCTGGGCCGAGCTGGTGGACTGCACGGCAATCGTGAACGCAAGGATGCTGGGGTCGAATGGCACCCCGCTGATCGCACTCGCATACGAGGAATAGGAGGCCCCATGTCCACCATCATCCGCAACGGCACCATCGTCACCCATGACCTGACATACAAGGCCGATATCCGCATCGAGGGCGGGCGCATCATCGAGATCGGCGCAGGCCTGTCGGGCGACACGGAACTCGATGCCACTGGCTGCTACATCATGCCCGGGGGCATCGACCCGCACACGCATATGGAAATGCCCTTCATGGGCACCTATTCCACCGATGATTTCGAGAGCGGCACCCGCGCCGCGCTCTCGGGCGGCACCACCATGGTCATTGATTTCGCGCTGCCCAGCCCCGGGCAGGGGCTGCTGGACGCGCTCAAGATGTGGGACAACAAGTCCGGCCGCGCGCATTGCGACTACTCCTATCACATGGCGGTCACCTGGTGGTCGCAACAAGTCTTTGATGAAATGCCCGAAGTCGTGAAGCGCGGCATCACCAGCTTCAAGCATTTCCTGGCCTACAAGGGCGCGTTGATGGTCAATGACGACGAGCTGTTCTCGTCCTTCAAGCGCCTGCGCGAGTTGGGCGCGATTGCCATGGTCCATGCCGAAAACGGCGATGTCGTGGCCGAATTGTCGGCAAAACTGCTGGCCGAGGGCAATACCGGCCCCGAAGCCCATGCTTATTCCCGCCCCAGCCAGGTTGAGGGCGAGGCGACAAACCGCGCCATCATGATCGCAGATATGGCGGGCGTGCCGCTTTACGTCGTCCACACCTCTTGCGAGGAAGCGCATGAGGCCATCCGCCGCGCCAAGCAGTCCGGCAAGCGCGTCTGGGGCGAGCCGTTGATCCAGCACCTGACGCTTGACGAGTCCGAGTACTTCAACCCCGATTGGGACCATGCCGCCCGCCGCGTCATGTCGCCCCCCTTCCGCAACAAGAAACATCAGGACAGTCTCTGGGCCGGTCTGGCCTCTGGCACGCTGTCGGTCGTGGCGACGGATCATTGCGCCTTTACCACCGAGCAGAAGCGCTACGGTGTGGGCGACTTCACCAAGATCCCCAATGGCACGGGCGGGCTGGAAGACCGGATGCCCATGCTCTGGACCTATGGCGTGCGCACGGGCCGGATCACGATGAACGAATTCGTCGCCGTCACCTCGACCAATGTCGCCAAGATTTTCGGGATGTACCCGCGCAAGGGCGCGATTGCCGTGGGCGCGGATGCCGATCTGGTCGTCTGGGACCCCGAGAAATCCAAGACCATCACTGCCAGCACCCAGCAATCAGCCATCGATTACAATGTGTTCGAGGGGCATGAGGTCACGGGCCTGCCGCGCTATGTCCTTTCGCGCGGGCATGTCATGGTCGATGATGGCAAGGTCGAGGGCAAGGAAGGGCATGGCGAGTTTGTAAC
>LFIK01000622.1_pt1 | contig 26916 bp, 25 predicted proteins | sample 643401 | NCBI WGS metagenome assembly LFIK01 (sample SAMN03777447, study PRJNA286221) | soda lake metagenome | biome: soda lake; feature: Kulunda steppe; material: water; isolation source: sample T5-Br brine of Lake Tanatar-5 | place: Russia: Kulunda steppe | collected 2010-07
ACGCTGAGTGCACGCGCGGGCACTCGGGCTCTTGCACGCAAGTATGCGCGTTCGTTTGGGGGCATGAGTGCGGGTTTATGTGCATATTCATGTGCACACCCCGGAGTATGGAAATAGCGAAGCGTGCCCTGCGCCTTCACTGTGCAAGATGTGGAATTCAAGCAGTGATCAGAGTTGATCAAACTTATGTAAGCAAGCAATCATAAGCCTGCCTAGATAAGATAATGCGTGAAGATTGCATGCAGAGTGCATGAGATCCACACGTGCCTGCAAGGAGAGTTGGAGGGCTAATTGCAGCTCAAAATCCTCTTCGTCCATTATAACTTAAAATAAATTTTGAAAATCTAGGAATAATTTGTGACAATTGCATTGCGTTTGAATGGGTTGAGATTTGACGAAGACTGAATTTATCATAACTCTCATACACATTAAAATTTTACATGAATTAGAAAGATGGAGGAGGTGCGGCTTCCACTGTTTCTTTTGCACCCTTGTCTCCTTCTATGCAGACGAGCCTGCTGTGCTCATGACTTCCCTTAATTGCACTATGCATACAACATCTCTGTTTTTGAGTTTTATGATATTGATTAGATCTGCCATCAGCTCAGCTAAGTCATCAGTGATTGATTAATTCAGACATTAATACATAGTGAGACACTGTTTACAACCATTTCCATACGCCTTGTGGACTGAAAAGGCAGTTCAAGTAACCAGATGCCACGATCTGAGATTGTGAAATATCTGCGTACTTCTGTTTGTGGTTCATATACGCATACAGCTTATGCATCTTTAAGCTCTAAGCACTAGCTCACAATGTGCTAAATCCATCATGCATTCATCAATACACTGCGCAAGCGCAGCTGGATGTGTGCATCGTTGGCGCAGGCGTCGCTGGCCTTACAGGTGACGAGATCATATCTGTTGGATGACAGGGCCCTCCTGCTGTACATGTTAAGGATATGCCTGTGGATACGCTCCACACCAATAGCTCTCTTTACCAGGCTGGATATCCCAGATCAAGGTGACGGCCTTGACTGTTGCTTTCTGTAAATGCAGCTGCCCTTGGACTGAGACGAGCTGACCCCAGGCTGTCCATTAAAGTCCTTGACAGCAGACCAATGCCCACAAGCAAGTATGGAGGTGGGGATAAACTGTGAATTTTTTTGCGGCCATACTTCCATTCTTCCTTTCTCCATAGATCCTGCACTTCTGATGCTAGAAACGCCCTGCCGGTTGTACGCACATGATCATATGTCTCTGAACTTGGTGCATCACCATGCACAGGATTCATTACATTGCAGCCTAACGGCCGCAAAGCAGCAGCAGCCATCAGCCCGGACCTGGCTGCAGCCCTGGAGCACAATGCACTTCATGAGAAGCGCACTCTTCTGCATGGTGAAGATGGTGAGCATGTGATTATCAGACAGCACAGCCGTCTTACGCGTTTGTTGTTCCAATGTGTATAAACTATGGGCACTCAATACAGGAGTCAGTTTTTGTGCAATTAACCCCCCCCTCCCATCTCAGTATGGTTGAGTATGGCTGTGCTTTTGAGTGTGGTGGAGCAGGGTGTTGGATGAGCCCTCACGTCATTGCAACACCATCCATGATGTGTTATTAAGCGGGTCTTGCTTCAAATTCCAACTTCAAATTCTAAAGGGGGAGTGAATAGGTATTTATGCAAAGAGTCCATCTAGTTCAGAATGTGAACCGTTTTAATGATGTGTTTAAAATTCTGAATTCCTGTCACAATAACAAGCGCACACTCAAATCAATGAAAAGTTGCTAATAGCCCACTAATTAAACAAGGTTGATGAAAAAGGTGACAAAGGAAAAAATCAAACCTGAAGAGGACTTGGACCTCCAGTGCATTAACTTCGATACTTTGAAGCAAAGAATGGTGGAGGAAGCTTGCTTAGAGTAAGAATGAGAGCCTTGGATTTAGTATATTAGTAGGCTGCCATAACTTATGGCCCATCAGCATATTACAATTCCTGTTTTTTACATGCAGGCCGCCTTATCACTAGGCTAGACATGCCTCACGAGCTGGCGCCTTCAGAGGACATTGTGCAGGTGCTTTGCTTACTCTTGGCCTTATTCACATTTCCATGTATCACCTTGCTTTCCCTCCTCACACACCTGACATGTATGTTTTAAAGCAAAACCATTTGCAAAGGATAAACTTTGCCTGTGGGTTTCTTCCTCCTTGTAATGCAGTCCAACGAACAAGACCCCAGAAAGCGTGGTCAGACTGCTGCAAACAGGGATCTGAATGCCTGCACACATGAGACATTGATCATTGGTAGGTGCAGGTCATGCTTATGCGCATTTATGCAGGTTTGGAGCTGGTATGCTGCTAGAAGTGCTCCAGGAAACCCAAGCTTAGTACGGAGCTGCTCCTTGGTCTTTGAGTTGCTCACCTTGCTGCACTTTATGGGGCACCTGCCATCAACCACTTTGAATTGCCACCAGTTTCTGGCAGCGAGGGATTCACTCTATTCGGGCGTACCATACCAGTTTCTTTCCCATCTTACATTCCTCTGCAGGCTGGTGGGAGCTTGAGCGCCTGTTACTGAGCATGCTCCCTGACCATACAGGTCAGGCATCTTTTGTTTGAATTGAATAAGAAGCACATGCACAAATACCTGCCTGTGCCTCTTGCTGCTTCTTTTCTGCTTCTTCCCAATGCCTGGGTGCAAAGCAGAGGACAACCCTTAACAGTTTATGTCCAGGAAGAGGACCGTCCTCGCCAGTTTAATGTTTCATGCGCAAGTGCAGTTGAGTATGAGGCAAGCTTCCTCAAATACAGTGAGACAGATGCTGGGGTGGTGGCTATATTTGAAGGGCTTGCGTACCCCATTCGTTGCAAGGTGAGTGACAAGACACACAGAGTGTAAAGGGCCTGTACCCATGACGTATAAGTGTGAGCTACATACAGCCATCATCTAGATTGACAAGGCAAAGAAAGCAATCCACAGGGCACCTGATCCAAGCATGCACTTGAGACACATTTTAATGCTGGGACATGACAAAAAGAAGATTTGGACTGTGCATGTGTGCAGGCACTGCTTGGGTGTGATGGCCCCTTCTCAGGAGTGAGGGCGCAGTGTGTTCAAGATTCAGAGCCAGCATACGATGTAAGTCGCGGAGCCATGGGAAGTGGCTGCTTTTGTGATTGCAATGTGAATGGGACTGTAGGTGAAGTGAAATGAGAGGACAATGAGGAGCCACTCCCTGTGCCTCAGCCCATGCTGTGCAGCTTACAAAACCAAATTTCAGTTGCCAACGCATGATCTTCTGGAGGCTGTGTGAAGCTGTAGAAAACGACGCATGATCAATAATACGTTTAACAAGCTCTCCTTCTAAATTTTCTTATTGTGCACCTGTACTTCACTCCTTATGCATGTACGCCCACACTCCTTCTTCCCCCTGTTTCTGACAGCGGACTGTGAAATACAATGGACGTTTGGATGGGTAAGGAATCCAATGGCTGTTTTAGGCAGATCTGCAGCTGTGTCTAGAACATCAGGTTCTTGTGTGCAAGAAAAGGATGGGGGAGCCCATGAATGGAATCGAGTTCTGCCATGTCAGCCTGTCTGAAGTGCCTAAGGTACATTCACACAGCTGTCATGGTTGGGATGTGTGCCATGCCAGCAGGGCGTGAAGCGTGACTCGACCATGCAATGACGTACTTGCTCATCCCTTGCTGACAATTTTGAGGCATCATAAAAAAAACATGTGCTAGCCCTTTCCTGACACTGAACACAGGCATTGTGACACACTCTCATCAGAGCATCATCAAGGGGAAGCTGCATTTAAGCATATTTTCTATCCTGCTGCTTTTGCCAGCACATTCCTCATTCCTCAACACATGCTGTCAATAATTCAAGCAGGCACCATGTGAGCACAACCCCCCTTGACTTTTGTAGCTGGTGGATAAAGAAAGGCCAGGTCTTCATAAGCCATCCACTGGTGCGCCTGAGGGCAACTGGGGGGAAAACGGTTGCCAGTCCTGAGGCATCCATAGAGCGGCCTTTCATGCAATGGATTCTTTGAAAATTCAGCACACTCCACAAGCTCTGATCAATGATCTTTAGCGTTCATTTAGGCAAGCTTTCAACGAATGTCCAGCTAGGCCAAAAGTGAGGTTGAGGTATTTTTTATTGATGCATAAGTAAGTATTAAAACGGAGCACATGCGTGCACTAGGTGTCATTCTAAACTTGACGTGCAGGCAAACGGGGATGTTGGATGGGAAGCGCTGGTTAGTGAGAGGGAGATTCAGGTGAAGTAATTGAAAAGAGTTGCCTTGTAACAATGAGAACATCGCCTTTGTCAGCAATTTGGCGTGAAACGCTGATTTGTGCTACTATCTTGCTGTGCTTGCTCTGTTGATGCATCTGTCTGATTTGACATGTGCAATTGATGACATGTGACATACTGGTTGATGCTGATGCAATTCTTGTTGGCACAACATTATTGAAAACACGAGCACTTGGCCAGACATAATGCATGCCCATACATCTTGTGGCAGGTGCAAAATTGTTTTGCTCACTAGTCTAGGCACAATGCAAAAAAAAGACGTAGCCGGATGACTGACGTTAAAACTAGCTTAACACTCCCAGAAATAACGAGCCAAGGTTTCAGTTTTCCTCCAAATCCATGGGTGACAAATTTTCAGGTATGATTTGCCACATCCTTGCAGGCAGCCGGTTTTACGTATGATGAGTCTTTGGCACGTGTTCTACCTGCTGACTATGAGCGAGGGGCCAAGGACTCTGGAGGGGCAGACATAAAGCCATCAGAGGTGCACATAGAAACACTGTCCACATCTACAGTATTAAAGCTAGTGTTCCAGCACATGAGCCACAGAATCCCAAGCCCTACCCCTATTCTGGTCTATCCTGTGTACGTGCATGCATGAATTGCTTGCTTGGTCTGCAAGCATGCATAAGAACATACCGACATGCATTTCCATACACATGCACAGATCCATGCACATGGGGGAAAATACTTATGTGTGGCGTTTAATGGTGGAAACTCATATTTCAGGCCCAATTTACTGCTGCCTTGCCGCTCTTCTCTGCATCATTGTGGTAAAAACAATACGACACAGGATATTTGGAAAGAGTGCGCAAATGACCATAACCTTAAAACAGAAGCGACGCAAAACATCTTGCCCATTTTTGCACAAGCACCATCCATTCCTTTATACTCAAATTTGTGTAAGTCCTAAATGTACGGCAATCACGCAGCTTTTCACTGCTCCCGCGTTTCTCCTGTGCCTTTTTGTTATAATATTACTTGGTTTGTGCCCAAGACCTAAAGCACAATTTCTAAAATAAATTGCAGACATTGGCTGCGCTGTTCAAGGGATATCCTAAGGCTGTTGATCAAATGATTAGATACACGTCTCCTGAAGCAATCCTTGAGAGTGGCGTGTACATCCGCAGGTAGGGCTCACTCTGTATACACAGGCACAACAATTGATAGCCCTAGAGAGAAGTATGAATAGTGTTGCTTTGTTTGGCTCAAGGGGATTAAAAAAGTGAAAAGCAAAAGCTCAGGTATGCACAGATAAATCAAGCCAATTCAGCAATCCATCAGCTGCTCTTCATGGTTGCCACACACTTGCTGATGTGGCATCACCGTTTTTGTATGGCATGACAAAGCGTTTCCATGAGCATCCACTTTGTCTCATAAAGTTTTAAACAATGAAAGCGTTACTGCTTTGGTAACACAACGGAACTTAATCATTCGTTATCATAATTGTCAGCCAATCTTGCACTACCTAATTCTCCTCTTTCTTTCAAAATTTCAATTAACTTTTTCAAGTACTGTGACCTTGCTTGTAAAGCAGTCCAGCTGAAATGCCTCCTTCAATGGGGAAGGGCCGCGTGGTGATATTGGGTGAAGCAGCCCATCCACTACGGTGAGTTAATGCTGTTCAGCTATCATAGCTAGAGTCAAGTTAGCCTGATAAATTGCCTTGATAGAATTTGACAGGAGAATAGAACCTCATTAAAAACTCATGGTGGAAAGCATTGCAGTGCAAGCATACTGATATCTTCATCCTAAGACAACTCGCTTTTATAGACTTCTTGCACATATAGGGCCAAAGACTGCCGATGCTTACTTCTGACAAACGTGCAATTTGCCCATCCTTTTGCAGCCCAACAGGACAAGACAGCAATCTAGCTTTTGAGGATGCTGCTGAATTTGCAGCCTTTGTACAGGTAGAGAGTGGAGGCGCATGACTTTTTGCGGTAATGCTCTTCATCGGTGGTTTGTGGCAACTGTGCACATTCGTTCAATTCACAAAAATAGAAATATTATCCTTTATTAAGACTGGATACTTTGAGATCTGTTGACCCTTTATCCTCAATTGACCAAGGGTTGTAAATGGCGAAAATCAATGACCTAATGATCTAGTCCAAAATAGGTACTTCCTAGCCTGTGTTGAAGCATGCCACTTGTCCATTGTGTGTTTCTATACAGGACTATGGATTGTGCAAGGAGGCATTGCGAAGGTAAATTTTATTTTACACACCTGTGAAATACGTTATATCTTTTCCTCTCTGCCGCGCACACACATGCACACGCAAATACACATAGCACACTCAACAAAGTAGATGCTTGAACACGTGGATGCTTACATGAATTGAATTTGAAAGTAAGATACATTCACATGCATGCGCACACGTACAACATAATCTAATCTGACTGTTTCCCTGGTTTTCCACTTCACAAGATATGATGTTGCACGTAGACCAAGATGGCGCTTTGCCATGCAGGTAAGTGCTTTACAGCCCTTGTTTTTCCAGCACACCAAGCTGTATGCTTAACCTTCATGTCTGTCTGAATGGCTTGCGATGGCTTGCTGGAACTCCTGCCTGTTGTGAATACTTAAATCTGTGACTAATGGAATTCCATTTTACTATTTTATTGTTTGCATACCCTCTAGCTCACAATGGCGCAAGGGGCATCCACTACGACTGGCGTGGCAATCTCGCGTGGCTTCTTAGATTACACCCAGGCACGCTATACAGACAATAGGCAGATCCTTAATTTCTCTCAGGCATACCATGCAGATTGCATGTGTGACAATTTTGCATGGCTCTGTAGATTTCACTTAGGCACAGCAAATAGAGCACCTGCCAGGAGATGCTCAATCTTGAATTGGTTGGTTACTTATGAAAATGACCCAGCACACAGCAAGGTAGGCAAGCAGAAGCGTGAGAGAGCTCTCGCAGGCTTTTTCTATTTTGCTCCCCTTTTGAAGCTTTGTCCTGCATGCAAATGTGGCTCAGGATCTTTATTTGCGAGAGTTTTGCCCCATTGGCAAAGTCAAGCCACCAGACCAGGGTCTTCCTGGAGTTATCAAAAACTTGTTGAGATTATCTTTTGCGGCAGGTAATCAAGTTGTAGTGAAGATAAAATGGATGCAAGGACGTATCTTAGGCTTGTTGGGATATCTACACTGGGTATTGGGGTAGGTCACTGGAATGATTTAGGTGGAGTGGGTTTGCTTCCTGACAAGCGTATTGTTTTTCTGTCATTGATTGGCAATGCAATATATCCTTTGGTTGTGCAGAGAAGGCATATGTATGCTGCAATGCTCTTACCGACATGCGGCATCCATTTCAGCTGCTAAAGTCCATAGAAGCTGCAACAAACGGCATCAGCAAAAGACTGACAGCCAAGGTGTAGGCGCCCTTTGATGCCTGCCCTTCACAAACCACTTGCAAATAAAAAGCATACCCACTGGGAGCTTTATATTTACAAGATGACATTGCCCAAACATGTCTGTGCATTGACCCTTTATGCAGGCCTTCTTGTCGTACTGGCCACAGCTGGAAGTGGCCTTTTCCCAGAGGCTTTGGAGGCAGGAAAGGAGGGGGAGCAAAATCTACTGCAGAAGATGAAGCAGGCAGGAGCTATGGAAAAGAAGAGAGGGGTGCTCAAAAAAGGGATGCAGCGGATGAGAAGTGAGTGTTGCTGGTTTCTTTCTGGCTGAAGGAATTGGGACGCTTGCCACTAGCCCGGATTAGTTTGAAAATAGGCCACCAATGCCAATTGATGAAATTCCAGCAAATGCAGTGTGGCTGTTCGAGGAATGAACGTCTCTTCTTCAAGCAGAACCTTCCAGTTTGTCAAAATTCAAGTACAATTTTCTCTGAGGAATTCTAAGGGAGTTTTAGCTAGGCCATTTTGGGAGGGCTCTCCTTTCCAAGCCTATCCCAAACCTGATGCTTCCACATTCAATAAGCTTGAAAGACTTGGCAAAAGATGCCCCATGTCAGAGGGAGGGGGGGCTATAAGCTGTTGGAAGTTGCATTTTTTGCATGCAAGCAAGGCTCAAGGAGCCGGTAGAGTGGCCATTTTGCACCAAAAGGGCATTATTGTGGACCCCTGTGCACCTAAGAAGATGTGGGAGAAAGGTTCTGGGCCTGGGAGGGTCCAGGCTTCATTCCAGGGCTACCTAGGACCATACTTAGGAAGATCTGCTAGGATCTTAGCAAGGTTAATGACCAAAACATGTAGATCTCTAACAAGCTCAACTTTTCATCTCATTCATTTGAAGCGCGTGCTTTTAACAGGAAGAGCGCCTAAACAAGATACAATATGATGCTCTGACTCTTGAGTGGTCCACAATGTCGATGTTCCTAAGATGACCAACAAACATGAATCCCACATCAGGCGGTTTATCCCAGAGATTCCCAGGCTACAATATAATGTACACCCTTTCCAAATATGTGCCCAGAACCTGGGCCTTTTAAAGTAATCTTCTCAAAAGTGTGCCCAAAGTTCCAGGCACTATTTACAACCCCGTTTCTGTGTGCAGAAAAGCATCACAACTTTACAATTGTGCTAAAATCATGCATGCCACTTGTTCTGCAGCTAAACTGCAGTATTCTGCATTTTTTGCAGTATGAGTGCTTGGGAAAGAAAATTAAGAAGGGCGGATAATGCGTCCAAGGTGCTTGAAGTGCTATACTGCATGTATACGGCTCAAAAATAATTGCTAGGGAAAAGCATGATTTACGTGCAGAGGAAAACATTTGTCTAGATCTATCCTTCCCATCACACTGCTACCTGCATGGTTTTTTTTGCAGGAACTTTTAAGACACTCCAGCAGCGCATCACACAGGCCTGGCCCATCAAAAGTATCAATGACCACTATATTGCAGCGAAGCAGTGAGTGTGAAATGCCCTGTTTGACAAACCCAAATATGTACTCCGGGCAAAGTTATCGGCCAGAAAATGTCTCTACAGAGGTGACATGATACATGCCTTAAATAAGACATGCTATGACAATGTGTTTACCTTGCAAGTATGTCAATCATGCAATGTCAACAGTCGCGTTGGCAAGTAGCTCATCCAAATCACTTGCTGCTTTTGTGTGGCATGTAGCAGCTTCGCGGAGAGGCGTGCTGAAGGCATCACAGTGAGTACTCACTGTCCTGAGGTTGAATTGATTCTGTGATTATTGTATTGCAACAGCCATACAGTGACGCTATCCTGTAGTTCCGTCTACAGGCGCGATAGGCGCCTGTAGGGCGCCCACGGATCAGGCGCCGAGGTCGACGCCGTAGACAGAGGCGCCTACGGCGTCGACAGAGGCGCCTACGGCGCCTACAGCACCCACCTCCGCACCCCCCGCACCTATGGCGCCTACAGCAGCTACAGCGCCCAAGACGCCTACAGCACCCACCTCCGCACCCCCCGCGCCTAAGATGCCTACGGGCCTTTCACCCTCGCTAGCGTAAAATTTAATTTACAAAGCAATCTATTTAGGTATTGAACTGAATTAATATTTACACACAAGCCAACCCATCGCGAAGCAGGGGGGTGCAAGGAGGGCGCAGCCCCCCTTGCTAAATATTGTTAGAGTTGTAACATATTTATACTCTGGAAACGCTTGTAGCAGAGACCGCCTCAGAGCGGTCCGCACCAGAGCAGAATCAGTATTTTTGGAAGAATCAGTTACAATTAGGCCTACCTAGGTGGAGCTGCGGTCCGAAGTCCCCGGCTCTAAATCTCCTCTCTGCAATCAGAAACGCATTGCCTTTCCGCTCCTGAGGACAGCAGCGTCCTACAGGGGGGTAATGTAACATATATGTACTCTGGAAACGCTTGTAGCGGAGACCGCCTCAGATCGGTCCGCACCAGAGCAGAATTAGTATTTTGGTTCAGAATCCATTACAAAAATGTTTCTCTGTTTAATTGGGCTAGGTATTGGGTTAGGGTTAGGGGGTTAGGGTTAGGATTAGGGGCTTGGCCAAGCCTGCAGGCGCCGCAGGCGTCATAGTTCAAGGGGTCCCCCAGAAATGCCTGTAGGCGCCGCGCCGTAGGTGCCATAGACGCCGTAGGCGCCATAGTTCAGGGGCCCCGGAAATTCCCCGGCTGTAGGCGCCAACTGGTAGGCGCAGTACTTTTGCTTAGTTTATATTTTTAACAGGTATAGACGACAACTACAGCTACAACTATGGCGCCTACAGACGAGACTATGGGATAGCGACACTTTCTCTCAACAGGAGCATCCATCCTCTTTTTTCCAGTCATGAACATTGCAAGCCTTGTTACATGCACGCACACACTCCTGACCAGCTGGCAGGTTCACTCAACCAATTGCACCTGATGGTCAATCCTTGTTATGTGACTTGTTTATCATATGTAGGACACGACCATTGACTATGGAGGTCTGTATGCCAAGCGCGCCATGAACCGACGCATAGCAAGATTTTTTGGAGTGTTTTAGATGTAGAAGTGTAAGCTTGAATGCAATGGAATGGTACAAGTATGAAAAAAGAAAGTAAAGGAAAGAATAGGAGACATTATAATAATGCATTGGCTGTAAATGGGTTGAGCATGAAAATGCAATCAATTTGGCCTCTTCATATAATCTCTCAGGTAACGTCTTGCAAGCCTCGCGCCTTGTTCCTATTTGTCAAAGAATAAAGGCCACCTCTTTCTTATAACACGGCAAAGAAATGGACAATCCTATACAAAAATGGCTCCTGATGGTGCTAAACAGGATTATGATTGTCAGGGACACAACCCTTTCATGGTGCGTCATACGCGAGTGTGGCCTAGAGCCTCTACAACATGTTAAAACTGGTTTTGGGCGGCAGTGCGGCTGTACAGCCGCACAATGATTTGACTCAAGGCAATAGCTCCACTGCAAGGAAGATTTTACGAGCTTACATGCAACTGAGCTCACGGTGAGACGATTGCTGGTCATCCCAAAACCTATATGTCATGGATGGTCTGGCAAGATCCTACATGTTCAAAGAAAGGCTGCTACAGTTTGAGCCCATGAATTCTTGAAAGAAAAGAAAGGTCCTTTTGTTGTGAACCTTAGGGAGAGACACTTCAATTATTGGCACCTTATTCTGATATGCATGCACGAGAGCACAACAGCAATGGCTCAGCTTATCATCAATGGTGAGCCCTCCCTACAAAGAGGGGCCTGGTCACGCATTCACCTTACATCCTTCCCAGATACATGTTTCTTGACCTCCCTCAGGACGTCATCCGCAGCATGGCACGCTTCAGACTTAATGCCCACACCTTACAACTTGAAACAGTGACATGGACTCATAATACTTTCCCTACTTCAAGTTGTGACTTGTGCAATGCTAATGACAAACAAGATTAGCAGCATGTCCTTCTACACTGCACCCATCCACACGTGGTCTCGCTCTACTTAACTTATGCACCTGTATCCTGCCAAAGGTTTCCACAATGTGTCTGCTTTTCTAAGCCAGGACAACAATAAGCTACATTCCCCTTCATTCACTTTATGCTTTTTATGATCAGCTTAGCAGTCGCACTTCCTGAATACCTTTTTCTTGAAAGCGGTAAGGGTATGATCATTGCAACAGGAGGATGCAAGTGCTAACCGGTGCCAGCCGCGAGGGGCCAAAAGGGTTGGGGTGCAAGTTCCCTCGCTCCTTCAAAGCAGTAGGAAGGTGCCAAAGTGGCATCCACCACCTGAACTGGTTGGACCCTTTTGGTCAGGTCTGTTAGACCGTTACAAAATCCCCTTGCAAACCAAAGAATAAATGCATTTCTCAAGATTGATGAAGGGTTGCAAAAATTGAAGTGGCATGTGACACTGTCCTATGCCAATGATCTTGACAGGTCCTTGACTGCCAAGTACTTGACAAAAATCTCCTTCTGGGAGAATATATAGAGCACAATACAACTTGGTCCTGCACCACTGGCAAACAATTTTTTGGCAGTTGTGCAGATTACGAGCCAAACGTCATCAACACCATGTCCGTGATGTCCACCATGATCGAACAGCTGGTATTTTGGGCCCTTCAACACTTCAAGTTGTGATGAGTCTCTAGCATCAAGCAGATCACATGAGGACTTATCACAAGAAAAATTCATCAAATGCGACCAGAATCACAGCTCCAACAAGCAACTGAGCGACACCATCGTGACTCAGAGCTTACTGGGAGCCCAGGAAATTAACAAAGTCCATCTCAATGGTGAGTTGGGTGGTTTTGTCATGAGGTTGTAAGCACCTTTTACGCAAGTCTAGAATCTTTTGGAATTGTGAAGTAAACCAGTAATTAGCTCAGTAACTTAGACAAGACCTTTACGAGTACTATTTTGTAGGAGTTCTACAAATTCGACACCTCCAATCTAACGTGTGTTAAAAATAGGAGAAGGCTGAAATTCCCTTAAAGTACTGGTGTGGGGAGACAAACAGGACTTTGGAACAATGCATTTCCTTAATCCGATGATCAGAAAGACAACGTAGGCAGTGAAACACTCCCTAAATCAGTTAAGGAAAAGGAATCACCTAGGGCCTAAGCACCGTACGACTCCTCCACCAGCAAAGAAAACAACTGAAGTCAGTGGGGATCAAGGGAATGACTAGCAGTACCCCATTCCTGGACTTGATGATGTTTTGCAGCAAAAGTTTTCTCAAGAGCGTGTCTGGTACTGACAAGTATGAGCATTGTGAACCGAATGAGCATGAAGTTTCATGGCAAGCTTGGTGACTTTCTGAGGATCTAGACCGGGATGATTCAGAGGCTTAAAACTAAACAAGCTGTAGATGGTACCTCCCAGAAGGATAGTGTGGAAACTAACATTGGCCACAGCTTGGCAAAAGTGCTGACAGAGCACGCCGTGCTGGTGGTGAGCGGCTTCGAGCTGGCTCGTATGCCTGGTATCTTCACAGTACTTGACCTCCACAAGATGGATGCGTTGCTGATTGGGTGGGAGCCAGACTAGAGTTTTGGACTCTGGACGAAGGCTGGTAGGCTAGTGTTGTTGCTGAATGCCCCCTATCCCCTCTGCACCCTGCCTTACCCCTTCATGCATACCTAGGGTGGGCATCTGGTCAGATTTATGTTTTTTGGTAGGTTTCATTCCAGTTACTAGTGTAGCGTCTGGATGGCTACTAGTAGTTGTGAGTCTTTGCTTATAAGGGAACCAGCGAGGGAAAAGTCATTCTGGGATTGTTCTGTAGATAGATCCTACAGGGATTTGTAGGTTTTGTTATGCTTAGCGGTCTTTGCTGCCAATATTTATTCGGACGAAACACCCCCCAAGGAGCCTGCTCCTGTACCTTTCATGATACGTCTGCAATGTTGTGGCGTTGTTCTGTAATCATACCAGAGATATTCTGGTATTGACAACCTGGTAGAATGTGAAGGGCACTGTCTGGGTGATGACAGAGGGGGCATTGAAGACTGGTCGAGGTTTTGAATCAAACAGCATTCTTCTGATTGAATGGGTACCTGTACGATGGTGGATCTTCATCTTGATGGACAGATTGAACATTGTCCAGAAAGCGCTGCTGATGCTTTTTTGGGCTAAGGAAATTAGACCTTTATGATTTGAGTAGTTACTGGTTGTAGGGTTTGTGTGGCCAAATCTATGTTTGGAGGGCATACGTGCCTTTAGAGCATCAAAGAAATTTGAGATACAAATGAGCTTTGGGGCAGGTAGGTTGAAGGGCCTTGAAGATGTTGCATCAGAGGGAATACCCCTTTCACAGGTTGTGTCATGAAAAGGGTTACTATTTATGCCAGGACACAGCATCCCTGGGTCTGCAAAATTTGCGTCAACTTGGGTTGCTTGATACTTGGCCACAGCATCTGCGCACTCACAACCAACAATAACTGCGTGAGATTGGACTTAAAATAGATACACAGGGTTTGGTGAGTTGCAGATGATTTGCATAAGCATCTTCAAAATATCCCTTTGTACGTGGTGGCGTTGAAGCTCAGAGTGCATCAAGTGCTTCCTGATTTCGTGGAGAGACGAGAGGCTGTCAGTGGCAATATGTGAGTGGCCGTGAAGAATGACGGCTGTGACAGCAGCCAGTTCAGCTCTGTTGATGGTGTTTGTAATGTCCATACCATTTGGTTCAACAAAGCTGGGAGTAGAGGTGGCAGGGTGGTATGTGCCTGCACCTGTCACCAGACTTTCCTTGGTGAATCTGGCAGCTGCCACCTGTGCATGCCCACTCCTTCCAGTCAGGAACTTTTTAGCAAAGCATGGGCTGGATTCTGTTGGGAAGAGTGATCCTTGACTGTGGTTGATAATATGTATGTGTCGGTAATCAAGTGAAAATTTTCAAACCTCTTTCAGTCCTTGGGTGGCAGGCATTGAGAAGTGGGTCATTACTGATATTTTCATGCTCCCAACTGCTTCTAAATATCACAGGCCAGGTCCCTCCTTACCCAGGTGGGATTGTGATTATTTAGACACAGTCGTGTTGCCGTATACCAAACAGCAATTATTCGCAAACTCCAGTTGTGGCAAGGAAGTAAAGATTTTTTGCTGATCGAAAAGGAGGGGGTGGCAAAGTCATGGTTGGATAAGGAAACAGTGCAACATGTGTGGGGGTAGGCGTTGAGAAGTTTGGAACAGGGGTAGGTACTCATCCGTCCTCCCCAACATGGTAGGAACATGAACGTGGCTGCTTCAGCCTGAAGCACTGAATGTTGTTTGCTATGGCAGAGTATATAGCATGTCTTAGGGCACGGTGCATGAGTTGATCATCATACACAGGATGGCACAGAGAAACCAAACCATTTGGATGAGAAAGCGTTGGGTATGGCTCCAAAGACACTGTCACGAGGGTCCTTGCACCAATAGTTGAGGTAATAAGGGTTATGGTCAGTTATGGTCAAGAGAAGAGGCCGTATTTTCTTGGGCAACTAGCAATTAAATATTTCTGGAGGGCAGAGTGAAAGCGGAGGGGAACAGCATGCATATAGGAGTGTATAACCTTTGTATTGATGGGTGTCTTGTTGTTGTGTGGAACGTGGGCCATTTGTTTTTTTATTATTTCTGGAGATGGGCTTCCACGTTTATTTAATTAGCTTTTTGTCATATTTTATGTAGCTTCTCTTTTGTTTTTGTTACACAGTTAGTCAGCACAAGCTGGGCAGGCCCAGTTATCATTTTTGTCAACTTCTTCTCTCTGTCTCTCTGTATAGCTGCTGGTGTTCTTAAGGAAGCCCGGTGATAAGTTCGATTGCAGAAGTCTCAGATATACATATCGTCAAAGAGTGGCTTACTTTTTACAGTTCAAGTCCGTAGTAGAGGAAGCAGACTTCACAGCAAGCGCACTCAGTGCCAGACAGAGATATTGGACGGGTACTTTTAGGCGTGAAGTTGGCCTTTTTGAAGATGGGGAGCGCCCACCTTTCTATGATCATGGGCGCATAATGGGTGAGGTACTGTTTCTGTTGTAAAGGCATGTTGTCATGCCTGTCCCTTCTTGTCTGAGACAATTCTCCACAAGTCCATGCGTGTGATGTCCAAGTCATGGCGGTAAATTGTGTTAATGGTATTATGGTATTATAGGGTGTTGTTTCTCTTGCTATTTGCAGAACTTTGTTTCTCTTGTAGCTCCAAAACTCTGCGCTTCAGCATGAGGGATTCAGGGAGTCAATTGTAGGGCACGGAAGGTCCATTTCTATGCGTAAGAGTCTCCCCCTCTTTGTCTCTGGTTGTTTTGGCCCTTATTGTATTGAAATTGACTGGGTGGCATATTGGAGTGGGTTAAATGCAGGGTAGGTAGGCCATTCATGAGGACAGCCATTGTGGTATTTGGTCTAAAATTGGAACGCAATCTTCTACAGAACTTCTTTCCACGACCACTGAGCAACAGGGAAGCACTTCCTTCAACCAACACACAACAAGTCCTACCAGATGCTACGGAAGCATCAGATAATCTACCTGCCGAAACTGATCTGGAGTAGAGTCGATTGGGCTTGTGTATGAAGCAATTAGTTGGGTTGGTGGATTAGGTAAGCGGCGTCCAGTGAGTGAGTGTGTATTATGGGTTGCGGAGGGAGGTTGGGGGCGGGGGATCGCTTGTGTTGGGGGTGCTTGACAGATGCTTGTTGGTGGGTCAGGTGGACACATGTCGGTGGTGAAGGTAGGATCGAGTGGGCAAGTGAGGTAGGTATCTTATAGTCCGCTGATGTGTGCATTGTTGATTTTGTGGTAGGCAGAAAGATGTTGGGTTCATTGTTTTTATTTCTGAGAATGTCATGGATCACAGCAGCAGTGAGGTCCGTTGAAGGAGGGAGGTTGACTAAGGCTGCTAGCCTATTGAGTGCTACCTTGCATTTTGCCAAAACCTTAGAGTGTTTGGACTGAGCTGTGCTATTGAAATAATATGAGTTCCACTGCGGTTGGTGAGGTCATGGAGTCCATTCACACCAAGGCTCAAAAGAGGTTTTGTGGATGCAGGTGATCAAGATAGAAAGGGTGTGAGGCGGTGGCTTGAAGATTGAGAAGGCTTCATTAATGGTCTTAATTTCTTCTAGGTACATGCTCTCTCCGTGTTTCATGAGGTGGAGTTTCCTTGAGTGGATGCTCATGAGTTGCTGCAGGTGCATACAGCAACTCAAATGTCACCTGATATGTAGGTTGGTCCCCTCCCTTATGGTCAGGAAATCTTTGTTGAGACTATGGATGTGTGCCACTGGCTTGATGAGAAGGTTGAGGGTGATTGTGCGATGCCTTATCAAAGGATCCTCTAGGATGGATGTAAGGTTAGTTTAGGTTACAAAGCTATATCCGCCGAATGAGGGCAGCTGAGCTGAAACCCAGAAGGCCTGCAAAATGGGCCTAATCTAAAGTGGCGCAAACTCAAGAAGAAAGGCAGTGTCTGGAAACTAGAAGTTCTGGTGAAAAAACAAAACTCAGAAGGACAAACTAGAAGGCGCTCTAAGAGAGGAAGGAAAGCAGGCTTCACTGGCAGGGAAAGTCTAAGGGCACGCAAAGATAAGGTCAGATACAAAGAGCAGGCTAGCTTTGGATAAGTAGCTACTTCAACCAGCCAGCCGCCAGAGCGCTCGCACGTGTACGTGCCCGCCCACAAGCTCCGTCTAGACTCTTGTCGGGTCCTGCCAAATCTCCATGGTCCTGCCCTGGGGAAGTCCAAGTCGCCTTCCTCTTCGTCGGTGTCAAAGCTGACACCTTCCGGCGGCATTGCTCATGTTGTTGCCCTCCCTGCTGCTGCTGCTGCTGCTGCTGCTGCTGCTAGGATGGATGTTAGTGCAGTGGCGAGGCGTCTATGGTAATATTCAGCACAAATTGAGGGTGCCCCTAGTCCTAAGTTTAGGGTGTCCTCTCTTATCATAGCAGTGAATGTGGACTTTCAAAGTTTGGACTTGTGTTTGATGACATTACCAATTATTCTTTACCAGATTATTAGATCAGCTTTGGTACAAGGAGTGACGGCAAAGGCATAGGCAAGGCTTGGAACAATGGCTGTGCTTATAAAGGTCAGTGTTTGGTGTGGAGAGGCATAGGAGGCCCTCATGAATTCTAGTTTCTGCCTGATCTTGCATGTCATACGCTGGATCTGATGTTTCCAGTTGAGATCCATGGTGAGCTAAACCCCAAGATAAAGAAAGGGGGCATCAGATGGGTATGGACTGTGCCTTTTGATTCTGGATATTAATATTTCCTTCTACTTGGTGCTGGAGTGTCTGGTGGGGTGTCACACTATTCGTATCTTTAGAAGGGTGACTAAACAGAGCAACGGTACTTTCATTTTGCTGCCAGAAATAGCAAGTGTTGCCCAGTCCGAGAATAATGCAAGTTTACGGGCTTGCATTTTAAGGTCTTACATTGTGTTGGTTTCACTACAAGTTGTAAGGTCATCTGCAAAGAAGGCGCTGCTGATCAAATTGGCCAGGTGGGTATTTATTGGGCTTTGGTCCTGGATGCAGCTGTGTTTGTACTACAAGCACTAGTAGCCACGTCCTCCTGAATGGAGCTATCGAAGGAGGGGTTCCATGTAAAGGAGGAAGAGGAAAAAGGAGAGTGTGTCTCCTTGGATAGTTCCGGTATCAACAGGTATTTTCTGAGGGCATCCTCCAAAGGACAACCTGATTTGTGTGGTTGCGTGTTCATAAATGTTCTTGACTGCATCAAAAGCATTTGTAGGGAAGCCTAGGTTATACATCATCCAGAGCATCCGGTCGTGGTCTGTGATATCAAATACTGATGTGAAGTCAACATTTGGTGCATTAATGTTTCTCTTGAAAATTCTAGCATCCTCAAGGCTCATGATGACATTCTGAAGCTGGTGTATGGCGTCTTTTTGATTGCAAAGTGCCAGCCTGTGTGGAGCTGAGCAGGGAGTGTGCTTCTGCACAATCATACTCTAGTAGAGTGTGTTGGTGATCAGTCGGGTCCACAACTTGTAAAGCGTGTTGGCCAGTCCTATGCATATAGGATGAGATCATCTATGAATATATTTTTATGATATCCGTCTCTGCTCCCTTATTCTTGTCTATGAGGACGAGACTTGCACCAGGCATCTTTATAGTTCCATGATTTGTGCCACTTCTAGGGCCTAGAAGGAATTATCCTGCTTTTTCACCTTTACATATCTGCCTTATATATGTTTCTGATCAGAGCTCAAATCGCAAACAAATAAGAGGTAGGCTACGCCTTCAAGTAAGGAATTTCCCATGCTGGTATGCATTAAGGGAGGGTGCACGCGCAAATCCAGTGCAAGCAATAGGCTGCTCCCCACCATCCAAAAAGAGACTTGACATGATATCAATACAGTTTCAATACTATGCAGCTTGCAGTTTGGAACATCTTGTATCCTTGGATGGAACGAGCTACCTAGGAGCTACTCACCTAAATTTACAGATGGCTCACAATTTTGGGCTTGACATTTGGAACGCCGCTCTGTTCTGAGGCAGGCTTGATAGCCTTCAGCAAATCTGCTCTCGTTCAATAGGACCAGGTATGTAATCTCTACCCTATGAATTCCTGCAAGCCCATGTTTGCTCACATCCCACACAGCGTGAGCACTCGGAAAGAACACATGTAACGATACATATCCCCTATCGACTGGCAAGCGCGGTATCCAAGACGGAGCTCTGTCTTTTTACAATTTGGTATCGGATGGGGTGCCAAAGCATCCTTGAGCGCCAGACCAGACCAGACCAGACGCGCTCGGGGCTTGGGTTCGATCCTCGCCGACCGACCCGCTTTGCCAATCCCGATCAGACCAGACCAGACGCATCCCTTGGGCAAGGATGCAAGACCAAGACCGACGCATCCCTTGGGCAAGGATGCAAGACCAAGACCGACGCATCCCTTGGGCAAGGATGCATAAAGACCGACTCCCCGCTCCGGCCGGGACGTCCGTACCTAGACAGGGGGGGATGTAACGATACATATCCCTATCGATTGGCAAGCGCGGTATCCAAGACGGAGCTCTGTCCTTTTACAGGATGACTGGAACGAGCGTTTTCCGCGCATCCCAGCATTGATCGCGGCGTGCCAAACGGTGTATCAGGGTTGCTGTCCCCGACCGCATGGTACCCCGCTGCCTCCCCATCCCGTGATTGCCCCCCTTATGCGGTTTGGCACAAACTCGTGGCGTGATAAGGGCTCTTTAGCCACTGGACTGTGCCTCCTTCTAGGTAATAAACATCTGATCAACTTCCCATACTTTCTAGACCCTGCTCACAACAAATACAAAAATATTCTCCGGAACTGTGTGCATTATTGCTACATAGTCCAGCCTAGATCATGTGCATACAAGAGCAGCAGGGCCAACCCTGAGAAAAAGACAGTGGACTCAGTGTGCTTTGGCACAACTGACTGAACAAGCGCGCATCAGTGTGGATACAATTACAATACGAAAGGGCACACTTGTGTGTTAAACACAATCACTTTTGAACTTACCAAACTAATCTTTCATTTGATCCAAACAACCCCCTTTCTCACCGAATAACGACAGTCTTGGCGCTTGCAGTCCATGCCGTCCCGGCACTGCTTTGGCTGAGATGTGCCTTGGTTGCCTGATTGCCTACTTTGCGACGAGGAGGCACCGCCGTTTGGGTTCCAGCCAGGCGGGTGCTGCACAGCACAAAAGGCATGCACTTCCTTGCATGCTCATCATGCCAGGCAGCATAAGCTACCTTACACAGGCAGCTTTAAGAATGCACTTACGTGCTCTATAGATGGGCTAGCTAGCCCAGAGTTGCCCATGATCAATCATGTAGTGGCTGATGCAGCAAAGGGGTTTTTGGCAGAACCAAAAGTTTAAGGGGCAAAGTTTCTATGCTTAGATGCCTCCAGCAAACAAACCGAAGCTGTGGCGAGAAATGATGCACATTATGCTGGCAGCAAATTTGCTGGACAGGAGGCTCTGGATAGCCGGCTTTGGACCAGCTGTTAAGGTTACACCCAAGTCAAGTGTCATAGTCATGATGCTTCAACTTTTGGGCTGGCCCGTGCACGGGTCTAAATTAGATAGAGGCTCATCTCTATCTGCCTTGGCCGCAACTCTGACACTTGTTCAACCTGGGCAGAGAAGAGGACTTGCTCAAGGTCTAACTGCAACAAGCGTCATCCAGCGTCAGATCTCACACAAATGTTACTCCGTGCATTCCCGCCTCAAACTCCCAGTCCCTTCAATGCTCCCCAAGGGCCAAGTCGAGCACCCATGCCACAGCAAAGGAACCACGCAGGTGTACCTCTGTTTCAACCACAGCAGCAGCAGCAGCAGCAGCAGCAGCAGCAACAACAACAAGAACAGCAGAGACAACAGCAGCAGCAGCAGCAGCAGCAGCAGCAGCAGCAGCAGCAGAGACAACAGCGGGGAGAGCAGTACCAGGAGCAAGGTAGAGCAAGCACAGCAAACACATGCCATTTTGCAAACGGCTGCTGGAACCTCCAATGCAACAGGGATCACCCACCCTATCGCCAGCAGCTCCCAATCAGCGTCCTTGCTCCATTCGCTTTGCTGGAGGACACACAGACACCATCTATGGCAAACACCAGGCAGCTTGCGTCGCACATGCAAGAGAGACTGAACAGACTAGCAGCCAACAGTGCAGCACCCAACGTAAGTGTGCTTGTATGTATCGGTGAACACGTTCCTTCTCCCTTGCTTTTTTTGTCATGTCCAGAAGTCTAGCATTAGCCAAGGCAGTGTTCTATAGAGATCAATTCCAAGAGTAGAGTTATCAAGAAGAGAGATCAGGAAATTAGTGAGAAGTGTCACTCCTTGTCCCCATACACATGCACCTCTACGTTTAAGGGATGACCTTGGGCAATTCTTTATTTCCCCCTCTTCCATCTTGATTGTCTATGACAAGGATATTGCTACACCCTTAATTATGTGGTTCAGTGGGCACTTAGTCACATGGGGTGGGAAGACACCTGCAGGACTGGGATGCACAGTCGCTGAATGGGTATGCGCACGCAGAGAGCGTGGCTCTACTTGCACTTTAAATTAGATAGAGGCTCATCATTGAAAATTAAGCTGGAATAAATCCATCCTGGCAATGTTTATTCAAAGGGAGAATGAATATGATTGAAATGGTTGCCATTGCCCATTTTTATTAAGTTGAAAAGCACTTATCTAGCCACGTGTCTGCCCTTGTGCGCACACAAATGCGTATCTGATTCTGTGCGTGCGCGCACAGGTTTTGAGGGAAAAGCTGCAAGAGCTTGTGGCACAAGTGGATGGCCTGGTGAGCCAGCCAAGCAACCCTGAGAGATATGTGAACACCGTCCGTGTCCAAGCACATATCCTGGCTGAGTTCATTGTCAAGGTAAACATAAAACACTCTCCCCATAAGAGTTATGTGCGTCGTTTGCTGAGGCAATGGATTATGATGCCCAAGGGCTGCACAGGGGGGCTTTCAGGGAGAGTTTACATCTCTTTTTGGGTCATAATTCATTCAGAGTGCGGTCCATTATACTGTTAACTGGGCGCTACCACGGTCAATATTGAAGTGCGTGCCTGGATCAAAGTTTTGATCCTAACATCATTGAGCCATGCCATCAGATTTTGTTTTGTTTAGAAAAGGGGCCGGACCAACTTACACAATTTTTTAGATGGTAGGTGTCCATGAATGAGGTGCCAGGCTAAGCTGGGTTCTAGAGTCACAGATCTAGGTGTTCACTAAGGAAAGCATTCTTGAATATTTGGGCCATTTCAATACAAGAGCATGCTAGAACATTGACTTAGCTTGAGCAACATTCTGAGCCCCTTGACATCCTTGTTCTGCTCTGCAGGTGCTTTTGCAACTGGCAGGGGTTCAATACAATGGCAGGGCAGGGCTGCATTCCCTCTTGACTGACAAATTCCCACAAATGATCAGGGGTGCTTTCCCTGACTCATCTCTGCCAGATGAGCTCATATGGGTTGCAAACGTGCTGCGCCTGATGGGCAACACCACAAAGCATGACACCCGCGCACGCCCAAACTTGGCCTACAATGAGCATCTCATCGCCTTGGCATGCTCTGCTCGCTGCTATGAGCTCATGTTGGATACGTTGACCAGACTCGCGAGCTTGTGTGATCAGGAATTTGCCTTGTGAACCTTGCAAAATTAAGTGTTTTATTGTAGGATATGTCACGCTGAGAGACAGCTACAAACCAAACAGACTCGTGGCATGACCATGACATGGTATTTGAGCAAATGTGGTGTGTGGACTGGTTGCGGACCGCGACATCGTACAACAAGCAGACAACAGGTTGCCCGCGATGAGACTGAGGAGCCTCTGATACCCTTATTCTTCCCTCCACTTTCTGTCTCTCGTTTCAGCCTGCAAATAGGCAAAGTCAGCGCTGCATGCAGCTGCTGTCGGATGCACTCACACTGGACGGGGACTGGACTGGACTGGACTGGACTGGGCGCTGTCACGCCTATGAACCCCCCAAAGGGCTAGAGGGGTCTACTCCCTGGCGTGCATCTTGCAAGGTTGCTAGGTGCAAACAAGGTATTACCGCGAATTCGTCTTGGACGTGCTCAAGTACAGCTATCATAGCTGTGTATGATAGCTGAACTGACAGTGGGATCAAATACTCTGCCAACTGACTCAACCAGCCTCCGGGTCACAATGCAGCATAAATCTGGCACTGCATAAATCTGGCGTGACAGATTGGATGAATTCAAATAGATGCCAGCATGGAGCTCCTAGGTATAGTGGTATTGTTTAAAAGATGTGAGGAGGTAAGTCAGAGAAGCAAAAAGACCTTATAACATGTCCAGACTTAACATGTCCAGATACTCAAATTCTCATGTGAAAGAGCATTTGATTTGTACATTTGAGCTGCGATTTTGTCAACTGTGTGTCATGATCATTGTTATGAAATTGCGAGGAAGCTTAAAAGTTTACTTCATGTCAAATAGCAGACAAAGCTTTGGGCCTGCTAGGTGAAGCAGTTGAGACAATCCAAGTCATTAGGGCTGAAAAGGAAAAGTTGGCAAAACTGAGCATCCCTGATCCAATTGGGATCGATATTGAGCAATGGGGTGTGTGGACTGGCTCCGGACAGCGACAGTGTACACCAAGCAGACATCACGTTGACCACAACTTGCTAATCAGATGAGACTGCAGAGTCTTTGATACCCTTATCCTTCCCTACGCTTTTTTTCTCTATTCAGCCAGGTCGGCGCTGCATGCAGCGGTTGGTTAAAGTGAAAATTTTTTCAAGGCATGCAGCTGTTGTCAGACACATTCACACTGGACTCGGACTGGATGGCGCTGCCACGCCTGTTGCCCCCCAAGGGTTTAAAAGGGTTTACAAGAAAAGGCCTGCAGTCAAGAAGTGCAACTGCAAGCCTGCTCATAAAAAGCTGTAAGTGCATTGAGGAAGGAATAAAGCTGGTTGTTCTACAAGTTGTTCTGGCTCATAACTAGCAGACACATTGTCGAAACCTGCGGGATGAAACAGAGACGCATAAGTCCTGCGAAGAGAGACCGCATGTGGATAGGTGCAGTGAAAAAAAGTGCTGCTCATCTTGTACGTCATAAGCATTGCATAACTTTTGACTTGAAGTCACAAGTAGGGGAGTCATTGTGAGCTCAGGCCCCTGTTTTGATTTGTAGGGTACCCTACCGGTGTGGTCACAAAGTCTGAAGTATGCCACGCTGCGGATAACGTCACAAGGGAGGTCAAGAAAAATGTATCTAGGAAGGATGTAGTGAATGTGTGACCAGGGCCCTCTTTGTAGTGAGGGCGCACCGTTGATGATAAGTGGAGCGTTTGCTGTTGCGCTCTCGTGGATGCATATAAGAATAAGCTGCCTTATAAATCATGTTATAATCCAAGTGCCTCTCCCTGAGGTCCACAACAAAATGACCGAGATCGATGGGCTCAAACGTCAGCAGCCTTTCTTTGAACATATGTACATCCTACGTAGGATTGTGTTAGACCATTCACAGCAGATAGCCTATCTATCCTGGGGATGCGGGATGACCAGCAATCATCGCACCGTGAGCTCAGTTGCATGTCAGCTTGTAAGATCTTTCTCGCAGTGCAGATATATTGCTTTGAGATAAAGCATTAATCAATATTGTACAGCTGCACTGCCGCCCAGAACCAGTTGAACTGTAGAGCTCTTGAGCCTCGAGGCTATAGCTATAGCTATAGCCTCGAGGCTCTAAACCTTGCCCCCAAAGGGCTAGAGGAGTCTACTCCCTGGCGCACGTCTTAAAAGGTCTTTATGTACAAACAAGGTGTTACTGCGAGTTTGTCTTTGACGCACTCAAATCTGAGACGTTCAGCTACATGATGTAGCTGAACTGACAACAGGATCAAATACTCCACCAACTGACTCAACCGGCCTCTGGGTCACAATGCAGCATAAATTTGGCACTGCACATATCTGACGTGGAGGAAAAAGAAATACTACGCAGGTGGTTGAACCCCACCCGCATCAATGTAGGAAAGGGAGACACATTGGTCCGAAGTTCTGTATGCCAAAACCCCACCAGAGACACGGAAACAAGAATGGAATGAGCTGGAAGCAAAACATGAAATCTTTTTCGCCATCAAAGGAATTAGGTGATGTGGTATCCGTTATCATTGTTACATGTGTGCACCTCTGGTGGTCAGTACACTGATGTAAAGTACTAACTATATTCTATGTTCCAAGTTGGAACCACTACGTCAAGCTGAGACACTGCTCCACACCAAATTCTATAAGACTCTTGGCATGATCATAAGCGTTATGACTTGGAGAGCTATCTAACCAAATCAAGGTGGACTGGCTGCAGCCAGCGACATTGTACACCAAACAGACAACAGATTGCCCATGATGAGACTGAGGAGCCTCTGAACCCCTAATCCTCCCCTGCACATTCTCTCCCTGTTCAGCCTGTGGACAGGCAAGGTCAGCGCTGCATGCAGCCGCTGGCAAGTATACTCAAAATGGACTGGGTGGAGACTAGGTGGATGGACAGGGCTGGGCACTGCCACGTCTGTTGCCCCTCAAGGGCTAGTCTACTCCCTGGCGTACACCTTACGAGGTTGCTGGCCTAGTAGGAGGCAAGAAAGAGAAAACAAGGCATCACTACTAGTACTACTTGTAGTAGTATGAAATCGCCTTTGACGCGCTCTAATACGGCCATCGCTGAACTGATAAAAGGATTAAACACTCCACCAACTGACTCAACCAACATCCTGGTTACTATGCAGCAAAAATTTTGGCACTAAACTAGTCTGGCATGACAACCAGATCATTTTCATTACGAGTAGTCAACGGGGCCAAATGCTCAGCTATAATCATATATCAATTACATTATACCACAATAATAGTCTATAATAGGCTGTTGTTAGCCAGCAGACACCAAAGGACTGGTTTGTTATTACACTAGTGCCTTACAGAGTTATAGAACTGTCGCGCTGAGAGACCGCTACATCCACCTTGCTTGCTTTTTGAGTTGGTTTTGGTTGCAGGCCTGATTGGCTTCAGCTAAGCTGCCCTCCGAGTCGTTTGGCAGGTATAGCTGCCAGCAGTGTGTAACCTAACCTGACCAAGGGCTGTCAAACGACTGCATGTCACGCCTTAGAATAGGAGTAATGTCACCATCACTGTGGTGCGAATGATGTTCACCATCTACCTGAACACCATGAACAATGATGTTCACCATCATGGTGGTGCAAATGATTTGCACTTACACACGTTGAAGCGCTGTGCGCAGCGAGGTGGGCCAAGTGAGGTAAGTCCTAGACATAAAAGCAGCGAATTTGGTGCTGCCTTACCACAGCCAGTGACTGGCTGCTAGTACACTTCATAATGCTTCATCGTTGTTCATCAGAGCAGAAATGCTCTGAGTGCAGGACAGGAAGCTTGCAGCAGAAAGTAATAAAGTCAAACTGAAAATGAAGTTGATGGAGCAGGAGACTGGGAGCTGCAAAATCGTGGTGCGGTTCTATTTTGATGCATCATCTTGTTGTAATGCTACTGTCATGTAGCACCAATCCAAGGTACCCACTCAAAGCCAACGACTCATATTACTAACAGCCCCAGCTTTCCAGCCTCTGCAGCACTGCCTGAAGAGCCCGCTGCTCCTCCGTGCGCAAGCCGAGTGCTGCCTGCACTTCCGAATCCAGCTCCTCCTCACTGCCCTCACCCATCCCTACCCC
>LFIK01000626.1_pt1 | contig 26857 bp, 20 predicted proteins | sample 643401 | NCBI WGS metagenome assembly LFIK01 (sample SAMN03777447, study PRJNA286221) | soda lake metagenome | biome: soda lake; feature: Kulunda steppe; material: water; isolation source: sample T5-Br brine of Lake Tanatar-5 | place: Russia: Kulunda steppe | collected 2010-07
CCAGCCCGATGCGCTGACTGGCGCCGGTGATCAGGATGGGTGAGGTCATTGAACGCTCCGGCTGAATCAAACCTTTGAGAGCAATGGTGCCCGGAGTGGGACTTGGCACCGTTTTCATATAACTCACTGAATCAACTGCTTATTTTTGGCTTACGAGTAGCTAGTAACCTCCTCGTTAACCTGACTCCGCATAGTACTATATCGGCACACCTCAACAAATCACGTAGCTCTGTCGGAACGGCGCTCCAGTCGTCCTCTCCCCCCAGAGCATCTATGTGTCGATCATTCCTATGATGAAGAATATTTCCGAGCCTTCGGAACAAGCTGACCTGTAATCGCGTCGAGTCGATACTGATTAAGGGTGCCGTCAGCGATCCGCTCAACGACCGATTGCGCAGTGATGTCTTTGATTATATTGAGCGATTCCACAACCCGAGAATGCGTCGGCGGGTTGAGCAACCAATGGATCAGAACCGACGCTTACCGAAACCGTCCATGGTGGTGGGTAGAACCCGCTCGCCGACTACGACACTCTGCTCTCGGAGATGGCCCATGGCTGATGGCCCGACATTGTCGGTACTCCTGCGACAACTTCGCCTGCCGACCATGGCCGCCTGCTATGAGGAGGTCGCCGAGCCGGCCAGCATGCATGGCTGCCGGCTCGACCGGAGCATGGCGACGCTGTGCGAGTACGAGCTCGCTGAGCGCGACCGACGCCGCCTGCAGCGCCATCTCAAAGAAGCCCGCCTGCCGGCTGGCAAGACCATCGAGACGTTCGACTTCGGCGCCATCGGCGGTGCGGACCGCCCCCAGCTCACTCAACTGGCAACGGATACGGGCTGGATCGAGCGCTGCCAGAACCTGCTTTTGTTCGGTCCCTCTGGGGTTGGTAAGAGCCATATCGCTGCGGCGATCGGCCGCGCTCTGATCGAGCAGGGGCTGCGCGTTCGATACTACAGCGCCTCGGCGCTGGTCCAGGAGCTGCAGGCGGCGAAAAGGGCGCTCTTGTTGCCAGAGACGCTCACCAAGATGGACAAGTACCGGCTGCTGATCATCGGTGACATCGGTTATATCAAGCGTGATGAGGCGGAGACAACGGTCTTGTTCGAGCTCATCGCCCAACGCTACGAGGCCGGCAGTGTGGTGATCACCTCAAACCAGCCTTTCAGTGCCTAGGATACCATCTTCCCGGACGACATGATGGCCGTCGCCGCCATCGATCGGCCCATCCATCACGCGCACGTCGTTGAGCTAAACGGCGAGAGCTACCGGAAGAAAACGCATCATCGGCGAACCCGGAAGAGCACCGCCTGATCATGCCTCACCGACCGGCCAATTTAATTGTCGCGACCGGCCATTTAGGTTGACGTCTGACAGGGGACCTCGGCCGCCGCCTGCGTTGCCCATGCACATCTATTCGTATCCAATATCATCTCGCTCATTGCCATGCTGCGCGCCGGCATGGGCATAACGACCCTACCAGGCCTAACGCTCGGGCCCGAGCATGGCGATATCGTTTATGCGCCTTTGGAATCCCCCGGATTACAAGGGAGATCGGGATCCTGCACCGCACCGGTCAGCCAATATCTCCGGCGGCGCAATCACTGGCGCAATACATCCGCTCAGCATGCAAATGACCTGTGTGGCCGCTGGTGGATCAAACGGGATAAACTGACCGCGATCCGTTGCCATAATACGCATGCGTTCTCGGTGGCGGTCCAGTGGTATCCAGCAACCGGAGAGAACAGCATTGCCGGGACAAAAAGCACACACTGAGCCAATGCTTGGGCATCCCCTTGACTCCGACATGGAGGTTGGGCTGCGGGTTTTGCGTCACTCGCCGCTAGCCATCTTTCTCCTCGACAAGGCTGGTACCATCACCTGGCACAACGAGGAAGCCGAACGCGTGGCAGCGAACTGGTCAGTCACCACGGATCGGCTTTTGCCCGCCAACCGCGCCGATATCCATCATGAGGCCCTGAAAACGGCTGAGCCCGCTCGGGACATCTATCACACGGTCGAGGGCTACTACCTGAAGTGGCAGGTACAACCGGTGGACGAGAGCGGCGCTACACTCTGGTACGGCCATGATGTGACCGCCCAGCGACTGCAGCGGGCGCGTTTACTGGCGGACCAGGCCCGCTATCGCCTGCTGGTGGAAAACTCCCGGGACCTGATTTCCCGCCATGCGAAGGATGGCACCTTCCTATATGCCTCGCCGGCGGCACGCACCCTACTCGGCCACGAACCGCATGAGCTAGTAGGTCGTTCGGCCTACACCCAACTCTTTCACCCAGACGACCTCGAGGCGCTGTTCAACAAGGACCCCCGGGTGTTCTATGAGCGTGGATACTACCAGTACGAATACCGCGTTCGGCGCAAGGACGGCCGCTATATCTGGTTCGAGACTACCAGCGTGACCTACCGCGATCCGGCAACCGGTGAACTGGCCGATATTCTCTGCGTATCACGTGATGTCACCCGGCGGATCGAAAATGAGAAAGTCCGAGATTGGCTGGCCCGTACGGTTGATGCCACCACGGACTATGTGCTTGCCTTCGGCCCGGAGCAGCGTCTCGAGTATGCCAACCGCGCCGCGCGGACCCGTTTCGATTTGCCGCAGTCATCGGCTTCGACCGCCCTCGAACGTTTTTATGAGCCACGCTCCGTGGAAAAATTCCACACCGAACTGCTGCCACAGGTGGCGCATTCCGGGTCCTGGCAGGGTGAGATGGAAATGCTGGATCCAGCCGGCCGGATTGTCCCTGTTCTTGCAGTCGCACTGCCTCATGGCAGCACTGAGGCGCCGCTGTCACGCATCACCCTGCTCAACCGTGACATTAGTGAACGCAAGTCGGCGGAGGCCTTGGTGCGACAGCAGCAGCAGCGCCTTGAGCAGGCCCAGCGACTCTCCGCTGCCGGTGAACTGGCTTCACAGATCGCCCATGAGCTCAATCAACCGTTGGCCGCGACGGCCAACTACGCCAGTGGAGCATTGAAGCTCGCTGAGTCGCGCCCCGATCTCTCGGCTGCGGACCTGCGGGAACCACTGGAGAAGCTCAAACGCCAAGTGACTCGACTAGGCGACGTCCTCAAGCGCGTGCGTCAGTCAATCAAGCGCGGCCATGTGCGACGCAGTGCGGTGGACCTCACCGAGGTAATGCGCAACACCCGCGAACATTGCGAGTGGGAGGCCAACGAATCGGGCGTAAGGCTGGAGCTGACGCTGCCCGCTGATCTCCCCGCAGTGAGCGCGGACCCCATCCAGCTCGAGCAGGTCCTTGTCAATCTCATCAGTAACGCCGTGGCGGCGTGCCGAGATGGCGCACCGCAGCGCCGACGCGTCGAAATGAGCGCTTGGCAAGCCGATGACATGACCATCCGCTTTCAGGTGCGGGATCATGGCCCCGGTATACCCGAAGGCGCCGAACGCCACATCTTCGAGACCTTTTATACAACCCATCCCGGCGGCCTCGGTATGGGGCTGCCGATCAGCGCTTCCATCATGGAGATGCTCGGCGGCTCCCTCACAGTCGCCACAGCCAACGGGCCTGGCGCCTGCTTCGTTGGTACACTGCAGCGAGCGAATTCGGCCCGACAGGAGACAGAAACCTCGGCATGAACAAGCCAGCAGATACGTTAACGGTGGCGATTGTGGATGATGATCCCGATTTTCGGGACTCGCTGCGCTGGTTACTGGAGTCCGTCGATTTAAGCGTACGCTGCTATCCCGACGGCGAGAGCTTTCTCGATGATCTACAGCCCGATCTCGGCTGCGTTCTGCTAGATGTGCGCATGCCAGGACTAAGCGGGATTCAGGTGCTGGAGCGGCTGAAGGACCGGGATGAGAAGGTCGCCGTGATTATCGTTACCGGGCATGGCGATGTCCCGATGGCGGTACATGCCCTCACCGACGGCCGGGCCCTCGACTTCATTGAGAAGCCGTTCAATGATCAGCACATGATCGATAGCGTACAGGAAGCGATCAACCACACGGGCAAACAGCGCGAGGAAAGCGCTTATCTCGATCAACTGCGCCAGCGGTTCCGCGCCCTCAAACCAAAGGAGCAGCAGATCCTACGGCATGCCGCCGAGGGGCTAACCAGTCGTCAGATCAGCGACTGCATGGATGTCAGCCCGAAAACCGCAGAGATCTACCGGGTTCGGGCGATGAAGAAAATGGGCGCCAGCAGCCTGATGCACTGGGTCCGTATGGCCGAAGCGCTAAAACTGCTGCGCCCGCTCAATACCCTCAATGAGCTATCGGGCAATGGCAACGAATAAAGCCCTCACCCGCTGCCCATCACGACCACAGGCGACCGGGCCTCGTGCACCACCTCGTTGGTGACGCTGCCCATGAGCGCCCGTGCCAATCCGGTGCGTCCGTGCGTGGTCATAGCGATCAACGCACCACGTACCAGGGAGGCGTAGTCGACAATAGCCCGTGCCGTATCTTTGCCATGCAAGACATCCCAATTGGCTGATATGCCCTGCTCTTTTTGCAGATGCTCCGCAACACGGCGCAGGTAAATCCAATCTCCCTTTGTCCCGCTACCACTGCCTGGCTCCAGCACCTGGATAAGCCGCAGCTCTGCCTCGAGTTGTCTAGTCAGTTCGGTGGCCTGTCCCAGCATTGACTCAGAAAGCTCCGAGCCATCGAAGCAGACAATGAGGGTGCGCACTGGTGGCATCCAGTCCGCATCAAATTCAGGCCCAACCAGCGTAACCGGTTGCGCGAGATGCGTAACCAGATGGCCCGCCACGCTGCCCAGCACCGCCTGACCAATCGTACCTCGCGCGTGCGTCGCCATGACCACCTCGGCATCCGATGTCTCGCCGATCAGGCCAAGCAGTGCGTCAGTGGCCGAGGCATCAACGCGAACGCGCACCTCTGCGCCGCTCACGCCCTGGGAGGCAAGGGCTACGTTCAGTGCCTGCTCACGCTCGGTCTGCTCGCTGGCATCGGCCACCACCGAGACAGCCTGCACCGGCACACCGCCCAGCTGCTCGGCCAGGGCTATAGCCGGCCGGATGGCACTGCTTGCGCGATGGGATCCGTCAAGCGGAACGATAACTCTGCTGGTCATGGCAGTTCCTTCGCTTTCTCAGGCAAGCCAGCGCTTGCGCCGGCGATAGTGTTTGACATTGAGATAGTCGACTTTGCCCGCTCCACCCAGGTAGAACTCCTGGACGTCGGGGTTCTCGCGCATGACTGCGGCATCCGCGCTCATTACGACATGTCCGTTCTCTAACAGGTAGGCATAGTCCACCACGTCAAGGGCGGCGGCGGCATTCTGCTCGACAAGCAACACGCTCACCTGCTGCTCGGTATTGATCTCGCGGATGATGGCGAAGATCTCCTGCACCAGTAAGGGAGAGAGCCCCAGGCTGGGTTCGTCCATCATGATCAGGGCGGGCTCGGTCATCAACGCCCGGGCAATCGCGAGCATCTGCTGCTCACCGCCCGAGAGATACCCCGCCTTGCTCGTTGCCCGCTCCTTCAGGCGCGGAAAATACTGATAGACCCGGTCTCGCAGGGCCTGATAGCGCTGACGGCTACCATTGCTGGGGTAGGCAGATAGGAGATTGTCATCCGGCGAGAGGTGCTCGAAAATCCGCCGCCCCTCCAGGACATGCACGAGACCGTTGGCAACACGACGGGGTGGCGACCATTGACCGATATCGCTGCCCTGGTAATGAATACTGCCACGGGTGACCAGCCCCCGCTCGGGAGCCAGCAAACCGCTTATCGCCTTCAACGTGGTGCTCTTGCCCGCGCCATTACTGCCCAGCAGGGCAATCATCTGCCCCGGCCGTATCTCCATGGATACTCCCTTGATCGCCAGAAACACCCGGTCATAAATCACCTCGACGTTCTCCAGCGAGAGCAAGGGGGCGGTAGTGGCTTGGGATTGGACTTCGGCAGCCTGCATGTCTGTCCTCCTTGGTGCTCTTGACCCAAACGGACGGAGCGGTCAAGGACCGCCCCGTCCCGGCATGGCCTACTGACTACGGAATTCTGCCGCGTCGTGCTCAATCTCTTCCCAGACGATGTCCTGATAGGCAGCCGTCCAGTCATTCAGGGCAACCCAACTGGTGCCATCCCAGGTCGAGACGCGTCCGAACCCACCGCCTTGATGATCCTCGGCAGTGATTGTCACCGGCGGCATCAGACCACGCGCATCAAAGCCGTCGAGCATCTCAAAACCATCGCGCAGCTTAGGCCCAGTAAGCGGTGCACCATGCTCTTCCAGCGCCAGACGAGCGGCCTCCACCGCTACCGCCATGGTGGCGACACCAATGTTGTAGTAGCTGGTACCGACGTACTCCGCATCACCTGCCCCAAGACCGGGCTCGATGACATGCTCGATGATGTCCTGCGTCACCGGGGCGTCCGTGCCAGACGCGACGGCCTCGAAGCGGCGCGCGCCGTTCATCAGATCACCGCCAATATTGCGGGCATCCGACTCCGACAGCCAGACCACTGAATAAATGTCTTCCTGACTGATCCCATTGCGAATGGCCTCGCGCACCGAGATCTGCTGGCCACCACCTGCGCCCCAGATGATCACATGATCAGGACGATAACGGCGGACCTGCGACCAGGTCGCGGACTGCTCTGTACCCGGACTGGGATAGGCGAAGGTCTCAAACTCGAATCCCTCACGCTCGGCGAGCTCTTCCAGGACCGGCACCGGCTCCCTGCCGAAGGGAGAATCGATGTAGACATGTGCAATGCGCTTGCCCTCGAGTCCGCCTTCATTTTCATTGATGTAGTCAACCAATACAGCCGCCTGAGACCAGTAGGTCGCCATGACCGGGAAGACATAGGGGAAGGTTTCGCCATGACTGGCGTCACCCCGTCCATGCAGAGCAGTGATCATGACCACCTCATCTTCCAGCACCCGGTTGACCGCTGCACGTGATACCGGAGTACTCAGAAAATCAACCAGGACGGCTCCCTCACGGACGGCGCGATTGTAAGCCTCCAGACCACGCTGGGGCTCATTGCCGGTATCCCGGATAATGGTCTCGACTGGATGGCCGTTAATGCCGCCAGTCTCGTTGATCATCCGCAGATAATCCTGCTGGCCCTCGTTGTACTCGTTAGTCAGAAAGGTATAGACCGCAGTGAAGTCCTGGAGCAGAGCGAACTTGATCGGCTCCTTCTGCGCCGTCGCCACCCCACCGAGGGCCAGGGCCCCCGCCGCCAGGGCGGTTGTCAAAACGCGTTGCATTATCTTCATCTTCTCCTCCTCCTCATGATCCATTGGATCAGCTTTGTGTGTGTCGGAAAGGCCAGACCACGAAATACTTGCGTAGGTTGTCGTAAATCTTGGCAAGCCCCAGCGGTTCATAGAGCAGCACGAAGATAATCAGGCCGCCGTAGACCATCAGGGGTATATGCGCAATTAGATTGGAGGAGATCTCAAAGCCTTCAATGTTATTGAGTGCCGAGAACAAATTGGTCAGCACAATCGGTAGCAGCAGCACGAAGCCCGCTCCGAGAAAGGCTCCAATGACGCTGCCCAGGCCACCGACAAGTACCATGGCAACGGCCTGGATGGAGACATTGAAACCGAATTGCTCGGGCGTCGCCGCCTGATAAAAGGCATAAACCAGAACTGCACCGGTAACGCCCCCGAGAAAAGAGGCCGCGAAAAACGCGGTAAGCTTGAAGCGCACCGGATCGACGCCGATCACGGCGGCAGCGAAGTCCTTGTCACGTACCGCCACCAAGGCCCGGCCCAGGCTGGTTCGCTTGATGTTGAGCAGCAGCAGCGAAACCAGCACCGCCCAGCCCAGAGCGAGGTAATAGCGCGAGATATCGCTGTCGATGGGAATGAACAGAAAGCTCACATCCGGGACGTTGAGCGTGGCCTGTGCCCCACCGGAGATGACTGGCACATTCACAATCACCCATTGCACCAGATAGTGCATCGCAAGGGTTGCCATCACCAAGTATAGCCCTTTGACCCGCAGCGCCGCTCCACCAAAGATCGCGCCAATCACAGCTGCGGCAAGCCCCGCTAGGATGAGTGCAATCTCGAAAGGGATGCCCGCACGGGCCGCATGGATACTCGTATAGGCCCCAATGGCAAGGACCGCAGCAAATCCGAAGTGCAGCTGGCCAGCCATGCCCATCAGGAGCGTAAGAGACAGCGCGGCCGCGCTCCAGACCAACCACGGCAGCATGTAACTTGTCAAATACAAGTCGGAGAGCAGCAAGGGGGCTGCAATACCCAGCAGGAGCAGCAGCTGGACCAGGCGCCGATCGGTGGGCACCGGCCAGAGTGCCCGGGCCGAGGCGTAGCGGGTGTGCTTAATACCGGATAGACGATAGAACATGGCGCTCAGATCCTCTCGATATCCTCACGGCCGAAAATGCCGTGCGGACGGAACATAATGGTGAGCAGGATGACTAGAGAGGTGACCACGTCGCGCGTGCCACCGCCCACAATGGGGTCGACATAACCGGGAATGACGCTACCGAGAATGCCGACGATCAAACCACCGACAAACACCCCGGGGACGCTATCGAGCCCGCCAAGAATGACCACCGCGACCGCCGGGAAGAGCAGCGCCGTGAGCGTCCAATCAACGCCCTGAATAGAGCCCCACATCGTCCCAGCGGCGACAGCCGAGATACCCGCCAGCCCCCATGAGATGGCCACGGCGCGCTCCACGGAGATCCCCACAGACCAACTCGCCACATGGTCATCCGACACCGCTCGTAGCTTGGTGCCGATGCGTGTGCGGAAAAAAAGGAGTGCGCCGAATACCATCAGACCGGCGACGATCCCGCCGATCAGATACTCGCGATTGATGAACACATCACCCACGATGATCGGCATCATGCTCAGATGCAGATCGATGTTTTTGGGGGCTGCACCCAGGATGCCGGGGCCGACGCCACGCAGCAAACTCTCCAGTCCCAGTGTCAGCATCACCACCATAATGATGGGCTGGCCGACCATGCGCCGCAGTAGGAACCGCTCGGTCGCCAACCCCAGTACAAACATTCCCAGCACGGCCAGCACCAGGGCGATGATGACCGGGATGCCCATAACTTGGCTGAACAGCCAGACCATGTAGGCCGCGATCATGACCATAGAGCCCTGCGCAAGGTTGGGGACGCCCGAGGACTTGTAGATCAGGACGATGCCCAGCGCGACCAGGCTGTACATAAGCCCCGTGAGGGCGCCATTGACGAGCAATTCAGCGAAATAGATCATTTCTTTGCCTCCGACTGCATCCGGGCCCCATTTCCCGTGGCAACGTCGCTAACGGTCAGATGGCGCTTGAGCGTGCCGGACTCGCCCGTGTCGTAGCTGATCGTCGCCTCAAACTCGATGACCTCGCTGCCGTCGTAGAGCGCGGTGATGATAGGCGCATAATGCGCATCAATGACCTTGCGCTTGAGCTTGCGGGTCCGGGTCACCTCGCCGTCATCCGGATCGAACTCCTTGTGCAGATTGACGAAACGCCGGATCTGCAAGGCGTCGGGGAGTACTGTGTTGAGATGTCGGATTTCGTCTCGCACGAGCTGCTGCACGGGCGCTTTCTGCGAGAGGTCAGCAAACGAGGTGTAGGCAACCCCATTCTCCTCAGCCCAGTGCCCCACCGCTTCCAGATCGATGACGATTAGCGCAGCAAGAAAATCTCGGTCACTGCCAAGGACACAGGCATCCTTGAGATACTGGCTGAACTTCAGCCGGTTCTCGATATAGGTGGGAATGAAGCGCTCGCCCGCATTGGTGTACACCACCTCGGAGACACGCCCCAGCACCACCAGCTGTCCGTCCTCTTCCAGATAGCCCGCATCTCCGGTGTGCATCCACCCGTCTTCCAGCGTCTCCGCCGTCGCCTTCGGGTTCCGGAAGTAGCCGTCAAAGACGCTGTCCCCGCGCATGAGGATCTCACCGTCGTCGTTGATGCGCACCTCAACGCCCGGAAAAGGCTTACCTGCAGTGTGGAGACTGACCGAATCCGGCGGCTGGGCGGCGGCGAGCGCGCAGTTCTCGGTCTGACCGTAGAACTGGCGCAGGTTAAGCCCCAACGCGCGGAAATACAGGAAGACATCCTCGCCGATCGCCTCGCCGGCGGTATAGGCGCGCTCCACCCGCGACAGCCCCAAGTGATCCTTGATCGGCCCGTAGATAACGAATTCGCCGATACGCCGCCACAGGCGCTCGGCAACCCCAGGTACGCGCCCCGCGAGGCGGCGGCGCTCCAATTCAACCGCAAAAGGCATGAAATGCTCATAGAGCAGGCGCTTCAGCGCGGACGACTCGCTGATGCCAACCTGCACCCGGGTGAGCATGCTGGACCACGCACGCGGCGAGCTGAAGTAAAGCGTGGGCGAGATCTCGCGCAGGTCATGCAGCGCAGTCTCCTGGCGCTCCGGGATATTGACGACAAAGCGCAGTGCCAGTGCCGCGCCGATGGAGAAAATGAAATCCCCCACCCAGGCCATTGGCAGATAGGCCATGTGGACCTCGCCCTCGCGAAAGTACCCGGCCGCCGAGGCATTGCGCACCCCTGCGAGGATGTGGCCATGCTTGATCGGCACACCCTTGGGAGCACCGGTGGTGCCCGAAGAGTGCAGTAGCACCGCGACATCATGCACCGAGGGCCGCTCGAGCAGACTGTCGTCCAGACCTGGCGTGTCCTCACGCCGACGTTTGCCCTGCGCCAGCAGATCAGTCATGGCCACCGCACCGGCTGGCTCGTTGTCTTTGAGTCCCCGGGGGTCATCAAAGACGACCAGCTCGAAACCGGCGTAGCCCTCATTACGCAACCCGATCAGCTTGTCAACCTGTTCCTGATCCTCAACCAACGCCGCCCGAATGGATTCGGCCTCGAGCTGGCGCAGGATCTCCTGCGGATTGGTATCCGGATAGGCGGGCGACGGCATCGCCCGCAGACAGACCACGGCCAGCATGCCCAGGTAGAGCATCGGCCGGTTGTCCCCCATAACGAGAACCCGATCCCCGGCCTGCACTCCGCGAGCCTCTAGCGCGGCTGCCAGGCTCAGGACCCGTTCTAGATACTCCTGCCAGGTGTATTCATGCCAGATGCCCTGATCACGCTCGCGCATGGCCACTTCATCGCCCCGCTCGCGAGCGTTTCTCGCCAAAACCGTCAGCAGGTGATCATTGGCATCCCAGTTTGGGTGAAGCGTTGCGGCATCGACCGCCGTTTCGTTGGGCTGCTGTTGCTCAGGCTGCATTTTCCGTCTTCCCGATGTAGGCCGCGATGACCGCCGGATCATTGATTGCCTCGTGGGTCTCGCCCTGGGCAATCTCTTCGCCGTTGTTCAGCACCAGCGCGCGATCGCAGATCGCCGTTACGACATCCATGTGGTGCTCGATGAGCAGCATGCTCACCCCCATGGCCTCGCGCGCATCGAGGATGAACCGCACCATGTATTCCTTCTCTTCCTGATTCATGCCGGCCATGGGCTCATCAAGCACCAGGAAGCGTGGCTCGGCGCAGAGCGCACGGGCCAACTCGACGCGCTTCTGCATGCCCAGGGGAATGACGTCCACGGGCTCATCGCGGACACTCTCGAGCTGCAACAGGTCGATAACCTCCTCGACCGCCACACGATTGCGAATCTCGTCCTTTTCCGCCCAGACCCAATAGAACAATGATGCGAGGACGCTGGGCTTCATGAAGACATGGCGCCCCAGCAGGATGTTGTCGAGCACCGTGAGCCCGCGGAACAGGGCCACATTCTGGAACGTGCGGGCGATACCCTTAGCCGCCACCTGATGCGGCCGCATCCCCTGAATCGCCACGCCCTCGAACGTGATGGTGCCCTGCTGTGGCGGATAGAAGCCGGTGATGGCATTGACCATGGTGGTCTTGCCCGAGCCATTGGGGCCGACCAATCCGAAAATCTCGCCACGACCAATCGACAACGAGACATCGGTTAGTGCCTGCAGGCTGCCGAACCAGCGGCTGACACCTCGGCATTCCAGAACGGGATCACCGATTGCTCGGTCTGGTGCTTCAGCTGTCATGCGCTCTCCTCCCATTGCCGCTTACCTCAGGAATCACCACTGGCCACGGGCTCGAGCCCCAGCTCCGCTAGGCTCTCAGCGCGAAGCATCTCGCGCAGGGCCCGACCGGTGCTGCCCGGGAAGCGGTCATAGATCCGGATATGACGCGGAATCTTGTAGTGCGCGATGCGATCCTGGCACCAGGCACGCACTGCCTCGGAATCGAGGCTAGAGCCGGCCTGCGCTTCGATGCAGGCGCAAACCACTTCCCCCAGACGCTCATCCGGTACACCGACTACCACCGCGTCACGGATATCGGCATGCTCGCGCAGGAAGCCCTCGATCTCGGCAGGGTAGATGTTCTCGCCGCCGCGGATGATCATGTCCTTGACTCCACCCACAATGCGGCAATAGCCAGCCTCATCGAGACAGGCAAGATCGCCGGTATGCAACCAACCGCGGGCGTCAATCACCCGCTCGGTCAATGCCGGGTCGCCCCAATAGCCTGCCATCACGTTATAGCCGCGCACGCAAAGCTCCCCACTCTCCCCGCGCGGCACAATCTGCCCTTCAGCGTTGATCACCTTTACCTCGACATTGGGCCGGACCGTGCCCACGGTGGAGAGCCGATGCCCGACCGGGTCGTCGATATCGCTCATAAAGGAGATGGGGGAGGACTCGGTCATGCCATAACCAATGGTGACCTCCGCCATGTGCATATGCCGGATGACCTGATCCATGGTCTCAGGCGGGCAGGGGGCGCCGGCCATGATGCCCGTGCGCAGGGAACGCATATCAAACTCGACGAAGCGCTCATGCTCGAGCATGGCCTTGAACATCGCCGGCACACCATAGAGCGCCGTGCAGCGGTCGCGGACAACGGCCTCCAGCGTGGCCTGGGGGTCAAAAGTCTCACCCGGATAGACCATCGCCGCGCCGCTTGCAAGACAGGCCATATTGCCCATGACCAAGCCAAACGAATGGAATAGCGGCACCGGCAGGCAAACCCGGTCATCGGGTCCGAGAGCAATCGTGGCGGCCACGCTCGCGCCGTTGTTAACGATATTGTGATGAGTCAGCGTGGTTGCGGCCGATTCACCGCCAGTTGCATTGCTGAACTGGATGTTGGCGGGTGCGTCGAAGTCAACCTGGACGGCGAGTGACTCGACGGTCTCCAGGGCGGCTGGCTCACAGGGGTCTGCCAGGCGCCAGAAATCTTGGGCGCCTGCGGCACGATGCGCTCCCGTTTGCACAACATGGCGTAGCGATGCCACGGCCTCGCAACGTAACGCCCCATTGCCTCCCTCGGCTAGTGCGGGCGCCAGCTCCAGCAGCATCGCGGTATAGTCGCTGGAGGCAAATCGGTCCTGCGCCACCAGACCGCGAGCCTCCGCTAGATTCAAACAGCGGATCAGCTCCGATAGCCGGGCGCTCGGGTTAATGCTGACCGGAATCATGCCGACGCGCGCCGCGCCGAGCATGACCAGCAGCCACTCCACCCGATTCATCAGCCAGACCCCCAGGCGATCGCCCGGCTCGAGCCCCAGCGCCAACAGGCCGGCCGAAACCCGACTGACATGTTCATCCAGCTCGCGCCAGCTCAGCCTCAGTCCACTGCAGCTATCGGCAACGGCGAGCGCCTCAGGCCGCTCTTGCGCGCGATCACGGAGCTGTTGGCCGACTGACACCCCAAGCAGTGGCTGCGTGGCCGTGCCGTGGACGTAACTCAGCGACTCGGACACCATGACACCATCTCCCCGGCTTGCGTAGCGGTGACATGGGTTGGGTGCGATTCCTTACGGAATGGCATTGGCAACTCCTCCTCACTCGATTGTCATTTTCTTGACCGGGCACCTCTTTCGGGCACCTCGATGCGGGACCGCCTTGCGTCGTGGCGGTTCCGTTAACCCCTCAGGGGATGGGTAAACGATGTAAAATTACCTGCCTACCCTTTCAAATGTATCGTATACACTATTTTTTGTTAGCGCAACCACACCATTCAAGCTGCAGCGCTGATCGGATCTGGTCCAATGAAGCCGGGTTCGCAAGGGCATCCCGATTACCGGGCTCGCGACCCTGCAGCATGCGGGCAACGGCAATCTCCACCTTCTTGCCGCTGCGGGTGTAGGGGATATCCGGTACCGCAACAATACACTGCGGAACATGCCGCGGACTCGCATTGTCACGCACCGTACGGCGGATTCGCTGCTCTATCTCCGGCGTCAGCGCCTGTCCCGGCGCCATTATCACCAGCAGCAAAACTTGAACATCATCCCGAACGGGCTCTCCCACCACCAAGCTGTCCGCCACTTCTGGTAGTTTCTCGACCTGGCGATAAATCTCGGCCGTACCGATGCGGACCCCACCGGGGTTGAGCGTGGCATCTGAGCGTCCATAGATGACGGCGCCGCCATGCTCAGTGAAACGCACATAGTCTCCGTGGGCCCAGACCCCCGGGAAGTCGGCAAAGTAGCTTTCGCGATAGCGGCGCATGTCCCGGTCATTCCAGAACTTCACTGGCATCGCCGGAAATGGCTGACGGATCACCAGTTCTCCGCGCCCAGTACCCGCGTCCTGGCCTTGCTCATCATATGCCACGGCATCCACACCGAGCTGACGACACTGGATCTCGCCGCGGCGCACGGGCAGGATCGGTGCGCCACCCACGAAACAACCACAGATATCCGTTCCACCGGATATTGAAGCGAGCAGCAGGTCGCGGCCAATGGCCTGATAAACCCAGTCATAATCCTCTGGCTGCAGCGGCGAACCGGTCGAGAAGATCATCCGAAGCGCCGGTAGGTCATGGGTCTGTCCAGGCGTCAGACCGGCCTTGCGGCAGCCACTTAGAAACTTGGCGCTCGTGCCAAAATGAGTGATACCTTCCCGCTCGGCAAGGGCCCAACAGACATCCAGATCCGGGTACCCCGGCGACCCCTCAAACAGCACCAACCGCGCGCCGGTAAATAGACCCGACGCCAGCCAATTCCACATCATCCAGCCAGTGGTCGTGAAATAGAAAAAGGTGTCTTCCGGCCGCAGATCGGCATGCAACAGCAGCTCCTTACTGTGATTGAGCAGCATCCCGCCTGCGCCGTGCACAATGCACTTGGGCACACCCGTGGTTCCGGAGGAGTAGAGAATGAACACCGGCTGATCGGCCGGCAGTTGTTCAAACACTGGCTTGCTGTCCGGGTGCGCCGCCAGCACCTCGTCCCACGTCGCGAATGGCGCTGCATCGGGGTGGCCCAACTCGGGCAGCAGGGGGATACTGATCGCACCAGCGAGCCTCGGCAAAGACGCCACTAGTTCGCAATTCTGATCCAGGCGCGAGAAGGACTTGCCGTTGTAGCTGTAGCCATTGACCGCGAGCAGCACTTTGGGCTCGATCTGGCGAAATCGATCCAGCACGCCGGCGACACCGAAATCCGGCGACGCGGAGCTCCAGGTCGCACCGAGCCCAGTCGCGGCAAGCATCCCAATGAGTGCATGCTCTGTATTGCCAACAACTCCAGCCACTCGGTCGCCTACCCCTACCCCACAGATTTTCAGGTAAGCCTGCAAGCGGGCAACCTGATCCAGCAGCTCGCCACGGGTCAGCCGAACCTCTGCCCGCGATTCCGACACCGCAACCACCGCCTCGCGGTGGGAGCCCCCGTGCATGGCATGCCGGAGCAGGTTCTCGGCGAAGTTGAGACGGGCGCCTGGAAACCACTCGGCGCCGGGCATGCGCGCATCACCCAACACGCGGGTATAAGGCTTGCTGGCGATAACACCGGTATACTCCCAGATGCTCGCCCAGAATCGCTCGATATCGGCGATGGACCAAGCGTGGAGTGCCGCGTAGTCTTCGAACGTGCCGTAGCCGGCCTCTGCCAGCCAGGCCATATAGCGGGCCATGTTGCTGGCGTGGCACTCACGCGCGCCAGGCTGCCAGAGGATCTCACCCTGGTCGCTCATCTCTTCCTCCTCGACACCAACCTCAGCCGGGGCTGGCGTCCGCCTCGACCTCGATGATGCCAATGGCACCGGCCTCCAGGTTGTGCAGGAGGTTGCGGCCCATGGCGGGAAATGTCTCGCCGAACACGAGGGCCGGCGAGAGGGCGGCAGCCGCCGAGTGCCCTGTGCGCTCCTTGCTGGTCTGACGCGCCCGCCAAGCGCGCGCCGCCTCGGTCTGATCCTGCATTCGAGTCACCTTGAACCAGGCCGCTCCAAGCCTGGCCCGCAAGGTCTGCGCGGTCATGAGGCAGGAATGCCGCCCGTCACCGGACCAGGGAACCGGATACCGCATCTTCTCGACGTGCGGGCCCGATATCACCTCATGCATGACCAGCAACCCCGCGGGTTTCAGGACTCGATGCGCTTCGTCCAGCGCGATTCGGTCATTCATGACATTCATCAGGATATGCTGAAAAATCACGGCATCGACGCTGTCGTCGCACAAAGGCAGGCGCGCTGCATCGCCGGTGACAGGCCAGCTGTCCGGAACGCTCCCGCACAAGCCCGATAGCGCGCGGTTGAGGCGGTTAAGCCCATGCGTGATATCAACGCCGATCATCTCGAGCCCATGCACGGCGCCCAGCCTCATCAGTCCGCCCACACCGGAGCCGATGTCGAGCACTCGCCGCGCCCCCTGATCGCTGACCCGCTCAAGCAACCGGCGCGACGCGCCGAGCCCGCCAATATGCAGCTGATCCAGCGGCGCCAGCTCAGGCGCCGTCGCGCCGGCTGGATAATGCCGTCGCACCCGCGCAACGACGGCATCAAGATTGAGCTCGGCCTGGTAATGACCCGCGACCGGCGCATTCATGGTGCCCTCTTTCATGCCGATGCTGCGGCCGGCTGTTGCGCCAGGGCGACTCGCGACTGGGGTCTGCGACCCAGTTGATCCGCGATCCAGCAAGCGGTCTCAACCACGCGCGACAGCTCAACGCCAGTCTCGGTATCCATGCCATTGAGCATGTATAGGACATCCTCCGTGGCCACGTTACCGGACGCGCCCTGCGCATAGGGACATCCGCCCAGCCCGGCGGTGGAGGAATCCACTACCGCCACACCCTCTTCGAGTACGGCATAGAGATTAACCAGCGCCTGGCCATAGGTGTCATGAAAATGCGCCGCCAGCGCCTCGACCGGTACGCGCTGCGCCACTGACTCGAGCATGCGCTTCGCCGCTAGCGGAGTGCCAACACCGATGGTGTCGCCAAGTGAGATCTCATAGCAGCCCATGGAGTGGAGCGCTGCTGCCACGTCGGCAACGGCGCGCGGCGACACCGCACCCTGATAAGGACAACCCAGCACAGTAGAGACGTAGCCCCGAACCCGAACACCGGCTTCCAGCGCGGCCTCCAATACCGGCTCAAAACGCTTCAGGCTCTCGCTTATGGAACAATTGATATTCTTCTGGCTGAATCCCTCGGATGCCGCAGCAAAAACCGCCACCTGGTCGGCATGATGGCTGAGCGCCCCATCCAGTCCCTTGCGATTGGGTGTGAGCGCCGCATAGGTCACCCCTTCGCGGCGAGGAATGGCGTCAAACACCGCGCCGGAGTCGGCCATTTGCGGCACCCATTTGGGTGAGACAAAACTCCCGGCCTCGATATGCTGCAATCCCGCCGCCGCCAATCGGTCAATAAATGCCACCTTAATCGCGGTATCGATGGGCTCGCCGGGCTCGTTCTGCAGACCATCACGGGGGCCGACTTCGAAGAGACGAACCTGGTTGGGAAACGCCATGACGTCTCACTCCTCCTCGGCGGCGAAATCAATCAGCACCTCGCCCTGGCCCACACTGTCGCCCACCTCGAAATGCACCGCCTCGACCGTCCCGGCAGCCGGCGCGAGGATGGCATGCTCCATTTTCATCGCCTCGAGGACCATCAGGGCAGTGCCTTTTTCAACCCGCTCGCCTGCAGCAACATGGGCGGCCACAATCACGCCAAACATGGGCGCTGTCAGGGTTGACTCCGACTCATGATGGCCATGGTCAATCGCGTCAATCCGCCGCCAGAAAAGCCGTTTTTCCGCCTGCCGATCCACCATGACCAAGATGGATCCCTCCGGCCCCCCTTCCAATCGCGCCTGCAGACGTCGCCGATGCCCATCGAGCGTAATCGCCACGGCATTGCCGCTCAGATGCTGGAGGGTCGCCTGCATCTCGTGCTCGCCGATGCGCAATAACCAATCATCGGTGGCGGTCTCCCGCCGCCCGTCGACAACGACCACCTCGGCTGCGGCATCATCTGCCCGGGCAAATCCCGGATCGCAAAGGGCAATCCGAATCTGATGCGGGGCGTTGAGACGAAAGCCATCGCGGCGAGCCCACGGCGAGTCACTCTCGCCCTCCCGCGCCAGCGCATCCAGACCAATCAGCGCGGCACCGGCGTAATCCTCCGGCGCATAGATGCGCGGCGGCAGAAGGGTGTCCTCATGGCGCTCGATAAAACGCGTGTCAAGATCGACCGCGCGAAACGCGGGATGACTTGCCAGCCGCAGCAAAAAGGCCTGGTTGGTTGTCACGCCCTGAATATCCATGGCCGCCAGCGCCCGGCCAAGCGTATCGAGCGCCTCATCACGGTCACGCGCATGCACAATGAGCTTGGCAAGCAGCGGATCGTAGTGCATCGACACCGTGTCTCCGCTCTCGACACCGCTGTCAAGCCGCACGCGCGCTGGGTCGAGCTCGACGCCGGCGGGATCGATCTCGAACCGCTCCAGCACCCCGACGGCGGGGAGGAAGTCCTGCTCCGGATCCTCCGCGTAGAGGCGTGCCTCAAAGCTGTGGCCGTGGATCCCCAGCTCACCTTGTGACCGCGGCAGCGGCTCGCCCATCGCCGCGCGCAACTGCCACTCCACCAGGTCCTCGCCAGTGATCATCTCCGTCACTGGGTGCTCGACCTGCAGCCGCGTGTTCATTTCCATGAAGTAGAAGGCACCGTCTGCATCGAGCAGAAATTCCACCGTGCCAGCGCCAACATAGCCGATTTCCCGCGCCGCACGGACCGCCGCCTCCCCCATCTGCCGGCGCAGAGTGTCACTGAGCCCGGGTGCAGGCGCCTCCTCTAGCACTTTCTGATGGCGGCGCTGGACACTGCAGTCGCGTTCAAAAAGAAAAACCCCATTGCCATGACGGTCACAAAAGACCTGCACCTCGACGTGGCGTGGCTGGGTGAGATACTTCTCAATGAGCATGCGCTGATCACCGAATGCCGCCTGCGACTCGCGGCGACAGCCGTCCAACGCGGCCTGAAAGGCGGTACTGGCCTCGACCACTCGCATGCCCCTGCCACCGCCGCCTGCGCTTGCCTTGAGCAGCACGGGATAACCGATGCGCTCGGCTTCGGCCTGCAACTGCTCGGCGTCCTGATTGTCCCCGTGATAACCGGGAACCAGGGGCACTTCGGCGCGCTCCATGCAGCGCTTGGCAGCCGCTTTATCGCCCATGGCGGTAATTGCCGCCCCCGGCGGCCCCACAAAAAGGATGTCCGCCTGCTCCAGCGCCTCGACAAAGCCGGCATTTTCCGAGAGAAAGCCATAACCGGGGTGAATGGCATCCGAGCCCGTACGCCGTGCGGCGTCAATCACGGCATCGATGTTGAGATAACTGTCAGCCGCCGAAACAGGCCCGATCCGAATGGCCTCATCCGCCTCCCGCACATGCCGGGCATGGGTGTCGCCATCCGAATAGACGGCGACCGTGTCGATGCCCATTGCCCGCGCAGTGCGCATGACACGGCAGGCAATCTCCCCTCGGTTGGCAACCAAAAGCCGACGAATCGGCGTTGTACGGTGTTGTTCTTGGGTCATGACCGTTGCTCCGTCGCATCAACCGGGCCGGGCGCTACCCAGGCCGGGGAGCGCTTTTCAAAAAAGCTGGCCAGCCCTTCCTGGCCCTCATCACTCACCCGGATGGCGGTGATGACCTGACAGGTATCTGCCTCCCGAGCCTCCGGATCTAGGGTCTGTTCAATCCGCCCGAGCAGCGCCTTGGTCTCGCGCTGCGCCTGGGGTGATCCGCGGCCAATCGCCTGAATAAGCTCGGCAATGGCCTCATCCAGGGCCTCGTGCGCAACCACCTCATGCACCAGACCCACCTCACGCGCGCGGGTGCTTTCCAGCGTCTCGGCGGTGAGTGCATAGCGGCGCATCTGCCGCGGCCCGATGGCGGCCTGGACATACGGACTAATGACAGCCGGTGACAGGCCGATGCGTACCTCGGAGAGGCAGAAACGCGCTTTCTCTGAGGCCACGGCAATGTCGCAACAGGCCACCAGGCCTACAGCGCCGCCGAAAGCCGCGCCCTGGACCCGAGCGATGACCGGACAGGACAGACTGTTAAGCTGCGCCATCAAACGCGCCAGCTCACGCGAATCCGCTAGATTCGCTTCGAGGTCATAGTCCACCATCCGCTGCATCCAGCCCAAGTCGGCGCCCGCCGAGAAGTGCTTGCCGCGCGAGCCCAGCACTACCGCCCGTACCGCACCGTCCGCGGCCTTTTCCCGCAGATCTGACAGATGCCGATTGAGGGCAGTGATCAGCTGGTCATCGAAGGCGTTATGCACATCGGGGCGGTCGAGCCATAGCCAGGCCGTTGCCGCGGCATCGACCTCGAGTGAAACGAAGCTCTCCTCCATTCCCCCGTTCTCCTTACATTCTGAAAACGCCGAACCGAGTCGGCTCGATGGGTGCATTCATCGATGCGGCCATGGACAGGCCTAGCACCTCACGCGTCTGCACCGGGTCGATTACGCCGTCGTCCCACAGCCGGGCGCTGGCGTAGTAGGGATGTCCCTGGCGCTCATACTGCTCCCGAATAGGCAACTTGAAGGCCTCTTCGTCGGCTTCCGACCAGGCCTCTCCGCGGCGTTCGTACTGATCACGAGTGACCTGGGCGAGCACATTCGCGGCCTGCTCGCCACCCATAACCGACACCCGCGAGTTGGGCCAGGTAAAGAGCAGATTGGGTTCGTAGGCGCGGCCGCACATGCCGTAATTGCCCGCCCCGAAACTGCCCCCAATGAGCACCGTGAACTTCGGTACCCGGGCGCAGGCGACTGCGGTGACGAGTTTGGCTCCATGCTTAGCAATGCCCTCATGCTCATAGCGCGACCCCACCATGAAACCGGTGATGTTTTGCAGGAATAACAGCGGGATATCGCGCTGCGTGCACAGCTCGATGAAGTGGGCGCCCTTGATGGCGCTCTCCGAGAAGAGCACGCCGTTGTTGGCGAGAATACCCACGGGGTAGCCATGGATATGCGCAAACCCCGTCACCAGGGTGTCGCCGTAGTAGCGCTTGAATTCATCGAAATCGGAATCGTCAACGATTCGGGAAATGACCTCACGCACCTCGAAAGGCTTGCGCAGATCGGTGCCAACAATGCCGTAGAGCTCCTCCGGGGCATAACGTGGGGGCCGTACCGGCTGCCGGACAACCTCACCCTGACGGCGCCAGTTAAGACGACGGACGCTGGCCCGCGCCAGCTGCAGGGCATGGGCATCGTTTTCCGCATAGTGATCGGCGACGCCGCTGATCTTGCAGTGTACGTCCGCACCGCCCAGCGCCTCGGCGCTAATCGTCTCACCGGTCGCGGCCTTCACAAGGGGCGGTCCGCCCAAGAATATCGTGCCCTGCTCGCGCACGATGATCGACTCATCCGCCATCGCGGGCACATAGGCCCCACCGGCGGTGCAGGATCCCATCACCACCGCGATCTGCGGGATGCCCTCTGCCGACATATTGGCCTGATTGAAAAAAATCCGGCCAAAATGATCCCGGTCGGGAAACACCTCATCCTGGCTGGGGAGGTGCGCGCCGCCAGAGTCCACCAGATAAATGCAGGGTAGACGGTTGCGCCGCGCAATCTCCTGGGCGCGCAGATGCTTTTTGACGCTGAGCGGCATGTAGGTGCCGCCCTTTACCGTGGCGTCATTGGCGACAATCATGCACTCCACGCCATTGACCCGACCAATGCCGGTGACAACCCCTGCCCCCGGGGTAGGACTGTCGTAGACCTCATGCGCTGCCAGGGCGGAGAGCTCAAGAAACGGCGAGCCTTCGTCAATCAGATGATCTACGCGGTCGCGCACGAAAAGTTTGCCCCGCGACTCATGACGCTGCCGCGCCTTCTCTCCACCGCCCGCGGTGACCTGTGCAGTCAGCTCGCGCAGCTGCGCCACCTCACGGCGCATGGCCGCTTCATTGGCCAGATAGGTGTCGCTTCGGACATTGACGTTGGATTCCAGTATCGCCATGCGCCCAGCCTCTACTCGGATTCATTGAAGAGTTCACGGCCAATCAGCATACGGCGAATCTCACTGGTCCCGGCGCCAATTTCATAGAGCTTGGCGTCACGCAGCAGCCGTCCTGTCGGGTATTCGTTGATATAGCCATTGCCACCCAGCAGCTGAATGGCATCAAGCGCCACCTGAGTCGCCTTTTCCGCGCAGTACAAAATGACGCCGGCCGCATCCTTGCGGGTGGTCTCACCGCGATCACAGGCCGCCGCCACCATATACAGATAGGAACGGCAAGCATTCATGGTGGTATACATATCCGCCACCTTGGCCTGGACCAGCTGGAACTCCCCGATCGCCTGGTTGAACTGATGGCGCTCGTGGATATACGGCGCAACGACATCGAGCGCCGCCTGCATAATACCGATCGGCCCAGCAGCGAGGACGGCGCGCTCGTAGTCAAGCCCGCTCATGAGCACGCGGACACCCTTGCCAACCTCGCCGAGGACATTTTCCTCGGGCACTTCGCAGTCCTCGAACACGAGCTCGCAGGTATTGGAGCCGCGCATGCCCAGCTTGTCGAGCTTCTGCGCGGTGGAGAATCCCGTGAAGCCCTTTTCGACAATAAAGGCAGTAATGCCGCGCGAACCCGAGTCCGGGTCGGTCTTTGCATAGACCACTAGGGTGTCAGCCTCGGGCCCATTCGTAATCCACATCTTGTTACCGTTGAGGATGTAGCGGTCGCCCTTTTTCTCGGCGCGCAGCTTCATCCCCACGACATCGGAGCCAGCGCCCGGCTCAGACATGGCCAGTGCGCCGACATGCTCCCCGGTCATCAGCGGCGGCAGATAACGTGCCTTCTGCTCGGGGGTTGCGTTCAGATTGAGCTGGTTGACGCATAGGTTGGAGTGCGCACCATAAGACAAGCCGACCGAAGCACTGGCCCGGGAGATCTCCTCGAGCGCGAGGCAGTGAGCCAGATAACCCATACCGCTGCCGCCATCGGCTTCGGGCACGGTGATGCCGAGCAGCCCGAGCTCACCGAACTGCGGCCAGAGATCGGCCGGAAACTCATTTTTCTCGTCTATCTCGGCAGCACGTGGGGCAATTTCACTAGCCGCGAAGGCGTTAACCTGTTCGCGGACCATGTTGAGTTCATCGCCCAGGCCGAAATTGAGCTCCTTGTACTGGGAAAACATTGCACAACCCTCGCTGGCTTGTTGTCATGCCGGCCCACTGGCCGGACCGTTCACATGTTGGGGTAGTTGGGGCCGTCACCGCCCTGGGGGACGACCCAGTCGATGTTCTGCTCCGGGTCTTTAATGTCGCAGCTCTTGCAGTGCACGCAGTTCTGCGCATTGATCTGCAGCACCTCCGCGCCGCTTTCCTCCTCGCGGACGTACTCATACACCCCAGCCGGGCAGTAGCGCGTCTCCGGGCCGCCGAAGATCGGGCGGTTGACCTGCTGCGGGCGCCCGGCATCGCGCAGCCGCAAGTGCACGGGCTGGCCCTCGGCGTGGTTGGTGTTCGACAAAAACACCGAGGAGAGCCGATCGAAGGTGAGTACACCATCGGGCTTGGGGTAGTCGATCGGCGTCGACTCAGCAAGCGGGCGCAGCTGCGCATGATCCGCATGATGGCGAAGCGTCCAGGGCGCACGCCCACGCAGCACATAGGTATCGAGCGCTGAGTAGGCAAGCCCCGCCCAGAGTCCGCGTCGGAACGACGGGCGCAGGTTGCGCGCGCGGTAGAGCTCGTCAATCAACCACGTGCCCTCCAGGCGCTCGCGTAGATCGCTCGCACGCACCCGCTCGGCACCCAGCGCCGCATCCACCGCCTCGGCAGCCACCATCCCCGACTTCATCGCCGTGTGCGTGCCCTTGATCTTCGGGACGTTCAAGAACCCCGCCGTATCCCCAGCGAGCACACCGCCCGGGAAGTCGAGCCGTGGCAGGCTCTGATAGCCCCCCTCAACCAGCGCCCGCGCCCCGTAGGCCACCCGCTTACCCCCCTCAAGCAGCGCGCGGATGCGCGGATGGGTCTTGAAGCGCTGTAAGTCCTCAAACGGCGCGCGATACGCGTTGCGGTAGTCAAGTCCCACCACAAAGCCCACCGCGATCTGGTGATCGCGCTGGTGGTAGAGAAAACCCCCACCGTAGGTCTCGCGGTCCATCGGCCAGCCCACCGTGTGCAACACCTCACCGGCGTTGTGCACCTCGGGCGAGACATCCCAGAGCTCCTTTAGCCCCAGCCCATAGGTCTGCGGCTCCACCCCCTCACGAAGCCCAAAGCGCACCATAAGCTCTTTGGTCAGCGAACCATGGCAGCCCTCGGCGAATATCGTCTGCCGGGCATGCAGCTCCACCCCCGGCTCATGGCTCGGCCCCGGCGTGCCATCGCGCTCAAGGCCCATGTCCCGCGTGGCCACACCGCGCACCGCACCATCCTCGCCATACAGCACCTCCGCGGCCGGGAACCCCGGGAAGACCTCCACACCAAGCGCCTCGGCCTGCTCGGCAAGCCAGCGACAGACGTTGCCAAGGCTCACCACGTAGTTGCCCGCGTTGTGCATCTGCGGCGGCGTGGGCAGCCGGATGCCGCGCTTCGCGGTCAAAAACTCAAACCGCTCCCCCACCACCGGCGTGTCAAGCGGCGAGCCCCGCTCGCCCCAATCCGGCAGCAGCTCATCGAGCGAGCGCGTTTCCACCACGGCCCCTGAGAGAATATGCGCCCCCACCTCCGAGCCCTTCTCAAGGACACAGACACTGCGCGACTCACCCCGTGCCTTGGCAAGCTGCATGAGCCGAATCGCCGCCGCCAGCCCCGAGGGACCCGCCCCGACAATCACCACATCAAAGGCGATGCTCTCACGCTCCATAAACGCTCCCCGCCTGGAAAAGCCCGACTACCCCGCCGCCTGCAGCGCACGCCGCAGTTCGGGCAGCAACTCAAAGAGATCCCCCACCAGGCCATAGTCAGCCACTTCAAAGATCGGCGCCTCGGCATCCTTGTTGATCGCCACAATCACTCGGCTGTCCTTCATCCCCGCCATGTGCTGGATGGCACCCGAGATCCCTAGCGCAATATAGAGCTCCGGCGCCACCACCTTGCCGGTCTGGCCAACTTGGTAGTCGTTCGGCACAAAGCCCGCATCCACCGCTGCGCGCGACGCCCCAAGCGCCGCCCCAATCTCATCGGCGAACGCCGCCAACGCCTCGAACCCCTCAGCACTGCCCACACCCCGGCCACCCGAGACCACCACCTTCGCCGAGGTCAGCTCCGGGCGATCCGAGACCGTGAGCGACTCTTCGATAAAACGTGTGCGATGCCCGCCATGCTCAAGCGCCGCCAGCGCCTCCACCGCCACCGCCTCGCCAGCCGGCTCGAGCGGCTTGAACGCCGTGGGGCGCACACTCACCAGGCAGGGCGTGTCGAGCACACTCACCGTCTCGAGCGCACTGCCCGCATAGATCGGGCGTACAAACCGATCCGCCGCTTCAATGGCAATCGCATCCGAGATCATGCCCACATCCAAAAGCCCCGCAAGCCGCGGCAGCACATCCTTGCCCTGCGTCGTCGCAGCCGCGAGCACCGTCGTATAACCCTGCTCTGCCACCAACGACGCCAACCGCTCAGCCACCGGCTCGGCTAGCTGATGGGCATACGCCTCGGCCGCAGCGCAGTAGACCCGCCGCGCTCCCGGCAGCACCGCCAGCGCCTCAGCCACCGCCTCACACCCCGGCTCGCCCAGCACCACACCATCCCAACGCTCGTCCAGCTCGCACGCCGCCGCCGCCGCGCGCCGCGTCGACTCCGCCAGCACCCCGCCAGCATGCTCTGCAATCACCAACACCGTCATTTCAGATCACCTGTGCTTCGTTGCGAAGCTTATCCACCAACTCCGCGATATCCGCCACACGAACCCCGCCAGAGCGTACCGGCGGCTCACTCACCCGATCACAGCGCACACTCGGCGCCAATGAGACCCCAAGCTCCGACACTGCCAACTGCTCGAGCGGCTTTTTCTTCGCCTTCATGATGTTCGGCAACTTCACATAACGCGGCTCGTTCAGCCGCAAATCCGTACTCACCACGGCCGGCAGCCCCAGCGCCACCGTGCGATTACCCCCATCCACCTCACGCTTGACCACCACCTCGTCACCCTCGCGCGTGAGCGCACAAGCAAATGTCCCCTGCGGCCATCCAAGCCGTGCGCCAAGCATCTGCGCGGTCTGGTTGCAGTCATCGTCAATCGCCTGCTTGCCCAAAACCACTAGATCCGGCGCCTCACGCGCCACCAGAGCCGCTAAACAGCGACTCACCGCCGCCGGCTGCAGCGCCTCGGCCGTGTCCACATGCACCGCCCGATCCGCCCCCATCGCCAGCGCCGTGCGCAGCACCTCCTGCACCGCCGCATCACCCAGCGAGACCACCACCACCTCCGTGGCAACCCCCGCCTCACGAAGCCGCACCGCCTCCTCAACACCAATCTCATCAAACGGGTTCATCGACATCTTCACGTTCGATGTCTCCACACCCGTGCCGTCCGCCTTCACACGAACACGTACGTTGTAATCCACCACGCGCTTGGCCGTGACTAGGATCTTCATGGG
>LFIK01000629.1_pt1 | contig 26731 bp, 26 predicted proteins | sample 643401 | NCBI WGS metagenome assembly LFIK01 (sample SAMN03777447, study PRJNA286221) | soda lake metagenome | biome: soda lake; feature: Kulunda steppe; material: water; isolation source: sample T5-Br brine of Lake Tanatar-5 | place: Russia: Kulunda steppe | collected 2010-07
GGGCGTGATCGCCCGAGCCATGCCGCACGGCGATATTCTGGGTTTCTCACCGCCTTTGGTGACCTCCCGCGATGACGTCGACGAGATCGTCGAAAAGGTCGCCCGTGGCGTGGCGAAGGTTACCGACGCCTTGACCGTCGAAGGTGTGGTCAAGGCCTAGACGAAGTCGTTGAGACGATTGCCGGTGCGGTCGGGTCCCGTCCTCGGGATCCTTCGCCTCACCGGCATCGTCGCTTGGCCGGTTCAGGCAACGTCCTGGAGCAGCGACTCCAGGCGATTGATCGCATATAATGCCTTGCCGCAACCGATGGCAACACAGCTCAGCGGCTCTTCGGCCAGGGAGCAGGGAAGACCGGTCCGCTGCCTCAGCAAGGAATCCATGTTTTGCAGCAGGGCCCCTCCGCCCGTCAGAACGATGCCGCGTTCGACGATGTCGGCGGACAGTTCCGGAGCGACCTTTTCAAGGGTGGCGGAAACGGCATCGACGATCGACGACAGCGGTTCGGCGATGGCCTCAACCATTTCCGCCTCGGTCACGATGACTTCCGTTGGAACGCCGCTAACCAAGTCGCGACCCCGAACCGACATGGTTCGCCCGTGTCCCTCGGTCGGCATTAGGGCGCTGCCAACGGCGATTTTGATCGATTCGGCGGTGCGCGTGCCGATCAGGAAATTATGAACCCGCCGCATATGGTTGATGATGGCGTCGTCGAGGCTATCGCCGCCGACCTTGATCGACTCGCAATAGACGATCCCGCCAAGCGATATCACTGCGGAATCGGTTGTACCGCCGCCGATATCGACAACCATCGATCCCGTAGGCTCGGTCACGGGCAGACCGGCACCGATTGCCGCGCCTATGGGTTCCTCAATCAGAAAGACGCGACGAGCGCCGGCGCTTTCCGCGGCCTCACGGATTGCCCGGCGCTCCACGGCGGTTGATCCGGCCGGAACGCAAATGACGACTTTTGGCGCTGCGAGCCGGCGGTTGTGATGCACCTTGCGAATGAAATGCCGAATCATGGCTTGGGCGACTTCGAAATCGGCAATCACCCCATCCCTGAGCGGCCGAATGGCGCGAATGTTTCCGGGTGTCCGGCCGACCATCATCTTGGCGTCGTCGCCGACCGCAAGGACCTCGGTTCGGCCGCCGGAACGGTGGTCGGGACCGATTGCGACGACCGAGGGTTCATTCAGAACGATCCCCCGACCCTTGACATATACGAGAGTGTTGGCGGTTCCCAAGTCGATAGCCATGTCCTTCGACAGGAAGCCGGTGATTTGCGACAGCATGACGTAACTTTCTTCGCTGATGGTCGTCGAACGACGATCGCGCAATTCGATTCTCGGCCAGTGTCGGCCTTCCACGGCCGGCCATATGCGGGCCGTTGGTGATGGTCCCATTCTAGGGCCTAGTTCGACTGCTCACCTGATCCTTTAGCACTTTCCAGGTTAAAGCGCTCCCTTCCTATCGCAAACGACTCCGAGAATCGACCGCCTGCTGTCCGGAACCATCGCATTTAACCGGCTTGAGACGACCAAAAACCCGTGCTGCCGCGGTGATTGGGGTCACATTTTCATTGAGCGGCCGCAGTGGCCTCGCGGCGGCTGACGCCATCTATCCGCACTATACGTTCCGCCGGCAGAATGACGGTCGCGGTGGTTCCGACATTCGGCTCACTGTCCAGATCCAGATCGCCGCCGTGGAGCTGCGCCAGCGCCTTGACCAGCGGCAAGCCAAGGCCGCTGCCCTCGAACCGACGGTTGAGCGAACTTTCGACCTGGCCGAAGGGGCTCATCACCTTGGACATATCAGCTTCGGCAATTCCAATACCGTTGTCGGCAACCCGAATCAATAGGGCGCCCGATCCGGCGATATCGGTGCTGACTTCGATCCGGCCACCCTCGGGTGTGAATTTCACGGCATTACTCAGCAGATTAAGGAGGATTTGCTTCAACTTGCGTTCGTCGGCCCGGATGCATTCGACATCCCGAGACAAGGATTTCGCAAGAGTGATGCTGTGCTTCTGGGCCCGGGTCTCGACCAACCGCAGGGTCGCGGCCACGGCATAGGGCAGTTCAATGGTATCGTCGCTCAGTGTGGCCCGGCCGGCCTCAATCTTCGAGAGGTCCAATAAATCGTTGATCAGGGAAAGGAGATGAATGCCGCTCTTATGAATATCTTCGGCATATTCCGCCGCTTTGGCATCTTCGCCCTGGGCCATCATCGGATCCTTCAGGATTTCGGCGAATCCGATGATGGCGTTCAATGGCGTGCGCAATTCATGGCTCATATTGGCCAAGAATTGCGACTTGGCGCGGTTGGCGAATTCCGCCTCTTCCATGGCGCGGCGCAGGGCCGTTTCGGTTTGCCTGCGTTGCTCCAAGTAACGGATGAAACCGATTGATCCGCCGACGCACAAAAGACCCACAAGAACAAGCAAGGCAATCAGGCTGTTACGAAACGTGCTCAATCGGTCCTGTTGTACCGACAAGAGACTCATTGCGCTGACATGGTTGTCGAGCAATAAATCGCGGACCTCTTCGCCCGTCTCGCGCGCCCGGTTATAGACCAACTCCAGAATAATCGGTGATTTGGGCGAGTGTCCGTAAAGCCCGTGGGTCAGCCAGTCATCCATATCGGCGACCGCCGGACTGATCGCGGCGTGCAGTGCGGCCGCTCCGGTAACTCGGTCAAATGGCTGCGATTGTCGCAACTCATGCGTTGATTCCTGAATTTCGAAGAGTGAATCGATTATCGACGCAACATTTCGGTCGGTAGGGTTATTGCGGGCAACTTCGGTCTGAATCATCAGATCGGAGAAATTCTGTCCGATCCTGACCATATCGCGCTCCTGGCTGATCATATCGACCGGCAGACTGTCGCTCACGGTCGATAGCATCGAGTGGACATACAACCCAATACCGATATTGACGACCAGAATCAGCGCGCCAAACAAGACCGGCAGAATTCTGCGCCCGCCCGCCCAACGTCCAGCGCCAATGATTCGCCCTTGTTCCGGGTCCGTACCGTCATCGGCCGGCATCCTGTCGGCGGTGTCGGCATGATCAATTCTGCCGGATTCAGGTTGAGTTTGCGCCATAAGGTTCATGCCACCTCAGTCGATGATGCCTCTTTCGCGATAGAACCGGGCTGCTCCTGGGTGGAGGGGGATCGACAATCCATCGGTCGCCGTGCCGATATCGATCGCCGCCCCCATTCTGTGCCGATCCTCCAACATATCCCCCGTCACCTCGGACCAAAGAAGGCGGGTTACTTCGTAGATCACGTCATCGGGGAGGCGGGCATGGGTGACAAATTGCGCCCCGATACCGATGGTCTCGACCGCAGGATGATCAGGATAGGTGCCGCTCGGAATGGTCATTGCCGTATAAAAGGGGTATGCCGCCGTCAATCTCTCTACCGGGGGGCCGCTGATCGGAACGATCCGATAATCGCCGGGATGAAGGGTGTCGGCGTCGACAAGACTGCGCAGAGGGGGGCCGGCAACGGCGAAGAATCCGTCCAGGAGGTCATCGGCCATGCGATCCAGCGCCAGATCCGCCTTCATGTATTGGGCATCGAATCGGCTTTCATCGACTTCGAAGAATTCAAGAAGATAGCGCGCATCGACAAGGGTGCCGGAGCCCGGTTCGTCCATCGAAATCCGATGCCCTTCGATTTCCCTAAGTCTCGTAATGCCGGCATCAATGGCAGTGACCAGATGCATGGCCTCGGGATAAAGATTAGCAATGGCGCGCAGGTCCTCGACCGGTTCGGCGCCTTCGAACAATCCGGTCGCCGTATGAGCCCAGTGAACGATGTTTGCCTGGGCAAAGCCGCCCTCAAGCCTGCCCTCAGCGAGGGCGGCGATATTGGCAACCGACCCGTTCGAGGTTTGGGCGACGGTCAATAATGACGGCGGACAATCCCGGCCCAAACAGTCGCTGCCGAGCGATTGGCTTGAGATGCCTTCAGCGATCGCCCGGCCGAGTGGGAAATAGGTGCCGCCGCTGCCCCCGGTGCCAACCCGAAACGAGACCAGGTCGTTGGCCTTCGATGGCGCAACCGGTCCCCATATCGTAAGTAACCCCGCGAAAACCACACCAACGAGGGCGATCGCCGTTTGGGCACGGCCGTACCGTCCAATCATAGGTGCCCTCCCGCAGAAATAGAAGAATCAGCAATCTTTACGAGAGTCGATCTTCGTCGGAATTGCTTAAAAAATTCCTATTTGCAAGGCTGGCAGGGTGAAATTCTCGAAAAAAGGCCAGGGACGCCTATTTTTGCCGCAGCGACACGATTAATGGCGTATGGTCGGACGCCTTTTCTCTTCCCCGGGGCTCGACGTCTATTCGTGCGGAGTCCAGCCGATCGGCGGCCTGTGGCGATAGCAGAGCATGATCGATACGGATGCCGTGATTGTGTTGCCAAGCGCCGGCCTGATAGTCCCAGAAGGTGTAAGCACCCGGCACATCCGGATGAAGGGCCCGGAAAGCGTCATAAAAGCCCAGATGTTCGATCCGTCGATAGGTGCGGCGGGTTTCGGGCAGGAACAGGGCGTCATGCTTCCAGGCCTGTGGGTCATAGCAATCGATCGGCGCCGGAATGACATTGTAATCGCCGCATACGGCAAGCGGCCGTTGATCGGCGAGCAGCTTGGCCAGACGGTCGTGAAGACGCTCCATCCAAGCCAGCTTATACCGATATTTCTCCGAATATTCGCCATTGCCCCCGTCATTGCCCCCGTCATTGCCCGGCGCAACCGGGTTGCCGTTGGGCGCGTAGAGGCAAATCACCCGGATTCCGGCGATATCCGCTTCAAGATAGCGGGCTTGCTTGTCGTTGGGATCTCCGGGCAGGGCGTTTTCCACATTGGATGCTGTGTGCCGGTGAATCAGGGCAACGCCATTATAGCTCTTTTGCCCGCTCACCTCGGCTTTATATCCGATTTCCGCAAGCGCCTCATGCGGGAAGCTGTCTGTCTCACACTTCAATTCCTGCGCACAGAGTATGTCCGGGCGGGTCGTCGCCAGCCAATCCTGGACGGCGGCCAAACGCGCCTTTATGGAATTGACGTTCCACGTTGCGATTGTGAGCAGCGACTCGCCATCTCCAAGCGATTCCACTTCGGCACTCGGTTCACGGCGCGCGGATTGGCTTTCGGACATCAGGCGTTCTTTTGCAAGCGTTTCAGGGGCGCCGCATGCCCGGGAAGGTCAGGCGGCCGGGCACACTGGGTTGATGATTAGCTCAACCCTCAGATGGAAAACGACGTCCCACATCCGCAGGAAGATGCAGCGTTCGGATTGCGTACCTGGAACGAGGCCCCGATCAATTCCTCGACAAAATCGACTTCCGACCCATCGAGCAGGTCGAGCGAGACGTCATCGACGGCCAATCGGACACCGTCCCGTTCGAAAACAATGTCATCGTCGTTGACGGCGTTATCAAACCCGATCCCGTATTGAAAGCCCGAGCAACCGCCGCCACTGACCGATACCCGCAAAATAAGCGTGTCGTCGGCACGCCTTTCGATCATTTGCCGTACACGGCGAACGGCCGCCTCGGAAATGGTCATCAGCCGGCCGTCGGCCTTGGCCGCTCCAGCCGTCGCAGGTTCAGTCGTTGCAGTCGCGTCCCTGTCGCCGGGCCCGGTTTCCGTCGGGGCGGCGCCCGTGAGTGTCGCTTCGGTCATGAATACGATCCTGAATTTACTTCGTGTCCGCTAAGGTTCACGGCGCGTTCGCATTTTGCCATATCTATTATGTATAAGCCAATTCTCGGGGCGCAATGCCACTGCGATTTGACCGGCTTCCTTTTTTCGGTCAAACCAAGCCGTTACATGTTGATTCGAGGCGACTTTGGCCTTTTTGCGAGAGGCCCGGTGGTTATGAAACTGATGGACGGTGACAGTGATTGGCAGGGCAGGAGCGGCGATGACGGGTGCGTCGGGGGCGGAAACCGATGAGCACTCTTGAATGGTCCCGATTGATGTCGAAACACCGGGTCGGCGGCGAAGCAGTGCAACCGTCGGACCACCGATACCGTACGGCGTTCGAAATCGATCAGGACCGGATCACATGGTCGGCCGCCTTCCGGTCGCTTCAGGATAAGCGTCAGGTCCATGGCAGTATCGTCGGCAGCGATTATGTCCGGTCACGCCTGACCCATACGGCCGAGATCGTGCGCGTTGCGCGGACCATCGGCTTTCTGGTCGGCGAGCGGATATGCCGCGATCATCCGGATCTGGAATTGGATCCACCGGCTTTCGGTCATTTACTGGCCGCCGCCGCCGCCGGTCATGATATCGGCCATGGCCCTTTTGGCCATCTGTCAGAGGCCATTGCGTCGGAATGGTGGCGGACCAGCCAGCTCGGGCAGCATCTCAGGCTTAATTTGAATACCAGAATGGCCCATGAGTTGACCCATTGGGAAGGCAACGCCCAAGGGTTTCGCATCCTCACACGGATCGAGGGGTGGCGCCGGACCGGTGGCTTGCAGCTGACCGCCGCAACGCTATGCACGTATACGAAGTATCCTTGGACGGCGCCCCTGACTTCCGACGATGTCCGGCCATCGACGAAGAAATATGGTTGCTTCGAAGACGATCTGCCTTTGTTCAAGGAAGCGTTCGAAGCTTGCGGGCTGCCGGAAACGCAACCCGGTGTCTGGATGCGTCATCCATTGGCGACCGCACTGGAATGCGCCGACGATTGCTATCTGGTGACGGATCTCGAGGATGGCTTTGCCGTCGGCGCGCTGGCCTATGCCGAGGTCGAGGATCTGCTCCAACCATTGGCCGGGGTGCCCCGGTCCGCCTATGCCGACCTCGAAAGCGACGAAAAAAGAATCGTGTTCTTGCGGGCCAAGGCGGTAAAAACCCTGGTAAATCAATCTGTTGACGCGTTTTTCGACAATTACGACCGCATTATGGATGGCCGATTTGACGCTTCGCTGCTGTCTCATATTCCGGCGGCCGATGTCCTTCGCGGCATTCGCCGGATCAGCAAGCCCAAACTTTATGACTTTCAAAGCCGCGTCGTTGCCGACCTCAAAGCGGAGAGAATCGTGCGGACGGTGTTGGAAAATTTCGCCGAAGCGCTTTACGATCGCGAAGTTACGGGAGACTCCGGCGCCATGTCGATTCGCAATCAGGCCGTTCTCAATACGATTGCCAATGTCGAGCGGATCCCGATGCGGCGCGACGCCTGGATACGATCGATGATGGATCGGATCATCGCCCTTACCGACCGCGCCGCAACCGAGCAGGCTGCAATGCTGTCGTAATGTCGTCACCATGTTTCTCGGCCATCACGGCCTGTAGCAAACCGCCAGGAAGAAATCGGAGCCGTTGAATGAGCGACTATCGGCGGCGAGAGCCAAGACTGGATCGGGCGCGCGCACCGGCGGCCGGCCCTTTGCACGACCAGTACGTTCCGGATGACGGCTATCGCGAAGATGGGCTCGCCGAGGACCCCAACACTGCCTATTATGGCGACGGCCGGACCGACCAAGCAGAAGGCGGGATCTACGGCAATTGGTCCGCCGGGCGGACCCCAGAGCCGGGCGGCGGCGACTTCATTGATGATGACGATGTCGACGATAGCGGCCCCTGGGCCGAGCCTCCCGATGACAGTTCCGGCGGTCGTCGGGCCCTTATTTTGGCTGGACTCGGGGTGCTGCTGCTGATCGGCGGCGGCGCCTATTGGTGGTTCTCCGGAGACCGGACCGTTGGCGGATTGCCCGAGCAGGCACCATTGATCGCGGCCGACGACGGGGCCTTCAAGGAGCGACCATTGGAGGCCGGCGGACTCGAGGTGCCCCATCAGAATCGTCAGATTCTTCAAACACTTGGCGGGCGGCACGCCCCGGAACGGGTCGAAAGCCTGCTTCCCGGACCGGAGGAGCCGGTTCCGGTTCCAGGGAGCGACGAACCGATGGAGGGCCTGCCGGTCATTCCCGAAGTCCAAGATGTCGATCCTCACAGGGTTACCCAGGTCCCCGGCTTGGGCGAAACCGAGCCGGGCTCAGTCGACGGCGATGGCGACGGCGATGGCGACGGCGATGGCGCTGTCGGGTTCGATGGCCGGGAAGACCAAATCGCCGCCTTGATCGAGCGAATGGGCATATTGGACGACGACCCCTATATTCTTGAGACGCCGGACGATCCTGCGAGTGTTTCTCAATCTGTGCCCGAACAACCGGCGGCTGACGCGCCGCAACCCGATGCCGCCGATGACCCGGACGCCGAAACCGGGGACGCCGAAACCGAGAACGGCCGTGATGGCGAGAGCGGCGAAGACGAGGTTGCCGCCATTGACCCGGCGCCGGATGGTGGCTATCGGGTGCAACTAGGGTCGGTCGACAGCGCTGATGCTGCGCAAGGTGAATGGTCGCGACTGACCGGTCGCCATGGCGATATCCTGGGCCGGCTCACGATGTCGGTGCAAGAAGCCGATATTTCGGGCAGATCGTGGTACCGCATCCAGGCCGGACCGCTGACGCGCGAATCGGCCGAGCAGATTTGCGCCGCGCTGGAAACCCGTAACGCCGGTTGCATGGTGGTGGGCCGCTAGCGTATCAGCCACCATCGGATTGAAGGTCTTCGGACAAAAGGCAAAGGGAAGCAGCATGGCCCGTCCGTCGGCAATCATAATCGGATGTGAAGGGGCCGAGCTGTCGCCGGCAGAACGCCGGTTGATCGCTCGGCATAACCCGTTAGGCCTGATCGTATTCCGGCGCAACTGCCTTGACCCGATGGCTCTACAACGGCTGACGGCTGAATTCCGGGCCCTTGTGGGCCGAGCCGATGCGCCGGTCATGATTGATCAAGAGGGCGGGCGGGTCCAAAGAATTCGGCCGCCGGCCGGGCCCGATATGCCGGCGCCCCGCGGGTACGGGCAACTGCATCGCCGGGATCCCGAACGCGCGCTCGGTCTGGCCTTTGCCCACGGCCGCATAACAGGACTGGTGCTGGCCGAATTTGGAATAAACGTCAATGCGGCCCCGGTTCTGGATCTGGCCTTCGACGGCGCCAGTGCGGTGGTCGGCGACCGGGCATTCGACGGCGATCCGCAACGGGTCGCCGCTCTCGGCCGGGCCATGACCGACGGCATGGCAAGCGCAGGCGTGGCCGCTGTTATGAAGCACATGCCGGGACACGGGCGGGCAACAGTCGACAGCCATCATGGGCTACCATGCATCGACATTCCAACGACGGCGCTAAAACACAATGATTTCAAACCCTTCGCCGCACTCTCTGACCTCTCCTGGGGCATGACTGCCCATGTGCTGTATCCGCAAATCGACCCGCACTTGCCGGCCACCCTGTCGTCAACGATCATTCGGACCGTCATTCGCGGAACCATCGGTTTCGACGGTATCCTGACCACGGACGATCTTGCCATGGGGGCGCTGATGGGTGAGCCAGGGGAACGGGTTGCCCAATGCCTCGACGCCGGCTGCGACGTCGCGCTATATTGCGACCCGGCGATCGACCGCTTGGCTTCGGCGCTAGAAGCGGCGCGGCCCTTGGACGACGCTGCGGCCGCGCGGTTGGCCAAGTGGCAAGCCCCCCATCAACCGAAGTACGGGACACCGGCGCCGTCGTCCCCGTCGCCAGCCGATGGCCAGCGAGCCGCCCCAACCCGGTGGCAATCCGAATTCGCTGCATTCACCCCGCCGCCGCCCATCGTAGAAGGGTCAGGCGGCGATGCTCCTGGTTCGGCGGCCACCCCGGTGGCTGATCGATGACCCAACCCGATTACGGCAAGACTGGTTTCCAGGAAGACCCGGCCCCCCATCAGCGCGGAGCCGATTCGCTGGTCGTTGCGCTAGACACCTATGAGGGGCCGATCGACCTGCTTCTGGAACAAGCCAGGGCTCAGAAGGTCGACCTGACAAAGATCTCCGTCCTGGCACTCGCCGACCAATACCTTGCCTTCATCGAACGCGCGGTCGATCTTCGCATAGAACTCGCGGCTGACTATCTGGTTATGGCAGCTTGGCTGGCCTATCTGAAATCCAGGCTGCTGGTGCCGCCGGACGCATTCGACGCCGATGAGCCAAGCGCCGAAGAAATGGCTGAAGCGTTGACACGCCGGCTGCAACGCCTTGACGCGATGCGGCGGGCCGCCGATGCGCTTATGGCCCGCCATGTCCTCGGCCGAGATTGGTATGCCAGCGGCAGTGAGCCTGAGCATCTCCTCATTAAAACAAAGGTTTACGACGCAACTTTATACGACCTTTTGCAGGCCTATGCCGATCAGAAGCGACCGGCCGATGTCATCGACGAGACCTATCGCACGCGTTTGAACCTGATTTCCGTCGATGAAGCCGTTCGGCGGTTCCGTCACCTCCTGGGCGTCTTTCCCGGTTGGAACCGGCTGGAAGGTTTCCTGCCCAAATCCTTGACAGATAAACTTCATTCCCGTTCGGCCCTGGCATCGCATTTCGTTGCGGCGCTCGAACTCGCCAAGGCCGGCGCGATCGACTTGCGTCAGGATCGGCCCTTTGCCCCTATCTTCGTGCGATCAACGTCCGATTATAGGCCGGTCGAGTGCGGGGACGGTAAAGACGATGATTGACGGCATGCCGAATGACGGGGATCGGCCAGGCGGCGGATTGGCTGGTCCCGGCGACCATGCCCGATTGGTGGAGGCCGTGTTGTTCTCGTCACCGTCGCCGGTGACGCCGAAACAGTTGCGCGCCCTTTTGCCGGATGACGCCGACCTGGACGCAATCATCAAAAGCCTGACCGCTCGTTACGCAAATCGCGGAATCGTGCTGGTGGAGGTTGGCGGCGGCTATGCCTTCCGCACGGCTCCGGATCTCACCCCTCATCTGAAAAACACACGGCAAGTCTTTAAAAAACCGAGCCGGGCGGCACTGGAGACGTTGGCGATCATCGCCTATCATCAACCCGTCACCCGGGCCGATATCGAAGACCTTCGGGGCGTCGCGACAAACAAGGGAACGATCGACGCGTTGATCCAGGCCGGTTGGATCAAGCCTGGCGGTCGTCGCAGAACACCGGGCCGGCCATTGACTTGGGTGACGACAGACGCATTCTTGTCTCAGTTCGATCTCGGTTCGCTCGATGATTTGCCCGGACTGGAAGAACTTAAGGCGACAGGACTGCTCGATGGTGCCGACGACGTCGGCCGGGCGCCTGATACGGGCGGCGATTCGGACGGTGGATGGTGATCGGCGTGTTTCGCGGCAGTGCTTATTCGAAGGCGCTTCCTTCGCCGCGGCCGTCCGTCATGCCGCATCGCATCGTCCGGCCAGTGCCATTGCTATGACATGGTCTTTCTGCCATCATCGGTTTCGGTAAAGGACGACGGTCCGGTTCGGCCGTCGACATCTTCTGGAGTAGAGATATTATGGGTTTGGGTGTGTGGCAGGTCATTCTGATTTTGGTGATCGTGCTGATCATCTTCGGTGCCGGCAAACTCCCGCGGGTGATGGGTGACGTCGCTCAGGGGGTCAAGAACTTCCGAAGTGGCCTAAAAGAAGAAGACGACAAGCAAGATGAAACGGGTTCGACCCGCCAGCTCGATGAAGAGGGCCGGTCGACGAATGCCAACCCATCGTCGACCGTCGGCGACAACGAGACCCATCGTGATGGTGTCTCCAAGCCCTGATGCCGCGATGTGGCTTTTCCGTATCCGGAGGCCGGGCACTATTGGGGTCGGCCATTTCTATTGGAACGGTGCGGTATAGGAGCGCTCCGACCGGGTTGTGTCGCGGTAACGGGCGTTTGGAAAGACGGTAGAAATGTTCGATATCGGTTGGCCGGAATTGATGATCGTCATGATCATCGCGCTCATCGTCATCGGGCCGAAGGATCTGCCCGCGGCGCTTCGACAACTTGGGAAATGGGTTGGCGCAGCTCGGAGAATGAGTTCGGAGTTCCAGAAGCACGTTGATGACATCGTTCGGGAGTCGGAACTCGAAGACGTCAAGAAGGGGATTGACCGGGTCCGGAACGTCAACATTAAGCGAGAGCTGGAAAAGCAGATCGATCCCGACGGCTCCCTGAACAAGGCCTTTAGTGGTTCGATTGAAAGCAAATCGTCCGGGGCCGCATCGGCCAAGTCATGGAACTCGACTGACAAAAGGCCTAGTACGAACGAAGAACCGGTCGCTCTGCCATCGTCCAGCACGCGTGTCGAAACCGCTCCGCTCGACAACTCGGCCACGGCCGATGCCTTGACGAGCGCGACGAACAAGACCGTCCCCCGGTCCGCGTCTGGTGCCGCCTCTGGTGCCGCCTCTGGGGGCGATGGCGGCTCTCGCGACGGACGTTCCGGCAGTACCGCTTCGGGCGGTCCGCGTCAGTCCCCGACATATCCCTCGCCTGGATCGAATTTATCGGGGTCGAGCGCTTCGGCCAAACCGGCCGAACCCATTACGACCGATCAAGCATGACCTCGAACGGATTCCGCTGACGTGGCAGACAAGACCGAGAATACAATCAACGATAAGCCGATGCCGCTTATCGAGCACCTTATCGAGCTTCGCAATCGGCTGATGTATTCGGTCGCGGCGCTGTTCGTGGCGTTCCTGATTTGCTACTACTTCTCAGACGACATTTACGCCTTTTTGGTCCGCCCTCTTGCATCGGCCCTTGAGGGCGAAAATCGTCGGATGATTTATACCGGCCTCACCGAAGTCTTCTTTACGTATATCAAGGTCGCCTTTTTTGCTGCGGCCTTTTTCTCGTTCCCGGTTATCGCGGCACAGTTCTATCTGTTCATGGCGCCCGGCCTCTACCAAAACGAGAAGCGCGCATTTCTTCCGTTCCTCGTTGCCACTCCGGTGTTGTTCTTCACCGGCGCCGCAATGGTCTATTACATGGTCATACCGCTGGCTTGGCGCTTTTTCCTCGGTTTCGAGGCGCCGGGCGGTGACGGCATGCTGCCGATCCAATTGGAAGCCCGCGTTGCGGAGTATCTCAGCTTGGTCATGAAGCTGATCTTCGCGTTCGGTATTGCCTTCCAATTACCGGTAGCGCTCACACTGATGGCACGGGCCGGGATCGTTTCGGCCGACACGTTGGCGGCAAAACGCAAATATGCGATTGTCATCGTTTTTGTGGTTGCGGCCCTTTTGACGCCGCCGGACATCATCAGTCAAATCGGCCTCGGAATCCCGATCGTCATTCTGTACGAGATTTCAATCGTCCTTGCGCGTATCGGCGAAAAGCGCCGTGCACAGCGTGAAGCCGCCGAGGATGCGCAAAACAGCGATACCTGATCGGAAAAGATCCTCTGGGACAGCGACCGCGGCGGCCGGGCTGAATAGGGCCGGGCGCCGCGATCGTCTACGGGATTACAGGCATTCGGCGTCACCAAGCGGGGATGCGGCCCCCCGTGATGATTCTGTGGCCTTTCCTTTATTTTCGCCGCCGATCACGTCTATAACCGTGGGGCTACTCGACTGCCCACGCCAATCGGAGCCCAAATGCACGACATTCGCTGGATACGGGAAAACCCAGAAGCTTTCGACCGGGCGATGGCCCGGCGCGGCGAATCCCCCGTTGCGGCTGAACTGCTCGCCGTCGATGAAAAAAGGCGATCGCTCCAGACCGAATTGCAAACGCTTCAACAGAACCGAAATGCCGTCTCCAAGCAAATCGGCGCGGCAAAAAAATCAGGCGACAATGCCGAGACCCTGGTCAACGAAGTCGCCGCGATCAAGGCGCGGATGACCGCGATTGAAGACGAAGAGCGGTTGCTCGGCGACGAGCTCTCAACCTTGTTAGGGCGCTTGCCTAACATCATGGCCGATGACGTTCCCGACGGGGCGGACGAGGATGACAATGTCGAGGTCCGCCGGGTCGGAGAGCCGAAAGAGATTCTGGATGCCAGAGATCACATGGCGCTGGGCGAGGGGTTGGGCTTGCTCGATTTCAAGTCGGCCGTCGCCATGTCCGGATCACGATTCGTGCTTCTTCGCGGGGGATTGGCCCAATTGGAGCGGGCCCTCGGCCAATTCATGCTTGATGTCCACGTGGCCGAACATGGATTCGATGAGATACAGCCGCCCTATCTCGTCGGCGAAGCGCCGCTTTACGGAACCGGTCAGTTGCCCAAATTCGGCGACGACTTGTTCAAGACGACGGATGATCGCTGGCTGATCCCGACTTCCGAGGTGCCGTTGACCAACATGGTCGCCGATCGGATCTTGACCGAGGGAGAGCTTCCGTTGCGTCTCGCGGCCCTTACACCCTGCTTTCGGTCCGAGGCCGGGGCGGCCGGGCGTGACACCCGTGGCCTGATCCGCATGCATCAGTTCAACAAGGTCGAGATGGTCTGCATCACGGCGCCGGAAGACTCCGATACCGAACAACAACGCATGTTGGGCTGTGCTGAGACGGTGTTGCAACGTCTCGGGCTTGCCTATCGGATCGTTAATCTTTGCTCGGGGGATATCGGATTCAGCGCGCGGCGAACTTTCGATGTTGAAGTCTGGATGCCCGGTCAGGCACGCTATCGGGAGATATCGTCTGTCTCCACAACCGGAGATTTCCAGGCTCGTCGAATGAATGCCCGGATGCGCAAGTCCGGTGAAAAGGCGACGCAATTCGTGCATACCTTAAACGGATCGGGGGTGGCCGTCGGGCGCGCCTTGATCGCGGTGATGGAAACCTTCCAGCAACCAAATGGGTCGATCATCATTCCCGAGGTTCTTCGCCCCTATATGCGAGGACGGGAAGTTTTGGGCGCTGAATAGTGAACGAGGCATAACCAGATTGAAAAAAAATCCGCGAATTCTGCTTTCCAATGATGATGGTATCCATGCCCATGGGTTCTCGGTTCTGGAACGTATCGCAAGATCCATTACCGACGATGTGTGGGTCTGCGCGCCCGCTGCCGAACAATCGGCTGCGAGCCATTCGCTGACCATTCACCGGCCCGTTCGCCTGGCAAAACTCGACGACCGTCGATACACCGTCGACGGGACGCCGACCGATTGCGTCTTGCTGGCCATCAATCACGTCATGTCGGATCGGCCGCCGGATCTTGTCATTTCCGGCGTGAATCACGGCCGCAACATCGCCGAGGATGTGACTTATTCGGGCACGGTGGCAGCCGCAATGGAAGCAACCCTGCTGGGCATCCCGGCCATTGCCTTCAGCCAAGCGCTGCCGCGGGACCGCGACGCCGATTGGACGGTCGCCGAGGCTTGGGGCCCAAAAATCGCTGCCCGCCTTCTTGATATCGGCTGGCAGCAGGGTGTGTTGATGAACGTCAATTTTCCGGCCGTTCCGCTGGATAACGTCAGCGGCATTTCCGTCGTTCCGCACGGGATTCGCAAGATCGGCGACGTCCTTGACGAACGGACCGATCCGCGGGGCCGGTCATATTTCTGGATCGGCACCAGCCGCAGCGACGACGAGGCGCCGGACGAAAGCGACATAAAGGCCCTGTCCCGGGGCCGGATTACAGTGACACCGCTGCACCTTGACCTCACCCATCATGAGACGCTCTCGACCCTGAAAGCGGCATTGGGCTGATCATGGAAGCACGCAAGATCCGCCTGCTGATGACCCTGCGCCGTTCCGGGATCACAGACACGCAAGTTTTGGGCGCGATTGAGCGGGTCCCGCGGGAAGTGTTCATTCCTGCCACATTTCATGATCAAGCTTATGAGGACATGGCATTGCCGATCGGCATGGGCCAGACGATCAGTCAGCCGATGGTGGTTGCGCGCATGACTCAGGCCCTCGAAGTGACGGACAGGCACAAGGTGTTGGAAATCGGAACCGGTTCCGGCTATCAGGCGGCCGTTCTCGCGAAGTTGTGCCGCCGTCTCTATACGATCGAACGGCACAAAGAGTTGCTGGACATCGCGGTCCAAAGGCTGGAAACATTGCGGATACGCAATGTTACGGCACTGGCTGCAGACGGTACTAAGGGGTGGCCCGAACAGGCGCCGTTCGAGCGGATCCTGGTGACGGCGGCCCATGGCGGTGTGGAACCGCCGGCGGCGTTGGTTGATCAACTGGCTGTCGGGGGGCTGATGGTTATCCCGATGGGGGATGAAAAGCGCAAGCAGCGGGTTGTCCGCTATCGCCGCACGGAGGACGGACTGGACAAAGAAGATCTTTGGCCGGTGCGGTTCGTGCCGCTATTGCCCGACAAGCAGGATGGCGCACAACGAATGAAGGCATCCTCATGATGCGGATTTTCTCGTATCCAGGTTTTCGAGCCCAAGATTCTGCCCCGGTTCGATTCGCACGCAGGAGGGGGGCGCTTGCCGGTGGCCTCATGGCCCTTTCGGTGGCCGCCGCTGGCTGCACTTTTCCACCTCCCTTGGCCGACCGGTCCGGCGAAGGGGCGGATCAGCAGGAATCGCCGCGATATGTCATCGTACAGCCGGGTGACAGCGTTTCGGTTATCGCCGATCGAACGGGCGTTCCGTCACGCGCAATCATCGCGGAGAACGACCTGCGCGAACCGTTTACGGTGTATCCGGGCCAGCGGCTTTCACTTCCCCAGGCCCGGTTTCATCGCGTCGACTCCGGCGAAACCCTTTACCGCATCGCCCAGAACTATCAGGTCGACGTGGATGCCGTCGCCCACGCCAATCAATTGGACACACCCTATACGATCTTTGTAGGCCAATCCCTGCGGATACCCGATGGGCCGGGCCGACAGCCCGATCAGCAGGAGGTTGCGGATCGGGGGCCCGAGACGGGTGACTCCGAATCTCGGGAGCCCAGGGTTCTGGAAGCAGACGCAGCCACGCCATGGCGCGATCCGGGGCAACGATCGACATCTCAAGAAGAACCCGACACACGGGAAGCGCAGAGCGGACCGCGAGCGCTGACACAGCCGTCATCGACAAGCAGCGACCGATCGGTGACCGCCGAACAGTTGGATGCACCGTCACCCGCGACACCGCAAACGATATCCGAACCGCCCGCCGAGTCCCGCGCCGAAGACGATGCGCCGCCTCCACCGGAAGCAGACGACAGCCCGGTTCCGGCCGAAGCCGACATGACCGCACAACCGGTCATCGAGGTGGAACCCGACGATACGGCCTCTGAAGAGGTTGAAACGACTCCGGAAGAAAGCAGGCAAGAAGAGCAGCCGGATCCAGCGCCGTCTCAGGAAGAAGCCCAAGCGGTCAATGAAGAACAGGCCAATCTGCCGGCCGTTTCCGCGCCGGCCTCTCGAAGTAGCGACCGGTTCGCATGGCCGTTGGATGGCCCGATCATTTCCGATTTCGGGCCCAAGGACGATGGCCAGCATAATGACGGCATCAATATCGACGGGGCGCAGGGCGATCCGATTCGGGCAGCCGACAATGGTGTCGTCGCCTATGCGGGCAGCGAGCTTCGCGGCTATGGCAATCTGATTATCCTGCGTCATGCCGATGGCTGGGTCACAGCCTATGGTCACGCCGACCGAATCACCGTCCAGCGGGGGCAGTCCGTCTCGGTTGGTGAAACCATCGGCGAAGTCGGATCGACCGGGGCCGTCAGTTCACCACAGCTGCACTTCGAGATTCGCCGGCAGTCCACACCGGTCGACCCAATGGATTACCTGGCGCCGCGCAGCTGACGATCGTCCCGACCGCTCTAACGGCGTTGAAGGCCGATGTTTTGGCCCAGGTCAGTGCCGTTCGAGCTTTCGGCCGAGCGACCCGGCCAGGTCCTGGATGAACTGCCAGGCGACACGGCCGGACCGGCTACCCCGAGTAACCTGCCATTCACGGGCGCGGGCATGCAGATCGGCACGGTCGACCGGCAAGTTGTAAGTGCGGGCATAAGTCTCGACCATTTCGAAAAACAGGTCCTGGCGGCAGGCATGAAAGCCGAGCCAAAGCCCGAATCGATCGCTTAGCGACACTTTTTCCTCGACCGCCTCTTCCGGCATGATCGCTGATGACTGTTCATTCTCGATCATATCGCGCGGCATCAGATGCCGACGGTTCGACGTCGCATAAAGCAGGACCGATTCGGGCCGTCCCTCGATCCCGCCTTCGAGAACGGCCTTGAGCGATTTATAGCTTTGGTCGGACTGATCGAAGCTGAGATCGTCGCAAAAGAGCAGGCACGGTCGTTCGACCGACCGCAATTTCGACATCAGGCGGGGCAAAGTGGGCAAATCTTCCCGATGGACTTCGACCAATGCCAGGGCGCCGGGTGTCTCGTCATTGATATGGGCATGAACGGATTTCACGAGCGAGCTCTTGCCCATGCCGCGCGACCCCCAAAGAAGTGCGTTGTTGGCCGGCAGACCGCGGGAAAAACGCGCGGTGTTCTCAAGCAGGATGCGCTTTTGCTGATCGATTCCGACAAGAAGGTCGATATCCAGCCGATTGACCGCATCAACCGGGTGCAGGCGGTCGGAGTCCGGCATCCAAACGAAGGCGTCGGCACTATGGGGATCGAATGGTCTGGACGGCGGCGGCGGCGATATGCGGTCGACTCCGGCAGCGATCCGCGATAAGGCTTGCTCGATTTTATCAAGCGTTGCCGGAAGATCGGTCAGGTCCGTCACGAAACGTCCTCTCCTGCATGGTTTGTTGGCTAAGCGAGTTAGGGCATCAAGGTGGCGCGGCATGGGGTGCGCGAGCCCCCGAAAGCAATTCGGTATTTAAACGCTTCCCATCTACGGCGCAAACCATGAGCGGCCGACAGTCGTGATATGGGGTCGCTTTCGATTGCAACAGCACGACGGATCGTTATAGTCGCGTCGTCCGCGGCGGAACCCGGTGTTAATAGGAGCCCTACATGTTTATTTCGCAGGCCTACGCTCAGTCGGGCGGCGCCGACGGCGGCAGCCTTCTTATCAATCTGCTGCCCTTGATCCTTATCTTCGTAGTATTCTACTTTCTGCTGATCCGTCCTCAGCAGAAACGCGCGAAGCAGCATCGCGAAATGCTGGACAGCATCCGACGCGGCGACCGGATCGTCACCAATGGCGGCATCGTCGGCCAGGTGGTCAAGGTCGGTTCTGACAATATGCTGACGCTCGAAATCGCGGACGGCGTCAGGGTCAAGGCGATGCAGCATATGGTCGCGGACGTTCTTGCAAAGACCAAGCCTGCCAGGAGCAAGGGCAAGGAAAGCGATCAGGACGAGGCAGACGACAACGCCGACAACGACGCCCAGGCCGCTGAAGCGCCGAAAGCCAGCGAAAAGAAGGGCATTGGCCGATTCACCGGCCGGTAGTCATCGCGTGATTGGATCCCGGCACTGACAAGGGACCCGCCTTGCGCGCCATGCCGGGGCGACGAACCAAAGGGGTTCGTGCGGGCCGCACGAACCCCGACGGAAAAACGCCGGAGTTGGCTTTCGGTTAGCAACATGTTAGCCGGGCTTTTTCCGTGAGCCAATAGGGCCCGATCGACACGACGGACGCCTATTTGGGCAACTCGCAGCCGTAGAGAGCGCACATGATTCACTATCCACGATGGAAGATCATCCTGGTGCTTCTGGTGTGCCTGACCGGCGGTCTTTATGCCGCCCCCAATGCCTTTGATCGAAACGCGGTCGAGGCATGGTCGGAATCGCTGCCGGCCTGGGTTCCGGGACGCCAGATCAATCTGGGTCTCGATCTCCAGGGGGGATCGCACTTGTTGCTCGAAGTCGAGTACGAAGTGTTGATCGGTGAACGGCTCGAAGCAGCGGTCGAGCAACTCCGAACGCAGCTTCGCGCCGAGGATATCGGCTATACGGGTCTGGCCCTTGATGGCAATGCCGTGACCTTGGAGTTGCGGGATTCCGGCGATGTGTCGGCCGTACGTCCCTTGGTGACCGATTACGACCAAAGCCTTGAGGTCGTCGCGGATGGATCGACCGTAACCATTCAGTTCAGTGAAGAAGGCCTGCAGGACCTTCGAATTGGTGCCGTGGACCAGGCCATTGAAATCGTCCGCCGCCGCGTCGACGAATTCGGTACCGTTGAACCCAATATTCAGCGTCAAGGCGAAGATCGGATCATCGTTCAGTTGCCGGGCATCGAAGACCCCGAGCGTATCAAGGATTTGCTCGGACAAACGGCCCGGCTGACATTCCATATGCTCGACGAGGGTACGACCGTTCAGGAGGCCCGCGAAGGTCAGATCCCGGCCGGATCAATGCTGCTTCCAAGTGACGAGACAGGACCCGACGGCGAACCGGTCCAGGACTATGTGGTTCGGCGGCGGGTCATGGTGAGCGGCGAAACCCTTACCGATGCCCAGCCAACCTTTCAGGATGGCCAGGCCGTGGTCTCGTTCAGCTTCGACAGTGTGGGCGCCCGGCGCTTCGGCGAAGTCACTCAAGACAATGTCGGCCGGTTCCTGGCGATCGTTCTTGACGATGCGGTGATTTCAGCCCCGCGCATCAATTCACCGATCCTGGGCGGCCGTGGGATCATCACCGGCCAGTTCACGGTGGAGACGGCCAACGACCTCGCGATCCTGCTCAGGGCCGGCGCGTTGCCCGCGCCGCTAACCGTTCTCGAGGAACGGACAGTCGGTCCCGGCTTGGGCGAGGATAGCATCGCAGCCGGTCAAATCGCCTCGGTTGTCGGCTTCATACTGGTCATCGTCTTCATTTCCATAACTTATGGCCTGCTTGGCCTTATGGCATCGGCCGCTTTGATCATCAACCTCACCTTGTTGATCGCTGTCCTCTCTGCACTTCAGGCGACGCTAACATTGCCCGGCATCGCCGGAATCGTCCTAACGGTCGGCATGGCCGTCGACGCCAATGTGTTGATCTTCGAGCGAATACGCGAGGAACAAAGGGCCGGCCGAACGCCGATCTCCGCCGTCGATGCCGGCTATAGCCGAGCTTTGACGACGATCATCGACTCCAACGTAACGACACTCATCGCAGCAGCCCTTCTCTTTGCGTTGGGAACAGGTCCGATCCGCGGCTTTGCCGTCACCTTGTCATTCGGTATCTTGTGCTCGATGTTCACCGCCATCATGGTAACGCGATTGTTCGTTGTTACATGGCTGCGCCGCCAACGCCCGAAATCGATCCCGATCTGAGGAAAGTCCCGGTCATGAAACCACTGCGCATCGTACCGGACGGCCTGTGGGCCAACTTCATCGGAATGCGGCGGATTGCATTTGCAGTCTCCGCCATCCTGATCGTCTTGGCTATCGCAGCAACTGCCGTGCAAGGTTTGAATTTCGGCATCGATTTCCGAGGCGGGATCTTGATTGAGGTCCGGACAGAAGGGCCCGCCGATATCGAGGAAATGCGCAACAACCTCGGCCGGCTGGGACTGGGCGAGACGTCGCTGCAGAATTTTGGCGGCGAGCGTGATGTCCTGATCCGGATTCAACGCCAGGAAGGTGCGGAAGCCGAGCAAATCGAAGCAATCGGAATCGTCCAGGACGCTCTTGGCGATGTCGAATACCGACGAACCGAATTTGTGGGACCGACCGTCGGCGACGAGCTTGTCGAGGCCGGCGTCATGGCCGTCCTTCTGGCCCTCGCCGGTATTCTAATTTATATCTGGCTGCGTTTCGAATGGCAGTTCGGCATTTGCGCCGTCTTAGCGTTGGCCCATGACGTGATCACGACGATCGGGTTGTTCGCCTTGATCCAATTCGAGTTCAATCTCGCAACCGTGGCCGCGCTTTTGACGATTGCGGGCTATTCGATCAACGACACGGTTGTCGTGTTTGACCGCGTTCGCGAAAACCTTCGCCGCTATAAGAAGGCGTCCTTGATCGAGGTGTTGAACCGATCGGTCAACGATGTGCTGTCGCGAACCATCTTGACCAGTGTGACCACACTTTTGGCGCTCGCAGCCATCTATATATTCGGCGGCGCTGTTATCCAGGATTTTGCCTTTGCGTTGATGTGGGGCATCTTGATCGGCACCTACAGTTCGATTTTCCTTGCTGTGCCGCTGCTGTTGTATATGGGCATTACGCGGAACACACGGGAAGCAGAGACGGAGTCCGATAAAGATACGGCGGCTCGGCTGGCTAATTCAACGCCATAAGCGTATGACGGCTTAGGTACCCCAAGCCTTCGCAAGCGGCGAGAGAAGGAGGAAGCGGGCCATGGACGTTACGCCGATGATTCCAGGCAATCGATGGGTCATTGATGGCTATGGTCCTAACCTTTTCAGGCTTTCCGGCCAGGTCTACGAAGGGCCAATGCTGGTCTTTCCGACGGCCGTCGTCTCCTGGTCGGTCACGGCCGTTGCCGATGTGACCGCCGAGACGATCATTGACGTGGTGTCGCAATCGCCGGAAGATCTTGAGATTCTGCTTTTGGGCAGCGGTGCGAAGATGGCGTTGGTGGCCCGTAGCGTGCGTCAGTCGGTGGCCGATCGCGGCGTTTCGGTCGACGTCATGGAAACGGGTGCGGCCTGTCGGACCTATAACGTTCTTATGGCCGAAGGGCGTCGGGTTGCGGCCGCGTTGATCCCGGTATAGGGCCGAGCTTAACGCCGAGAGCCGCCGCACGAGAAAATTGGGCGCTGTCAGGTCGGGAATATTCCCTGAAGCCAAAAAAATGGACCATTCCAGATTGTGGAATGGCCCCAGTCGGCTCTGTAAATCATAGAGATGTAAGGTCAGAAGCCGCGCTTGCATGACCTTACATCAAATGAATGGGACGTTACGCAGCCTTTGAATACAGCTCCGCCACATATTCCCAATTGACCAAGTTATTGAGGAACGCATCCAGATATTTCGGCTTGTCGTTCCGATAATCGATATAGAAGGCGTGTTCCCACACATCGACGCCAAGCAAACCGATTTTGCCATGAGCGTTGGGGTTCTCGCCGTTGGGCGTCTGCATGACGGTCAGCTTCCCACCGTCGAGCGCCAGCCAAGCCCAGCCGCTCCCGAACAGTGTTGCGCCAGCCTTCTTGAACTCTTCCTTGAACGCGTCGACGCTACCGAAATCGCTCGCGATTTTCTTCTCGAGCTCCCCCGGAATCGCACCGCCGCCGTTCGGCTTCATCATTTGCCAGAAGTGATTGTGATTCCATGTCTGGCCGGCTTGATTGAACAGACCGCGCTTGGCCGGGTCATTGAAGCTTTCCTTCATGACCGTTTCCAGGTCGGCATTTTCAAGGGGTGTCCCCTTGATCATGTCGTTCATGGTCGAAATGTACTTGGCGTGGTGCTTGTCATGGTGAAACTCAAGGGTTTCCCGTGACATGTACGGAGCCAAGGCATCGTATGAGTAGGGCAGATCGGGCAGTTGGAAAGCCATTGATTATCCCTCGACTTTTAGTGGTTGAGCCATGCGCTCTGGTGCAGAGATAACGATTGCCTCGCGGATTGTGAAGGGACCGGCGGCAGTTTTCGTCGCCTTTTAGGCCATGAGGCCGTTTTATCCGGCCCTTTCGACTCGGCTGGGGCGCTGAAATGACGATCGGAGTTAGAGGAAATGCGTGAGACGGTGCGGCGCGACAACCGCGAAACTCCGGCGAGTGCAGGGCTGTCGGCCTGTGCGGGCATTGTCCGCCGTCATGATCGGGATCGGTTCATGACTGCACTCGTCCTTCCCGATGACCGGCGCGAGGCCGTTTTGACCATCTATGCGTTCAACCATGAAGTCGCCAAGATCGCCGACGCCGTCACTGAAACCCTGGCTGGTCAGATCCGGTTTCAATGGTGGTCCGACATGATCGGCGAAGCCGTGTCCGACGGATCCGTCCGTCCGCACGAGGTCGGGACGCCGTTGGCTGAGACAATACGCCGGTACGATCTCGGCCAAGAGCCGTTTCAACGGATCCTGCGCATTCGCGAGGCCCATGATTTGGCTGAGGACCCGCAGCCCACGACGCTGGAAGCGTTGGAGGTCTATGCCGAAGAGACAGCGGCAACGCCGTTTTCCATTGCTTGGTCAATCTTGAATGACGCCGCCATCCCGGCAGACGACGCCCAAGCAATTGCGCATATGGGGCGAGCTTGGGGGCTGGCAGGCACCATCCGGGCCGTTCCACATCTGGCGAGCCGCCGACAATGCCGATTGCCGGCCGACCTTCTTGCGGCCACGCACGTCGACCGAGGCGACATAATGGAGTATCGAACGCCTTCCGGTTTGTTCGAGGTCGTGCGCCGGATCGCCGACAGGGCGGCGGACCATGTCGACCAAGCACGCCATCTGCGGCCAAGGTTAACCCACGGAACAGCGCGGCTATTGGCCGGTTGTTCGCTGGTTGATGCCCATCTGCGGCGGGTCCGTCAATCTGGCTGGAATCCGTTCGATCCCAGGCTTTCGCATCCGCCGCCACTGAGAATCATACCCATGGCGCTTAGGGCCTGGGTCGGCCGTTACTGATCTGCCACAACCGCCGTAGCGGCGCCGGTAAGGCCAATCGACGGCGGGCGATCATCGCCGCGAAGCCAGGCGTCAAAATCCGCCAGTGCTCGGCTGGTATAAGCCCGTTTTCGATCGACGCCTTTAAGCTTCTTGACACCCGGCGGCGGAGTGACATCCGGGAACAGGCCGAAATTGACGTTCATAGGCTGGAACCCGCGATGATCGGCACCGCCGGTGATGTGCCTGAGCAGGGCGCCCATGGCGGTGGTCTGCGGTGGCGGCGGCAGTTCCCGGCCCAGCGCCTCGGCCGCCGCAAACCGACCGGCCAAAAGACCGATGGCCGCCGATTCGACATAGCCTTCAACACCGGTGATTTGACCGGCAAACCGCAGCCGCGGGGTCGACTTCAACCGCAGCATCCCGTCCAGCAATATCGGACTGTTGAGAAAGGTGTTTCGATGAATGCCGCCGAGCCGGGCGAATTCGGCGTTTTCCAGGCCGGGAATCATTTTGAATACCCGCGCCTGTTCACCGTATTTCAGCTTCGTTTGGAAGCCGACCATATTATACAAAGTGCCCAGGGCGTTATCCTGCCGCAGCTGAACAACGGCATGGGGTTTTTCACCGCTATGCGGATTGGTGAGGCCGACGGGCTTTAACGGACCGTATCGCAGCGTTTCCGGTCCTCTTTCGGCCATGACCTCGATCGGCAGACACCCCTCGAAGTAAGGCGTTTCCTTCTCCCATTCCTTGAATTCCGTCTTGGGTGCGGTCAGAAGTTCGTTAATGAATCGGTCGTAGGTCTCTCGATCCATGGGGCAATTGATATAGTCCTTGCCCGTTCCGCCCGGCCCGACCTTATCGTAGCGCGACTGGTACCAAGCCTTCGAAAAGTCGATTGATTCCTTGTAGACGATGGGTGCGATGGCATCGAAAAATGCCAGCGACCCAACGCCGGTCAAATCGAAAATGGCTTCGGCCAGTGATGTCGAGGTGAGGGGGCCTGTCGCGATGATCACCGATCGCCAGGCTTCCGGCGGAAGGCCGGCGATTTCCTGCCGGTCGACCGTGATTAGCGGGTGCGACTGAACCGCTTCGGTCACGGCATCGGAAAACCCGTGGCGATCGACCGCAAGGGCACCCCCGGCGGGCACTTGGTGTGCGTCGCCGGCCCGCATGATCACACTGCCAGCCCGGCGCATTTCTTCGTGCAAAAGGCCGACGGCATTTTGTTCGGCATCGTCGGACCGGAATGAATTCGAGCACACAAGCTCCGCCAGTCCATGTGTCTGGTGCGCTTCGGTCATTCGTTCCGGGCGCATCTCATGCAGAATCACAGGCACGCCCGCGCCTGCTGCTTGCCAGGCAGCCTCGGTGCCGGCAAGGCCGCCGCCGATGATATGGATCGGTTCGGATGTCATTTCCGTTCGCTCTTTCCGGTTGGCGGGAATCATGGCCGCGTCGCCAAGTGACAGATTACGAGAAACGTCGTTTTCAAGCCAATGCCTGCTTCAGTCCAATGCCTGGCGCACCGCCGAGAAGACGTCTTGAAACATCGAGTCGGTCAGGCGGCCGGTATTGGTGTTGTAGCGCGAGCAATGATAGCTGTCGGCGATGACGAGCTTTCGCCTCGACGGCCCATCGCCCTGGTCGATCTCATGCAGGTTGCCGTGCCCGAAAGGGTACGAAACCTGACGTCCGCCGAGAGCGGCGATGACCGCCCGATGGGCGACCTGCCCAAGCGCGACGATCACTGCCAGATGAGGCATTGCGGCGAGTTCTGCTTCGAGAAACCGGCGGCATGTCGACACCTCGGCCCCCGTTGGCTTGTTTTCCGGCGGAACGCAGCGTACCGCATTGATGATTCGGCAATCCCGAAGCGTTAACCCATCGTCGGGATCAGCCGCGTATTTTCCCTGGCTGAATCCGAAATCCTCCAGGGTCCGATAGAGCAGATCGCCGGCAAAATCGCCCGTGAACGGACGTCCGGTCCGATTGGCACCTTTTAGGCCCGGTGCCAGGCCGACTACCAGCAAGCGCGCCGTGTCCGGGCCGAACGGGGAAACCGGGCCATTGTGAAAGTCCGGAAAGGCCGCTCGATTGGCGGCCCGGAAAGCGGCCAATCGAGGGCACAATCCGCATTCCATCGGAGGAATCATCGTCACCAGCGCGGCCTCGGCGTTAGTCGCTGCCGGATCGCACGATCGCCAAATCGGGATCGTCCTCGGCCGGATGCTCGATACCGCGATCCGGCCGCTCGCCGTTGCCGGTTTCGGTTGGATAGCGGGTCTGCGATGAACGCTGCACATGCGGCGCCAGGTCGAGCAGTTCGATGAAGTTATCCGCCTGTCGGCGAAGTTCGTCGGCAACCATCGGCGGCTGGGCCCTGATCGTGCTTATGATTGTAACGCGCACGCCCTTGCGTTGAATGGCCTCGACAAGGCGCCTAAAGTCACCATCGCCCGAGAACAATA
>LFIK01000631.1_pt1 | contig 26705 bp, 24 predicted proteins | sample 643401 | NCBI WGS metagenome assembly LFIK01 (sample SAMN03777447, study PRJNA286221) | soda lake metagenome | biome: soda lake; feature: Kulunda steppe; material: water; isolation source: sample T5-Br brine of Lake Tanatar-5 | place: Russia: Kulunda steppe | collected 2010-07
CACCGCCGCAACCTCAACCAACCGCTCCTGGACACCCACCAGCACCCTCCATCACCGACCCGACGTAGTCTCGCCGATGACAGCCACCAAACCCAGGAACCTCGCGGTTACTGACCCACGCTCCTAGACGGCTATCGCGCGTTCTTCCCGGCTCCGGTACCGCGCGAGCTCGACTACGACGCCACGACGGTCAAGAAGCTGACCGACGCGACGGCAGCTGTCCACCGGTTGGCGGGGGCCAGCCGGCTACTACCCAGTCCCGAGATCCTCATGGGCCCCTACGTGCGGCTCGAGGCGGTCCTCAGCTCGAGGATCGAAGGTACGCAGACCTCGGTTGGTCAACTGCTGCTGTTCGAAGCTGATCACGACCAGGCGCCGCCGGATGGCGACCTTCGCGAGGTGGTGAACTACACGCGGGCACTGGACCACGCCCTGGCCACGCTCGAGCGCCTCCCCTTGAGCCTGCGACTGCTCCGTGAGACGCACGGCATCCTCATGTCCGGGGTTCGTGGCGAGGCGATGACGCCCGGCGAGTTCCGGCGCAGCCAGAACTGGATCGGCCCACCGGGGTCCACCCTGCAGACAGCGAGGTTCGTCCCCCCTCCCGTGGAAGCGATGCACGATGCCCTAGCCGATCTCGAACGCTTCCTCCACGAGGAGGAGCTCCCCAACCTGATCGCCCTTGCGCTCGCCCACTACCAGTTCGAGGCGATCCACCCGTTCCTGGATGGCAACGGCCGGATCGGTCGGCTGCTCGTCCCGCTCGCCCTGTGTCAGCGCGGCGTGCTGGCACGGCCGATGCTCTACCTCTCCGCCTACCTCGAGCGTCACCGCAGCCGCTACTACCACCTGCTGTTCGAGACCAGCGCGACCGGCGACCCCATCCCGTGGATCAACTTCTTCCTCGACGGTGTTGCCCACCAGTCACGAGATGCGGAGGAACGCACCGTCAGGCTGGTCGACCTCCAACGTGACATCCGGGAGGACCTGCTCGCTGCGAGGGTGACGAACACGACGCTGCGCCTCGCGGAGTCGCTCCTCGACCGCCCCTACGTCACGGCCAAGCGCGTGACCCGCGAGTTCGACGTCACCGCACCGACCGCCCAGAAGGCGATCGACAGCCTCGTCGACGAGGGCATCCTGACCGAGGTGACCGGACGGAAGCGCAACCGGGTGTACCTCTCACCTCGGATCATGGACGCCGTCTACGGCCTCCCCGACGATCCCATGAGCGAGGTGGGAGGGTGACCCGGAAGGGCGTGTCGCCGTGGTCACCCGGTGTGGTCGGCCCGGGTCAGGCATCGATCTTGTTGCCGTAGCGGTGGCGTGCCGCCTCACCGCTGGTCGACCACACGGCCGGAGACGCCCTGTTATCGTTCGTACTCTACAAGTAACACATGGAGGGCCTGTCGTGGCTGAGAGCACCTTCACGTTCCGCGTCGATGAGGAGCTCAAGGCCGCCTTCGCCGAGGTCGCCGCGAACCAGGAGCGGACGGCGGCACAGCTGCTGCGCGTGCTGATGAAGGACGCGGTGCACCGCGACCGTGAGCTCCGGGAGCACGACCGCTGGTTCCGTGGCGAGATCGAGCATGCGGTTACTGAGGCCGACGATCCTGCCACGGCACGTCTGGCTCACGAGTCGGTTCGCTCCAGCTGGCAGCAGCAGCGCGCGGCCATCGAACGGCAGGCGACCGGACGTCCCGCGTGAGGATCGAGTGGCTCCCCGAGGCCGCCCGCAACCTGACCGCACAGCTCGAGTGGATCGCTGAGCGTGATCCCCGGGCGGCACTCGACGTCGGTGACGCCGTCCATGCGGCCGTGGCACGGCTCGCCGATCATCTAGCGATCGGACGTCCGGGCCGCGTCCCCGCCACCCGGGAACTCGTCGTCATCGGAACGCCCTACATCGTGGTCTACCGGATCGAGCGGACCGCCGTGCTGGTGCTCCGCGTCCTGCACGGTGCTCAACGCTGGCCGCCGGCCTGACCCAGCCGCGCAGAGGCCAACCGTTCCTGAACGGGCGTAGAACCCGCGCAGCTCGGGCATGGCCCGGGTTCCTCACCCTTCCGGCGGGGTGAGCGCAGCCCGAGCCAGTGCGATCCCAGCAGGCGTGACCACGCCCGGCCAGCGGCCGCGCCGGTCATCTTCGAACGCCCCGACCCGGTGAAGGAGGTGGATGTCGTCGGCGATCAGGTCGCGGGCGGCGCCCAACGAAGTGGCCGCGGGTCGCGGGGTTGGCTGCCCGCACCCTCGTGACGGAAGTCGAATCCGCTGTTCTCGATCCGCTGCTGCGTCACCTCTCCACCTCGACCGCGAACCCTGGCGCGGAGTCCGCGTCGAACGGCAACCTCGCCGTACGTCTCACAGGTGATCGTGGCTGCACCGAGGGTGTTCATGATCCGGATCGCCTCGTTGTACCGGTCACGTAGGGACCAGTCGTCGTACTCGCCGAACGGGACCAGGAACGATCCAGCCTCGCTGGGCACGGCGACGTAGACGAGATGCGTTCGGACCAAGCCCTCGGCTGCACGCAATCCGGAGGCCGACGATATGGGCGACTGCTGGAGCTCTACCTTGCCGTTGACATCGACTGGGGTCTCGTCGTAGTAGGCGACAAGCTGATTCACGTTCGACCCCCTGGCAGCGCCTCGGTCACGGGTCCGTGGTTCACCCGCCTTGTGGCATCGGACCACCAGGCAGCGACCTGCGGTGCGTTCCCAGGGCATCAACCAATGGGTGCAAGTTCTTCAGGGTCGTGTTGCCTACGGATGGAGGCCGGTATCGGCTGCCATCCGAACCTGGGCTGGGAGCCGCCTCCGCGTAGAGCGAGCGACTACGGTCACTTCGTGACTTTCACCGGCCTACATCCTGCAGCGGCCACCCGTGCCGACTCGGACTTCGCTCGTGCGATGGCCGTGCCCGAGGCATTGCTCGCGCTTCGCGACGAGCTGCCCCCGAAGCAGTGGGTCTCCCGCGACCTGGCGCTGAACCGCTCGGTAGTGGTGCTGACGGTCGCCGCCTGGCAGGCCTGGGTCGAGACCTACGTCAACACGGCTCTCGCCACCATGACCGAACCTGCTGCGAGCCGCTCGGACGACACCGAGTACCTCCGCCTGCTCGACGCCAGCCGTCCGCTGATCGAACTGGCGGTCCGGGAGGTTGATCGTTTCAGCACGCCCGACGCGGGCGAGGTTTGTCGGCTGCTGCGGCTTCTTGGTGATGATCCTCGTACGAGGTGGACGTTCACACAGGCCGGTGGACGGCTCGGCTCCGACGACGTGGTCGGCCGCCTCAACGGGTGGGTGAAGGTCCGCCATGCGATCGCGCACGGCCATCGCCACCTGCCTCCCGTCGAGGTACTCGGACGGACCAAGGGAGGGCACGGGTCGCTTACGCGCCGACACGCCGCCCAGTGCGCGACGTTCTTCCGAGAGCTCGCCTTCGCCACCGGCCACGAAGACTGACGCAGTAGCTATGCGTGCATGCCTCACAGCGCCTGCGCGCCCATATCCACGGTTGCGGACTACGAACGTCACCTCGACCGCGGGGTCGGCATCGCGCTCCAGTCGGCGACGAAGCGCGCTTTACGTCGACGCGACCTATGCGGTGGCCCTACCCGTAGTCCGCTGTGCAAGCCGTCGGCTTCAAGGTCGGCATCAGTTCCGTCGACACCACAGACGTGCGGGCGCTCGCTCCACGGCATGGCTGACGGGGGAGGAACAGGTGCTGAGGGAGCGACAGCGGCGTCGGCACGTACGTCGCCGGGCTGGTCGCTCGACCCTCCGGGCGCTCCGGCGCGAAGCCTGGCGCGAAGCCCTCCGGGTGTGGCCTCGTCTGCTGGGATTCCTCCTCGTGTGGTCGGCTCTCGCCTTCGTGATCACCTACATGCAACAGGATGAGCTCGTCAGGGGATTCTTCGCCGGCCTGATGACAGGTCTACTTGGCATGTTCGCGATGGTGTTCCTGGTGGGAACCGGGATCGCTCAGCGGCAGATGGGCGGTGCTGCTGAGCAGTGGACGGCCGAGCTGTTCGACGACCTGGACCGGGGTCGCTGGTTCGTTGTGCACGATGTCAGCTTCGAGGCGATGAACGTCGACCACGTGCTCGTCGGTCCACGGCGGGTCTACGCGATCGAGACCAAGTGGACCTCGTGGCATGGCAACCCGAAGTTCCTCCAGGGCGCCCAGGCCTGCGCTGAACGGGGAGCTCGGAAGCTGCGATCCTTGCTTGCGAGCCATGGCCTGGACCGCGAGGTGACCCCGCTGGTCGTCGTGTGGGGACCCCACACGAGGGACATGGCGGAAGAGCCGAAGTGGGTGGAGGGCGTCGGCCTGGTCGCAGGCGTGCATGCGGAGACGTGGCTGGCCAGGTTGCGCTCATCTGCTCGGGACGTTGCTCGTGACCTGAGTGCCGAGCGTGCCATCGCGGCGTTCATGGCGGATCGAGACGCGCACGAGGCCTCCCACTAGCTCCGTCTCCCATGGAGGTCGTCGAGCATCACTCGTGGAGGGTCCCCGGTTGTCGCAACAGATCCTCCAGGCGTGCCATCAGCCGCGTGCGCCGGGCGTCGTAGAAAGCGGCGAAGTCGGTGACGGAGGACCCGAGCTCGTGCAGGTCGTGACGGTCGAGGTACTCGTGGCGGTGCTGATCGTCGGAGATCGCGTCGGCGACCCACTCATGGGGGAGCACGGCCTGCTTGGACTGGTTCTCGGGACCTTCGAGCAGCTGCAGGTTCGGCAGGAGGTTGACCTTGGTGCGGTAGTCCTCGACCTGCTCGGCGTCGAGACCAGCGTCCCGCAGGGTGCGCTTCGAGAACACCTTCCGTGGGTAGATGTGGTCGACGTGGTAGTCGCCATTGACGTCGACACCCGGGTAGAGCAGGGCGAGCAGCACGAAGACACGGCGGTTGCCGAAAGGCAGCTCGACGAGATCCTCGAGCTCCTCGATGTCGAAAGTCGGTGACTTGCCGAGGGTGGCCATCTCCTTCTCGAGCGCTTCGACGGGGAACTTCGGTCCGGGATTCTCGCGAATCACGCGCCGCCACCGGGCGAGCAGGGTGTCGAGACCAGATCCGAAGACGCCGGCCTTGAGCAGCGAGCGCAGCACCCAGTTGCGGATGCGGTCACGCTCCTCGCGGTGAGCGACGCCGTTGACGAACCGGTGGTCGTGACCGTTGCGGTGGAGCCAGTCGACCAGCGGGATGAGGATGCTGTCGGAGGGAAGGGTCCGTGAAGAGAAGCCGAACCTGGCCAGCAGCTGGGTCGCGGTCATCAACGCCTGGGCGATCTGGGGCCACTCGGCCTCGAGCCGCTCCATGTTGGCACGGTGGAAGTTCTGTACGCGGAAGCGGATGTCGCCGGCGTCGGTGAGCACGAGTCCGGTCTTCAGCACGAGGTCCTTGCTGAAGTCGAACCCGTGGTGGACGCCGTTGAGCTCGTCGACGAGCTCATGGATCTCCTGCCTGGCGTCGCGTTCGCTCCACTGTGCCGTCGCGATCGACAGCAGCAGGTCGGACTGGGAGAGCACCATTCCGGCGCTGTTGACGCGTATGAAGATGTCCAGAACCCGGTCGATGTCCTGGTCTTCTTCCTCGAAGTAGTTGACGGTCAGGTCGGTATGCACGATCTCGTGAAGCCGCCCGAGCCGGCTCGCGGCACGCTCGTTGCTACCGACCTCGTGTTGAGCCAGCCACGACATCATCCCGGTCATGCCCGCCATGCCGAGGATGTCGCCGACCTTGAACCAGGTGCCTGGCCGGTCGGCCCGCTGCTTTTCGGTCAGGAACGCGAAGCGGTACTTCAGGTCGTCGTCAGCGTCTGGCTGGTGTGCCAGGTCGAGGTACAGGTGCGACTTCGGGTAGGCGTTGGGGTTGTTCCACCACAGCCGCGGCAGCTTCTCGGCGAACGAACCGGCGAGGCCGATGTTGAGCGAGGTGAGCCGCTGCTGCCCGTCGAGGATGGCGGTCACCTGCCGGTCGGCGCCGACGTGCAGCCGCTCGCAGTGGGTCCTGTCGCGACGGTGGAAGTCGCGGATGAAGTCGTAGTAGGCGTAGTCAGAGGCCTGTCGCGGCTCGATCTTCCAGAACAGGAACGACCCGATCGGGTAGCCCCGCATCAGCGAGTCGAACAGACGCGCGATGCGGTCCTGATCCCACACGAACTCGCGCTGGATCGCCGGTAGTACATAGTCGTGCCGATGCATCCGATCGAGCGCGGCCTTGATGGTGATGGGTGCTTGGAACGACAACCTGCGCCTCCCCGTCTGCGAGTCGACTGTAGATGTCGGCGGCTACCGCTGTGCAGTGGTGATCGACGCGCCCTCGGGGCACAAGGACCGCCGCAGTCAGTGACGGCCGCGCTCACCAGTGGTAGGCGAAGGTGGCGTCGCCGCGGATCTCGGTGTCGGCGGCCCGGATGTTCGGTTTCGCTTCCGCCACGAGCAGCGTTCCAGTTCGACGGTGAGCCGACCCAGTTCCGGGGCCTCGGGCTGCACGTGCTGGCGGGCTGTCCGTAGATGGCAACACCGATCTCTGTCTGGCTCCGCCTTGTTCGGAGAAGCCTCGAAGCTCAGATATCTGGCTGCCTCCGCACGCACAGCGTCAGCGACCCTCGAGTTCCGTGTCGCTGGTGCCGGCCACCTCCCAGCCGTGCTGGATCGGCGCTACGTCCGGGTCGGTCCAGAGGATGCGGCGACGGTCGGCGGTGAGTTCGTAGATGGCGGACTGCTCGTAGCCGTCCGCCAGGGCCACGACATCGGACAGCTCGGCGTCCAGCACGGCGAAGCCGGGCTCGGTCCAGGAGCCGTCGGGTGAGCGGGCGACTGCAGGTAGGTACGACAGGCCGTCCGCCTCGAGTTGGCGTTCCAGCAGGCGGGTGCGTTCGGCGTTCTCGCTGGCCTGCAGCAGCCGGCCGCGGGGGTTGCAGGCGGTGAGCACATGGAGGTGGTCGGTCCCGCCGGGCAGACCGTCGGGAAGCGTGCCGGGGGTCCCGCCGTCCCAACGCGGCACGATGACGACCTTCCGCCCGTCGTCGAGGTGAAGGACGAGCTCGGCCTGGGCGTACTGCATGTCCAGGCTGGTCGGCAGCTGGACCACCTCGCCGCCCTGGACGAGGGCACGGAAGAGATGCCGGGCCGGGTCACGCCGGGGGACCTTGACGCGGGCGTCGAGCCGACTGATGTCGAGCACGACGCGTCCGTCGTCGTAGCGCTCGATGCGCGGATCCAGGCTGTCGGTCCCGGCCATGCGGGCCCGGGCCGAGGGATCCACCCAGAACGCCCCGCGCTCGTCACGGGCGAAGCCGGGCAGTTGGACGTAACGCACCTGCCCGGGCCTGAGCGCCGCGATCGTCGGCTCTGTGGCGTCGTGCCCGCGCAGGAGGTGGATGATGTCGCGGTGGAGGGCGGCCAGGTCGGTGGGGTCCGTGCGCGTCCGAAGCGCGGTGGTCAGGTCGTCGAGGAGTTCGGCGAGCTGCTGCCGGGCGCCGTCGGAGGGGAGCCGGTCGAGCGCGGCGAGCACCCGCCGTTCCAGACGCTGCCGCTCGAGGTCGTCCTGCTGCCACACAGGTGGGGCGTAGTCACCCGCCGTGTCGGCAGCAGTAGCCGCTGCCGGGGCTGGTGCGGCACGTGCGGCATCGGCCCCGGACCCAGTCCCCAGCGTCGCGAGCACCTTGGCCGGCTCCTCCCCGGCGTCGATGCGCTCCGCGGCCTCCAGCAGCTGCTCCGGTGTCACGCGGTAGGCGTGGGCGAGCTGGAAGAGCACCTTGCGGCTGGGCCGGCGGTCGCCTGACTCGAGCCGGGCGATCGTCGCTGGCGAGACTCCCGCGTCGTCGGCGACCTCCTTCTGGGTCCGACCGTCACGCTCACGAAGGGCCCGGAGCGCCGCCGGAAGGCCAGCTTCGGACACCCACGTCGGGCTCTCGCGACGTCCGTAGTCCTCAGAGCGACCCATCATACTCCCACTTATTGACAGTAGTGTCATGTGTCATATACTGGCATCATAGGGTCTCGGCGGGGTCCCTGCCAAGGGATCGCCGGAACCGATATCACAGCACAGGGGGCGAGACATGGCACACACACGGATGGTCGAGACCTACGTCGGACGCCTCGTCGCCGAGTTGACCGACGACGCTGAGCGCACCGAGAACGGGATGTTCATCCTGCCGCTTCCGGCCGGTCCGGTGGTGGACGTGGTCCCGGGCCCGGCGAAGACGACGCTGCGGGTCCGGGTGCGGGCGGCGGTGGTCCACGACGCCGAGGCGACGGGCGAGGTGCTCGCCGCTCTCAACGACGCGAACGGCCGGCTGGCGTACGGACGCCTCTACCTCGACGGCCGCACCGTGGTCGTCGAGGAGACGATCGCGGGCGCCTGGATCGAGCTCGAGCCGCTGCGCAACGCGGCCCGGTTCGTGGACTGGGCCGCCGAGCGGTTCGGTCAGGAGCTGGCCGCGGCAGCCGGTGGCCGGCCGGCCCTCGCTCCGGACCCGGATGGCACGGCAGAGGCCGAGGCAGGCACGGGTGGTGTCACACCCGAAGGGCACCATGGTCAACACGCGGCACCCGGCCGGCACCCGGGCAACACCCAGGTGGCGCTCGCCATCGACGACGGACCGATCACGGACGTCGACGGCACGGACCGGACCGAGCCCGGTCGGCCCGCTCCCGTCAACGCCGCCGGCTACCTGTAGTCCGGTGACGACGATGGACGCCGACCGGCTGGAGCGGGGGCCAACGGGGGGCATGGCCCCGGGTGGTGGTCGAGAGGCCACACCCGGGGCCGTGGCTCAGGCCGCACGGGTGCTGGACCAGGCCGAGGCGCGGTTGCGCCGGTGGGACACCCCACTGGAGGCGGCGCTGCTTGCGGTCGTGGACCGGCGCTGGACCGACGAGGTGGCGACGATGGCCGTCCAGCTGCGACCCGACGGGATCGCGACCCTGCTGGCCAACCCTGGCTTCGTGATCGAGGTGGGCGCGGACGGCACGGCCTTCGTGCTGTGCCATGAGGCCCTGCACCTGCTGTTCGCCCATCTGCGCCACGACGGCGCCCGGGACGATGCGTGGCGGCTCGCGTGCGAGGTGGTCATCAACTACTGGGTCCAGCGCGCCACCGGCCAGCCGCTGCCACGCTCGATGCGCACCGGCGAGCAGGTCGGCATCGACCCGCGTGCGGTGCACCGCGACCACCTCGCTGCCGGCGCCGCACCGGTGACCTACGACGCGTTCGTGCTGACCGACACCGACTGCGCCCGGTACCTGCGCGCCACACCGGGGACGACCACCGAGACGTCCGCCGACGTGTGCGTCCACCACGACGGCGACAGCACCGAGGTGGTGGACGGCGACGCGGTGGAGCGGGTCCTCGAGGCCGCCGTGGCACGGGCCGGCGACGGTGACGAGCTGCTGCGCCAGCGCCTCCTCGGGCTGGAGGAGCTCACGCCGGACGCGCCCGTGTGGGGCCGGACCGGGGTCAGCGAGCTGCGCGCGACCACGCAACGCCTGGGCAGCACCCGGCTGTGGCAGGCCCAGTTGGCGCACGTGCTCGGGCAGACCCTGCGGCCGAGGGTGGAGGTCCGCTACGACCGCAAGATCGGCTGGTGGGACGCCGAGCTCCTCGCGGAGGTCGGCCTCCACCTCGATCCGGGTGTCGGCATGCCGCTGCTGCCCGGGACGGTCACCGACCACCAGCGGCAGGTCGCCATCTACCTCGACACCTCCGGGTCGGTCCCGGCCGAGGTGGTGGACGCGGCCGCCGCGACCGTGGGCCGGATCCCGGACACGCTCGCCCACTGGCGCAGCTTCGACCACGAGGTCCACCCGTTCGAGCCGGGCGAGCCGCTGGTGGGCGGCGGGGGGACCAGCTTCCACGTCGTCGCCGAGGACGCGGCCGCGCTGGCGGCCGGGCTGGACGAGCGGCTGGACGCCGTGGTGGTCCTGACCGACGGCTACGCGGAGCCCATCACCCCGCCGGATGCGCAGCGCTGGATCTGGCTGATCGTCGCCGGCGGCGACACCTGGCCGGCAGACCGCGGCATGCGCACCGTGCGCGTGCCCGACCACCTCGGGGAGTAGACGATGACGACGCTGACCGCGCAGAGCCCGGCGCTGCCGGGGCTGGCCGCCGACCGGGTCGCGGCCCTGCTGGGCTGGGCCGTCGCCGAGCGTGCGTCGGTCCACCTCGTGGGCCCGCACGGGATCGGCAAGACCGCCTACGTGCGGGCCTGGGCCGAGGCGCAGGGCTTCAGGGTCGTCACCCGGTCCCTGCCGGTGTGCAGCCAGCGGGACTTCTGTGTGCCGTTGCCGGTGGTGGACCCCGCTACCGGGCAGCGCCAGCTCGAGGTGCTCGTGCTCGAGCAGCTGCTGCAGGCCCACGAGACGGACCGCTACGTGCTGGTGCTGGATGAGTTCTCGCGGGCCGACCGGTCGACGCTGAACACCGCGATGGAGCTGCTGCAGGAGGGCACGATCGCCGGGCAGCCGCTGCCGGGGCTCGCGGCCGTCGTGGCGCTCGACAACCCGGCCGAGACGGGCGACTACACCGGCGTGGTCGGCCTCAACCTCGCCCAGGCCGACCGGGTGGCACGGCTGGAGGTCACCGAGGACGACATCCCGTGGCGCGCGCACCTGGCCCGGGTCCACGGCCGGGACCTCGACCCGGTGTGGCGCACCTGGGGTGCGCTGTCCGCGGACGCCCGGCGGGTGCTGTGCCCGCGGGTGCTCGACCACCTCATCGAGGTGGTGGACCGGGGGCTGCCACCGGAGCTGGCCCTGCCGGTGCTGCCCGGTGGGCGGCAGCGGCTGACCGACGCCGACGGACGGGACATCACCGCCACCACCCTGACGGCGCTGGCCCACGAGATCCGTACCAGCTGCCCGACCGGCGACGGCGACAGCGGCGAGGTCGATGATGACGGCGCGAGCGATGCGACCGGATCGCCCGTTGCGACCGACGTGCCCGAGGCGCCCGGCGACCTGCCACGGCGGTCCGCGCCGGCGGAGGTCGTCACCCGTGCCGTGACCGAGGCCATCCACCGCGGCTGGCAGCTGCGGCTGGTCGGTCCTCCCGGGATCGGCAAGACCTCCCACGTGCGTGCCGCCGTAGCGGCCGCCGGCTACGACCTCGAGTACGTCAGCCTGTCCCAGACCTCCCTGCAGGACCTGGTCGTCCCAGTCCCCGTGGCCGGTCGGCTCGAGTTCCTCCCCGCTGCCCGGCTGGTGCGCCCGGGACACCGGTACGTGCTCGTGCTGGATGAGTTCTCCCGCGCCCCCGCGGACACCGCCTCGGCGGCGATGGAGCTGGTCAACGAGCGGGCCATCGCGGGCCGTCGGCTCGACGGCTGCGTCGCGGTGATTGCGCTCGACAACCCGGCCGAGGTCGGCGGGCTGGCGCTGGACACGGGCCGGATTGACGTGGCCCAGGCCTCCCGGTTCACCGCGACCTGCGAGGTCACCGACGAGGACCTGCCCTGGCGGCAGGTGCTGGTCGACCGGTACGGGCCGGCGGTGCTGCCCTTCCTGGACTGGCGCGCCGAGGACCTCGACGACGCCGCCCGGGTCCTGGTCTCCCCACGCTGCCTGGCCCGGATGCTGTCCCTGCACGCCGCGGACCTGGACCCCGCCCTCGGGCTGCCGGTCCTGGCCGGGGAGCGGGTGCCCGTCCCCGTCGCGGCCCTGCGCCGCCGGCTCCGCGGGGAGCGCAGCGTCGGGTTCGCGTCGCTGGTCGCCGACATCGACGCGGTGGAGGCAAGGCTCGCCGCGGGCGACGTGCACACCGAGCTGGCCGTGCTGACCGCCCTGCAGCGCGCCGAGGTCGCCGCGCTACGAGCCGACCACGCGGTCGTGGTCCGCCTGCTGGCGGTGCTGCACCCCAACCACCGGCTCGCCCTGGTCCGTGGCGGGGGGCAGCGGCGCACCGTGCTGCTCGGCGCACTCAAGACGCTCGCCGAGGTAGCGGACGACGACCAGGAGGTGGCCTGATGGACGCCGAGGTGCCCGCGGGACTGCGGATCCTGCTCGACGTCGGTGACCTGCCCGCGGTCGGCCTGACCGCCGCGGCAGGTCACCCCGACCTGCTGGGCTGCATGGTCGACCGTGCGCGGCAGCCCGCCGGCGTGATCGTGCGGGCTTTCGCCCCGGGCCGGCTGCCCGACGTACACGTGGCCGTCCGGCTCGTCGAACGCCGGCTCCCGCAGGCGGCGGTAGCGCACATGGTCGGGCCGGCCGAGGAGCACCGTCCCGAGGTCCTGCGCGCACTCGTGCGGTTCAACGTGCCCGCCGCCCGGCCACGCCGCCGGCTGCTTCAGGACGCCACCGGCAACCCGAAGCTGGCCGCCGCGATCCTCTACAACCGGCGGTGGCCGGTGGCCGAGCAACTCGAGCTGCTGCACGGTGCCGAGGGCCAGGACGTCCTCCCCTGGCTGGCCCGGCTCGACCCGGACGTCGAGGTGGGATGGGCCCAGGTGCTGGGGGAGCGGGCCGGTGCCGCCGGCGCCGACGCGGCTCACGGCGAGACGCCGGTCGCGACCGGGACGGTCGAGCGGCGGCCGCTGCCGTGGCGGCTGGACAGCCACCCGGTCGTCGCCCTGCACGCCCTGCTGCGCCGGCCTTGGCTGGCCGAGGTGCCGCTCGCGCTGGCGGGCTCCGGGCTGCGCTCCGCGATCGCCACCGTCAGCGCCGACGAGCGCACCCTGTACCGCCTCCTCGGCACCGCGCAGCGGCTCGCGTCCCACGGACGCAGCGACCGGGCCGCCCAGATCATCGAGGCGGTGGCCTGCAACCCCAGCGCCCCGCTCGGGGTGCAGCGCCGGGCCAAGCGGCTCGCCCGTCGGATCGACTGCCCCTACCTCGACGGCTGGCGGCCCACCGTGGGCGTCGACGTGCCGCTGTGGGAGGCGCCGCCCGCGCAGCAGTCCCGCGTCATGGACCGTCTCGAGCAGCTGGCAGGGGTCCGTCACCGGACCGTGTGGAGCGCGGCGCTGCTGGCCCGCAACCCGGCGCTGGCCCCCGAGGTCACCGACCGGCTCGTCCGCTACCTCGACGACCACCTCCACGCGGTCGACGAGGACGGCACGATCGCCGCCCTGGTCGCAGGCTGGCTCGGTGTCAGCCCGAGGACGGCACGACGGTGGGAGCAGCGCCGGCGCGACCCGGAGCGCACTCGGCGCGGCCAGCGGCCTCGGCCGCACGGCGGCCAGAGGTCGGCGGGGCTGCGACGGCCGCTCCATCTCCACCTCGACGACTGTAGGGACGAGGAACTGGCCCGCATCGCCGCCCGCGAGCTCGCCGGCAAGCTCGGTGGCGACCCGGACAGCTGGGAGGTGGCATGGCTGCTCCTGCGCGAAGGCTGGGACCTGCCCCTGCACGACCTCCCGGCCATCGTGCACCAACTGCACCCCACTGAGACCGACCATGCCGCCTGACGACGAAGTGCGCAGGCTGACCGGGGAGATCATCGCGGTCGGACGCCGGCGTTGGCCCGGCGCCCGCTTCGCCCGCGTCGGGGCGGCCGTGCGCTGGACCGACGGCCCGGCCCGACCCGACCTGCGCGCGGTCCTGGCCGAGGTCGGGATAACCGTCGCCCACCTCGAGCAGCACGGCATCCGGCTCGAACGCTGCTTCTCCCCGCGGGTCGTCGCCACGATCGCGGTGGCGACCACCGACCGGCCGGTCCGGGATGCCCTCCGCGTCGCCGACGAGCTCACGTCCTTCCCGATCCCGGCGCAGGGCCCTCCACCCCTGCTCGCGGAGCAAGAGCTGCTCGAGTGCTGGTGGCGGCGAGCCGGGCACCTTGTGGCCTACGACCAGCCGCGTCGACGGGTCGCGGTCGACCGCGACCGCGCGCTGCACGGTGCGGTCCTCCGAGCCCGCTGGCTGGCGCGTGCGCTCGGTCCCGCCGCGCTCGACGCCGGACCGACGCCGGTCTGGTCACCTGCGGACGCGTTCGACACCTCCACGCTGGTCCCCGACGACGGCTGGGGGTCCCGGCTGATCCTGCCACTGCGGCTACCCGGCTGGCCGGACCTGGACATCGTCGCCGTCCTCGCACACGACCCGTCCGGGGAACCGGGCGAGGTCGGAGCCCCGCCCGAAGCCGAGCTGCGCTGGGTGGACGGCCCCGCTCCCTCGCAGGTGCTCGGCCTGGTGCGGGACGCCGACCCGCCCGCGCCGATCGGCGGCTGCGCCTCCGTGACCACCGCGCGGAGGCTGTCGGCCGTGGGGGTGGCCGCCGCCGTGCTCCTCCACCAACGGGTGCATGGCCGCGCCTACCTCGACCCCACCGCCTCCGCCCACCCCATGCAGCGCTGGAAGGTGGCATCCGTCCGGGACGCGGAGCGCCGGGGACGGCAGCGCCGACTGCTGCTCGAGGACCTCCAGGCGCAGCTGCTCCTGTCACGGCTCCCACCCCGCGGCGACCTGACGATCCGTACACCCGGCCGCAACGGCCGCGACCTGGTGGTGGACGGTGCACAGCTCTGGGCGCGTGCGGAAGCGCTGCTCGCCATCATCCAGGACCGCCACCACGACGAGTGCACCGCCTACCGGCCCGGCAGCGACCCGTCCAGACGCCTGGCCGTCACGCTCGCGCGCGAGCTCGAGCGCACCGGCGAGCGGACCCTCGCCACGCTCCATGCCGAGGAGCTCGACACGGTCGGACACGGCTCGCTGCGCCACGACACGCCGAGGCGTCGTCGCGTGTGCATCACGACCCGCCCGTGAGATGCGCCTCCGCTTCACGTAGCCACCGCGCCGACAACCCCACGTGGGGCTTCGGTGCCTGCAGCAGGCGCGAGGCGTCGAAGCGCGACAACGCCCGCAGCACCGCCCGACCATGCCGCGGGAGGTCGTCGTCGCTCCACACGAACCGGTCCGGCTGCAGTTCGTCGAGGAACCGCTCAACCGCATCCAGCTTCCACCAGCGACCCGTCTCCGGATCTACGTCGGCGCCCTTGGCCTCCGGGTGCGGCAGCGGCGCGAACCGATGCGCCGGCCAGCCCAGGAACCCCTCCACGTACTCTGCAGTGTGGTGCGCCCAGGTGGTCACCCACACCAGCTCGGTGCTGGTGCGGTCCAGGATCCCCCGGATCAGCTGTGCCTGTGTCGGGGACAACCACAGGTCGTAGACCTCGTGCGGTGACCGGACCCAGTCTCGGAACGCCCCACCCTTCCCGAACGGGGACAGCACCCCGTCCACGTCCATGAACCACACGCGCGTCACGACACGTCACCTCGATCGAGGGACCACGATAGGGCGTGGGTGCGACGGTCTGCCGTGCAGCGCCGGTTACCGCCTGCGCGTCGCCTGGGCCGGCGACGGGAACCCGCGCAGTGTCGGACAATTGCCTGCGATGCACGGTGCTGACCAGGCGTCGTGGCGGCCCGTCGAAGGTTGCAGGTCAGACGCGAGCTTCTGGCGGATGGCGGCATCGGTTGGGCGGATCAGTCCTGTGCTGCGGACGTCGTCCAGTGGCTGCCTGCGATGCGGCTGACGAGCCAGGTTGTCGGGGGCGACCGCGCCCACGCTGGGGAAGGGTCCGGCGAAGAAGATCAGGGCGGCGAGGGGGGAGCGGGAGGGGCATGCCGAAGACGCGCAGACCGAGGCCGCGTCCGGCCCGGCCTGCGACGTGGCAGGCTGCGCAGCATGTCGACTCCGCGCCCTGTCGCCACTCATCCCCGCCGGGACCTGCTCCCGGCGCTCAGGGACATGCTGGCGGCCGCCGACGACGCGGTTCTGGCCTCGGCATTCATCGACACCCGAGGTATCCACCTGGTCGGCGAGGAACTTCGCGCCCTCGGGCCGCGATGTCGGATCGTCGCCACGTCGGCCTTCCGTGGGGACCGGGCGCACGCAGCTTTCGCGGCTGCAACCGAACTGGGGGCACGGTGCCGGGTACTCAATCCCGCGCGCGGCACGTTTCATCCCAAGGTGATCGTCACGCACCGGAATGGCAGCACGCAGGCGCTGGTCGGGTCGGCCAACCTGACGGCCGGACTTGTGGCCAACGTCGAGGCGGGCGTCATCGTTGACGGCTCGGCCGCCGCGGAGATCAGCCGGCTGGCGGAGACATGGTGGTCCGACCCGGTTGCCGTCGACTGGCAGCCACCTGACGTTCCGGTGCTCGACGTGCTGGACGCCGGCCTTTGGGAGTTGGTTCGTCAGTCCATCCATTCGGGTGAGATCGTCAACACGCTCGCTGAGGGCAGCCCCAACACCGTGACCGAGGTCAGCCGCGCCGGCCTGTGGGTGGAGACGGAGCGCAGTCGTGGTAGCGGGGCCGGCCCTCAGCTCGTAGAACCGCGCATGCTCGACGTGGCCTGGGCGGCGCTACTCAGCGATGGTGAGCTCACCAACCGTCGGCTTCTCCGTGAGCTCCGCGTGCACCGGTCATCGTTCGTCTGTGCCCTGCTCGCACGCCTGCCGGGTGTCAGCATCGCCAGCAGGCGTCCGATCCGCCTCGTGTTCGATCCCGTCGGGGTACGGGCCGCCGGGCTCGTGCAGGACGACGTCGCCGCCGAAGCCCGCGCCCCGTTCGACGGCCACACCGGTGAGTGACCCGACAGGCGCTCCTGCGACGCTGCTGCTGGAGCGGCTACTCGCCGTGATCGACGAGGGCCGACGGACCGGTACTCACAAGCTGCTGACACTGCTCGCACTGATCGATGCGACAGCAACGTCAGTAGGCGCAGACATGCATCCGGCGCGCGAACTGGCCGTCCGCACGGTCGCCGAGCACGTCCTGGGAGTGGCCTGGCCCCACATCGTCCCGTTCGTCACCGAGAGCCACGCCGTCCACCTCCAGCAGATGAATGGCCGAGGACGTCCAAATGAGCTCATTGACGCTACGGCGGCGGCACGCCACCGGGCCGACGCGATCGGCGCTCGTTCCCCTCAACAGCTTCTACAGGCTGACCCCCATGCCCACCAGAAGGCGGTCAGCCGCATCGAGCACCAGCTCGTGCGCTATCCCCTCGCCTTGCTGCAACGCACGGACGCCGACTCTCCCGACTTCCTGTACCGGTCATGGCCGCAGGAGCGCACCCCGACGGCAATCGCCCGACTGCAGGACCGCGACGAGCCAACCATCGTGTGGCTTCCCGGCGTTCCTGGTGCCTTGCTGCGCTTCAGCGCTCTGCTACGACCGCTGATCGAGTTGACCTTCGTGCGGGACGTCGCCCGGTGGAACTCCGTGGACACCGTGGAATCGCGGTTGCATGCGCATCTGTTCGGTGCCGAACGTGAGGCGTGGCCGGCAGGGCTGAAGGAGGAACTGCTGGCTGTGCAGGACCGGCGGTGCTTCTACGACCCGTGCGGTCGGCGCTTGCGCCCCGAGGACCTTCAGGTCGACCACTTCCTGCCCTGGTCACGGTTCCACGCCAACGGTGTCGCCAACCTCGTGCTTGCGCGATCAAGCCACAACGCTTCGAAGAGCGACCTCTTCGCTGCCACCCGCCACGTCGAGGCCTGGCGCGAGTCGATTGGCGATCGGGCCAGGGTCGCACGACAACTCGGCCTCGATCTCGAGGCACGGCGAACACGGGCGATGGCCCGCGCCGGGTACGGGCACCTGCCCGACGAGTCACCGCTGTGGCTTCGCCGACTCGCCACCGGGCCTGGTCGCGAGGTCGAGCGTCTCACTCCGGGCCGGCGCGCCGAGATTTCGCAGCTGCTTGGTGGGGGGAGCGAACTAGATCTCGTCGCCGATGACCCAGGCCCGTGGTCTTCCGACTAGGAGCACAATTCGCCCGCGCCTGCTGCTCGTTCCACGCCACTACGCTCGGCGGCCGGCGATGGGGGTCGATGTGGCGGAGCTGTACTGGGGGACGACGAGCGCGTTCGTCGAGCACACGAAGCAGAACGAGATCGCGGGTCGGTTGAAGCAGGCGTTCTTCGACTACTACGGCTGGAACCCACCGGAGAGCGAGGTGCGGTCCTGGCGGAACTCACTGAAGGCCCTGTCGAACGCGATCGAGCTCGGTGGGCTACTCGACCACGGCCTCCTGCTCGAGTACCAGCTCCCGCTGACGTCCAAGCGGCTGGACGCGATGATCACCGGCCACGACCGGGAGGGTCGTCCGGCTGCGGTGATCGTGGAGTTGAAGCAGTGGAGCGAGGACGTCGCGCCCTCCCGGGTCGAGGACATGGTGACGGTGCGCTACGGCACCCGCCTGAAGGAGACGCTGCACCCCTCGGCCCAGGTCGGCCAGTACAAGCAGTACCTCGTCGATGCGCACGAGACGTTCCACGAGGGCAACGTCCTGCTGCGTGCCTGCTCGTACCTGCACGACTTCGCCCATGACGACCAGTCGGAGCTGCTGGCACCACGGCACGCGAACGTGTTGGGCCTGTACCCGCTGTTCGCGGGGGATCGGGTCACGGAGCTGGTCGCCTTCCTCGACGACCACCTGGGTGATGGTCGCGGGATCGGGGTGCTGCGTTCCGTCCGGGAGGGGAGGTACCGGCCGCACAAGAAGCTGCTGGACCACACTGCGCAGATGATCCAGGGTGAGCCGTCCTACGTGCTGCTGGATGAGCAGCAGGTGGTGTTCAAGTCGATCCTCGCCAAGGTTGCCGAGGCCCGTGACCTGGACACCAAGGCCATCTTCGTGGTGCGGGGTGGTCCGGGGACGGGCAAGTCGGTGATCGCGTTGAACCTGGTCGGCGAGCTGGCGGCCAACGGCTACGCGGTCCATCACGCGACCGGCTCGGCGGCGTTCACCAACACGGTCCGCAAGCGGGTCGGTACCCGGGCGGCGGGGATGTTCAAGTTCTTCAACTCCTACCTCAACGCCGAGGACGACACGCTGGATGTGCTGGTCTGTGACGAGGCGCACCGGATCCGCAAGCACTCCTGGGACCGGTTCCGCAAGAAGGACGCGGTCGACCCGGACCGCCCGCAGCTGGATGAGCTGCTGTCGGTCGCCCGGGTCGGGGTGTTCTTCATCGACGATCTGCAGGCCGTCAAGCGCGACGAGATCGGCAACTCCGAGGACATCGAACGCCTCGCCGCAGACCACGGCGCCGAGGTGCACGAGTTCCAACTCGAGGCGCAGTTCCGATGCGGCGGCTCCGACGGGTTCGTGCGCTGGGTCGAGTCCACGCTCGGCATCCGTCGGACCGCGAACGCGCTGTGGACCGGGGACGACAACTTCGAGGTGGACATCGTCGACTCGCCCGCAGAGCTCGAGGCGATGATCCGCAACCGTGCGGAGGAGGGGCACACCGCCCGGCTGGTGGCGGGCTACTGCTGGCCGTGGTCCGCGCCCCGTGACGACGGCACGCTCGCCCCGGACGTGGCGATCGACGGTTGGGAGCGGCCATGGAACGCCCGTCCCAACGCCACGAGGCTGGCGGAGGGCATCCCGAAGTCGTACTTCTGGGCCAGCGAGCCGGGCGGGATCGACCAGGTCGGCTGCATCTACACCGCCCAGGGCTTCGAGGTCGACTACGTCGGGGTCATCTTCGGCAACGACCTCGTCTACCGGCCGCGTGAGGGCTGGGTCGGCCGCAAGGGGTTCTCCCACGACGGCGGGCTGAAGCGCGGCACGAGCGACGAGGACTTCACCCGGCTGGTCAAGAACACCTACCGGGTGCTGCTCTCCCGCGGGTTGAAGGGCTGCTACCTGTACTTCACCGACGAGAAGACCCGCGACTTCGTGGAGAGCCGTATCGACCACCTAGCCGTGGAGCTCGCTGCCGAGCGGGCAGGCGCCTACACCGAGGTGGCACCGTGAGCCAGGACGGCGTGGACGAGCTCCGGCGGCGGTTGCGGGACTTCGCGGCGGAGCGGGACTGGGAGCAGTTCCACACGCCGAAGAACCTCGCGATGGCGTTGGCAGGTGAGGTCGGGGAGCTGCTCGAGATCTTCCAGTGGCTCACCCCGGAGCAGGCCGTCGAGGTCATGGACTCCGGCCGGGCCGAGGATGTCCGCGACGAGCTCGCCGACGTGACCATCTACCTCGTACGGCTCGCCGACATCCTCGGCGTCGACCTCCTCGAGGTCGCAGGCGCCAAGCTGGAACGCAACCACGACCGGTTCCCGCCCAGGGATGTCCGGGGCCGAGCCGACGTCCGCCCGGCGACGCCGTAGTCGCCATCTCGACGGTCACGCACCCGACCAGGGGATGCCAGACTTGCCTCGATAGGACGGGACCTGCACGGCGATCCGGGCTGACGCGACTTGGCTCGTACCGCTCGGCGTAGTCATCCAGCGCGTCCCTACCGACAAATGGTCCACAAGATGTTGGCTAGGGTCACCCCCAGCGACGAGCAGAAGGAGCGGTCAATGCCTAACCCTGCACTTGAACGTGTCGTCCGCAAGGCGATTGTGTTCACGTGCGGTGAGTGTGGGGAGTTCCTCGCGATCGATCGCGAGCACGGACGGGTGCACCAACGTCCCTGCCCCGACTGCGGCGGGGAGTTGGGCTTGATTGCGACAGGTGCGAGCAACTGGGTTGGAGACGCAACGTGGTACCGCTGCAAAGACTGCGATGCACCCTTCATGAACGCCAGGGGCGAATTGTCGGACGATGTTGAGCGCCTTGGCTTCGAGGAGTTCGGTCGGTTCGACATACAGAAGCGGTTGTCTTGACCTCAGCGGGGCGCAGCGTGCTCGAGATCTACGGCGACAACTATGTCGAAGCGCAATGGTTCGCTGACCTGAGCCCGGATCTAGCTGACGCAGATTTGCTGATGTTGGGCAGGCGCGGCACTCATTCGCCGGCAATCGATGATCTGCTTCGCTACGACCGGCCTGACATCATCCTTGTGCGAGATGGTGACCCGGTACTCACGGTGGAGAAGACTCGCGAGGTGCCCACCGGACACAACGTCGGACAGCGTGTGGCGCGACTCGTGCGGTCGGTCGAGATGGCCGTACCGTCCATCAAGTTCTTCCCTTTCGACGCGATGAAGCACGGTGACTGGGCCGGTGTCTGCAACCTCAATGCTCGGCTGCTGCGGGCCTTCGAGGTGATGACAGAGATTCATGACACACCGATGCTGGCTGTGAACTGGCCGGCCGACGAGAACTGGGAACTCCTCACCGACGGAACCGAAGACGTTGAAATGCGTGCACTCGTCCAGTCATTCTTGGATGCAGGGGTGCCGCGCAGGTGGTCCCGCGCCGAGACGGTTCTTCACGAGATGGTGCGCGACCACCGCCGGCGTGTCGACGTCTTTCCTGAGTACGCCAACACACCAAAGTCCGCTCCGATCATGAAGACGAGCGAACTGATAGTGAGCGTCGAGGCATCGCTCTCACGTGAGGTGCCTGAACTGGATCCGCTGCGGACCTGCGATGAGACACTCTCGTACATCATCGGCATGACACCGGCCAAGTGCCGGCGAGAGGACCCGTACACGGGTACGCAGTTCATCTACGACTACGCGTGGTGTCGAACTGGACCGCGACCCGAGCAGAAGCATCGCAATCTCGTTCTATGGTTTCCCAAAATCCCAAAGGCAGTTTGGTTCACCAAGAACCCTAACGATCCGAGCCGGAAGAGCTGCAATTGGTATCTAACGGCGAACGCACTCATCTTCTCTGACGGTGTTGAGGTGCTGCGCGTGAGCGAGCCGTGAGAGAGGACCAGGTGTACGTGCTCGCGAAGCGGGGTCTCTTGCTCTCAGGGTGGACTGTACTGGGTGGGCAGCCCCCTAGAGGAACGAATCACCTCCCGGTCATTGAGATTAAGGACCCCCTTCGATCCGGCAAGGGCAGCCGAGGAGCCTACAAGCCTGACCTCGTTGCGTGGTTCCCGCCTCACCACCTGCTGATCGTGGAGTGCAAACCAACCCACGACAACCCGGACGCTGTCAAGCTGAGAGCCATCCTGGCTGACGAAGCGAGACAGCGGGAACTGTGGGGGGAGATTTCTCAGAGGGGACTGCTGCGCCGCGCCGACATTGAGACACCAGACTTCGAGATGGTCATATTCCTGGGCGCATTGGCTCACGGTGGGGTAGGCGCGTCGCAGTTGGGTGACCTGGGCGTGCTTGTTTGCGATGCGCGGGCGCCAGCCGCGGTCAAGTGGCTGCCCGCCGAGACCTGGCCCCCGGGCCTGCTGAGCGCCATGTCGTAGGGATGTGGAAGGCTTCCAGTTGAGCAAGGGCGATTGGCGTATGATTCGGGAAGCGCAAGATGAAGACTATAGGTACCATTGGGTGGATCAAGGACGAGGGCATGAAGAATTCGTGGACGCCGGGAACGCCCGTCGAGTCGAATGCGTACAACTGGGATGAGGAACCAGTGCTGACGCGCGCCGAATCGCCCCAGGACGACGATGCCCCCACTATGGTCGACCTCTTCTCCGGCTGCGGCGGCTTCTCGACAGGCTTCGCGCAGGCGGGCTTCCGATCCCTGGTAGCGCTAGACGTCCATCCCCCCTCCCTGACCACCCTTGCGCAAAACCACCCACACACCGACACAATCCTGGGCGACATCCGACGAGTGAGCGACGACGACATGCTCGGGGCCGTGGCCGGGCGGAGGGTCGACGTTGTTTCGGCTGGGGTGCCTTGTCAGGGGTTCTCGCGAACGAACCGAAAGCGTTGGGACGGAGACGAGCGCAACTTTCTCTTCGAGGAATTCATCCGAATGGTGCGACTCCTCGGCCCGCCTGCTGTGCTATTGGAAAACGTCTCAGGAATCCGGACGGCTGCCAACGGCGGGTTCGTTCGTGCTATCGCTTCGGCTATTGAGCAGAGCGGCTACACGGTCGAAGCACGGGTCCTGAACGCAGCTGATTTTGGAGTTCCTCAGCGGCGGCAGCGGGTGTTCTTCATCGGCCTCCGACCGGGAACTCGCATCCGTTGGCCAGCCGCCACTTTCGGCAGCGAGGGCAATCCCCACCGTTCGGTTTCAGATGCAATTGGGGACCTTCCTCAGATTGGTCCAGGCGAAGCTGCACACGAATATGTGGCAGAGCCTGAGACGGACTATCAGCGCTTCATGCGGAAGGAGGCGGGGCCGCTTCTCAACCATGTTGCGCCGAAGCACCCACAGGCGGTAATTGAAAGGATCGCGAACACGGTGCCGGGTGAACCGATGTACCCCCGTTTCAGGCAGCGAATTCGACTTCACCCGGATCGACCCAGTCCCACTCAGGTGTGCGGCGGGATTCGCCCCCAGTTCCAGTTTGGCCACCCCACGATGCCCCGCGGACTCACGGTGAGGGAGCGGGCTCGTATCCAGAGCTTTCCTGACGACTACTTCATCACGGGCGGTACAGTTCAAGGGCGCGTGCAGACTGGCAACGCCGTACCCCCACTTCTTGCGCAGGCGGTCGCAGAGCAGATTCTCGGAGCGCTCCGTGGGTATCCAGCAGACGCGACGACGGATCGGTCGCAGGCTTCGCAGATGGCACTCCTGTAGTGCCCGCGACTTCCCGTGGCGTCGCGAGTTGGACCCCTTCAGGGTCGTGATGGCGGAAATGGTGTTGCGAGAAGCGCGAGCCGAAGCAGTAGCACCTGTCCCGTCCGGAACTCGTCCGGAGCTGGAGACATGCCGAGGGTTTCGCTAGTGCCGAAGCTCTGGATGTGGCGGGCCCTCTCGGGCGCTAAGCCTTCAGAACGTGAGATCACGAGCCCTGGTCACGGCCGCGAGGATCGTTGTTCAGCGCAACGGGAGCGTTGTCCCGACGGACTTCGGAGCCCTGTGCGCACTCCCTCACGCTGGTCGGTATGCCGACAACGCCACGTTGTGCTTCGCATTCGGCGAAGCGCGTCCCGTGGTCGGCGGAGACGTAGTGCGAGTCTTCAGTCGCCCCATCGCCACGAGCGTGCCCCGGGGGGTCCACAAGGCTGACGAGCCATGGGACTTTGGAACCTGATGTAGCGAGCCTGGGCCTTTGGCCTACCTCAGCACGATCCTGTGCGATCACAGTCACCCGCATCAACGCATGATGTTCGGGACGCTGTACGTGCTCATCCTGGCGTCCATGGCTGGACTCGTCTGGGCCATCGTCGCACTCGGCAAGGACGACGGGGAGAGCGACCCGAAGCGTCGAAACTAGTGGTGCATCGCGTTAGTGCTGCTGGGGGTGGGGCTGTATACGGCGGGTATCGCTACCTGCTGACCACCGAGTACGGCATCTTGTTCACGCTGTTCGCAGACGACCATCGCGCTGAGAGCTTCCGGTCGATGGACGAGATCTTCCCGAGCAGCGACATCCTCGCGGGCGACGCGACCTGGGCCTTCGAGCAGGACGATCGCCCACAGCCGTCGACCTACAGCCCCCCGTGTGATTGCGTAGGGAGGAAACAGCGGCACCTTCTTCGACATGACCGCCACAGCCTTGACTACCCCACCCTGGACGCCCCACTCTCCGACGCAGCCGCGCGCGCGGCGAGCCTCGACGGGTGGGTTGAGGTGGTCGTGGTCGTCGATGTGCTCGAGCTGGTCAACTCCGACCGGCGCCAAGCCACGCGCACCCTCGTCGAGGCCGTTCGCGAGGACACGTCGAGCTGGCCGCGATGGACCCGATCAGGATCCTAGGCGATGCGCCAGTACTGAGAGGCGACCCGGGGTGTCAGTCGACGCTCGTGCGGGTGCGCCTCCAGTTGCGCTGACGACGCGGATGGGCTGAGGCCGGACTCCTTCCCTGCGCAATCACACGGGGGCCTACAGCCTTGAAGGGGTGGGGCGCCATGTGAACCGCCTTCTTCGCCTAGAGTGCCATCAGGCCGACCGCATGTCCGGGGCGAAGTTGGGAGGAAACGTGACAGTCGAGCAGTCAATCCTAGCCACGTACACCAGTCATCTGGGTAGTGGTCTCAGGCAACCGATCCTCCATCAATGGACTGTGAACGCTACGACCTATGCGCTTGTTCGGGACTCCTTGACCGCCGCAGTCATCGCGCCGATTGGACGACGCCGATCCGATCTCCTAGCGCATCTCTTCATGGTTCGAGAAGGTGATCTTTTCGCATTCTACGAAGCAGATCCGCACCTCCAGTTGCAAGGGTTTGAGTGGCGGCGCGGCGTGAAGGGGGTCTACCGCGCCATGAGTGCGGCATATCACGGACCGGATCCGCTTAGGGCCGCAACCGGGTACGAGGCGCTGGGGCTCTGTCCGGGTTGCGGGCAGGCGGTCAGCGGACTTCCACGTGGCGACGAGTCTGCCACGTGTCCAGACTTCACTTGTGGGTACGTGCTACCTCGCGTGCCGGTGACCCAAGGGGGTGGTGTGAGCGATCGGTCGGTTCTTGTACTCCCCTGGCGTGTCGACCTTGAAGCCCTTGACGTGAAGTGGGCACCGGTCTCAGACGAGCGGTTATACACCGATTGGGAGATTGCACCTGGGCTCATTTGGGTCGGCTCAGGGGACAATCAGTCGGCCAGAACCGATAGACCCGGTGCGGGGTCAAGCGCGCGGCAACTGACGCCGGAAGAGGGGTGGGTGCTCGGTCGCCTGCTCGACTCGGAGCCATATCAGCAGCCAGAGCCTGCCATTGGTTCAATGCCGTACACAGGACTGAAGCACAGGTCTCTACTGAACCCTGACGGCTCCAACGTCCTCGAGTCCGGGGTGCAACCGAAGTGGGGTGGCTGGGTTCTCAGTACCGAGCATGATCTCAACCTCCACATGGCTACCCAACACGATGATGCGACGTCTTCCTTCACAAAGGCGCTGGGGTATGATCAGGAAATCGAGATGGTCGAATACGCCGCTCCCTTCTACCCGTGGGGAGCCCGCGGCGGCCACTTCGACTTCGTGGTCGCTCTGCGTGGCGCCGGCGGACGTCGACGGCTCATCATCGTTGAGGCGAAGAGAAAAGAGATTACGGACCGGACCGGCGACGGCGCGGTGATACAGCTGGCGATGTACTTGCCTTGGGCCGTCAAGAGGCTGGCCGGTTACGCATCATGTGCAGACCCGCTCTTAGTGACTCCCGTGGTACTCGGACGAAGGGTTGGGGTCACGACTGGCCAGAATCAACAGGGCAATATCGCCGGTTTGGCAGGCTTTCGGGATACCTTCAATCTGCCCTGCGGGACCGTCAACGTCGAGTTTGAGCCCATGCAGTTCGTCGAGTACGAGCCCCTGGGTGTTGCACTCGGCCCGCCCGCGCGTTGCTCGTCACTTCGCTTCACGAACCACGGAAGCGGTGCCTTTGGAGCTCTCGTTGCGTGGCGTCCAGACCATGGCCTTCCGGGGACGAAGGCTGAGAGGCAGTGGATTCGGGAGAACCCATGGTCGAAGGCACGTCTGCGCGTGGGCCTGCCGGCGTAGGCGCTTCAAGAAGGGTCCCGCTACTGGACGGACCGTTAGCGGACGTCGCGCAAGAGGGCGCTAGGAGGCACGTCTAGGGCGCGGGCTACTCGAAGAAGGTTGATCATGCTGGGATTTCGCTCCCCTCGTTCGACGCCGCCCAGGTACGTGCGGTGGATACCGATGGCGTCCGCAAGCTGTTGCTGTGTGAGGCCACGTTGCTGACGAGCTGTCCTGATCGCCAGGCCCAAGGCTGCCAGAGGGTCTTGCCACCCTTCGCCATCTGCTTCGATGACGCACGCCTCCTCTTCGCCCTCTCCGAGTCTAGAACTCCCAGAATGGGCGCAGTCACGGACCGCGCCGACCCGGCCACGGGAGTACGGCACCCATAGGGCACCCATGAAATGCGAAAAGGCCCCGAAGGGCCTTTTCGTGGTAGCGGGGGCAGGATTTGAACCTGCGACCTCCGGGTTATGAGCCCGGCGAGCTGACCGAACTGCTC
>LFIK01000632.1_pt1 | contig 26702 bp, 27 predicted proteins | sample 643401 | NCBI WGS metagenome assembly LFIK01 (sample SAMN03777447, study PRJNA286221) | soda lake metagenome | biome: soda lake; feature: Kulunda steppe; material: water; isolation source: sample T5-Br brine of Lake Tanatar-5 | place: Russia: Kulunda steppe | collected 2010-07
ATAAGCGGCTGATTTTATTTCAGCCGCTCATCAGCCGCATCAGCCGCACTCAGCCGGGGCCTGGAAATGTCTGACGTACTAGACTTAAACTCAGTTAGACAGGCTGTCAACTACAAGACGCGCTCTTGAAACATCCAGTTGCTCTCAAAGCCTTGGTCTGGAGCAGGGGGCGGCTTGTCACCCTCCAGATCCTCTATAGTTCTTTATTCTCCCTGGTGGAGGAGATTCACGGCTCTTCGGGCCAATGTGTCTCCTTTTCCTTATGATTTAGGGAGTGGTTTCACTGCCTACGTAGTCTTTCTGAATTTCTGAAGATCTTGCACTGCGTGTGTCGTATGGCATATGATGCCTGTCGGGACTGCCCACATATGTGGAAACAGAACAGGAGCCTAGGGAACCTCTACTTATGGCTATTTTGACAAGTCTGCCTGCAATGTCCCAACGGTTGTGGCGTTCAGCCACCATGTTTCTTATGGTGGGATGCTGGCACCCTGAGAGGATGTGGAGTACACTGTCTTGGCTGGAGCAGATGGGGCAATTGAGGCTGTTGGATGTTTGAAACGGACAGCATGTTTTAGGTTGTAGATCGTGCCAGATTGGCATTCGATCACTGTCTCTTTTTCCTTGTGAGAGATGCAGGCATAGATCAGAAGGCACTAATGATTTTGCTGTGAGCACTTTTTTATAATTAGATTCTGGTTGTAGGTGCAGTAGCTGTATCCAGTTAGTGTGTTGCCTTGTTTGTGGACCTTATGCATGTGTGCTTGTAGCACATCCTGTTTGTTGGGGGAGGTAGCGCATGTGGAGTTGGTTAGGCTGGGGTTGATTACCGTTGCCAGCATTAGGACACTGTGTGTTTGGACCTTCCGTGGAGGTTGCAAGCCAGGTGATGTTGTGCAAAGGGTTACCTTGAAGGTGAAGTTTATGCCCTACCATTTTAATACTAGTGTCAGCAGCTTCAGGATGTTTGGCCACATGCTTTGCTATCTGATCAGTACGCTCATTACCAAAACTGCCAGTGTGGGCTTTTACTTCCAGGAGTTTGATGGAGAGTGTCACACTGTTGTGGATTGCTTTGTTGATAGCCTCTAAGAGGTTGTGGTGGATGTGGTAGGTGTGCAATTCTGGGTATCTGATCTGCTTTCGAATTTATCTCATTGAGTTTTCACTGTCGGTAGCTGTCAAAAAGTAGTCATGAGTAATAGCTGCAGAAATGCCTGCAAGCTCAGCCCTATGGCTAGTATTAGTAATGTTGGAGCCATTGGGATTCACGTGATGGATTTTGTTGGTGTCAGGTAAAACGCCTGCTCCAATGATCTGCTGGTGGTCATGACGGATGCAGCTTTCATCCGTGTAAGCGATCTTCTTCCGGTCCGCTACTTCGAGGGCCAGATGAGGCTTTGATTCGCCTTGTGTTTGTGTAGTTGTCTTTTGTCCGGGGTGCATTGGTTTGTAGTGGTTGTGGCGCTTAGCGACTAAGAGGTGGTCAGGCTTTAATCTCTGGAGTTTGTTAATGCCTGGAGGTGAGGCGCCAAGTGGGAGCATATGGATATGTGCATCGTTGCTCACACTCGTTATGTTCCATTTAGCCTCAGGGATGCTCTGTGCCAGGTGATTGAGCCACTCAGGTTTGCGGTTGTTTAAGTTCAGTCTGGCTTGTGTGTTGCCAGGGCAAGCCCAGTTGTCACTCTTGTCGACTTCCTCTCTCTGTATCTCGGTGTAGCAAAGTAGGCATGGTATTGCTTCTGTTGGTGGGGCTCCCGTCGGGAACTTCCCTACCAGAATTGCCTCTAGACTTGATTGAGACAACTTTACAGTCGTCTATGGAAATTGCTTCCATGTTGTAGAGGTAGATGGTGTTGACAGTATCTGAGGTACTAAGTGAGCAAGCTTTGTTCCTCTTACAGTTCCAAAGTACATGAGCCATGGATGCCGGGTCTAGAGGTGGGGTGTGGGGATAGGAGGGAATCCAACACTTGAATACATAAGTGAAGTTCATCCTGTTCAAAATAGCAGACACATCACGCAATCTGTGTCTATGGAAAACTAAGCATTTTTTCTGGATGCATGTGCAGAGGAAGATAGCATGCTGCTTATCTTGGATTGTATCATCAGCCTCACATACGTCACAGTCAGGGGAGGAAATGAGATTCCAATTAGATGTCATATTTGAGGGTGTGTACATGTTGTCTGAAACGAGCTACACAGCAAATAACTTGTCTCAGAAGGTCAATGAAGATGCAAAATGGAAGGCTGTAGGGAGAATGAGTAGCCAACACCCTGTTTGTAGGAAGAGCACAACACTGATAGTAGTTCAAGTGTTTGCTGTTTTCCTGAGATCTACGACTGAATGACTGAGGTCAATGGGCTCAAAGTTCAGCAGCTTTTGTTTGAACATGAAAGCTTGTGTCAGACCATGTCCAACAAAGAATGGGAGGACTTGTGATCAGTGGACATGGAGCTGAGATGCATATCAGCCTGCAGAACCTGTCTCATCCTGGAGCTGCTGCACACCATTAAAGAACAAAGGAGACAGACTGCCAGACTTAGAATTGAAGCAAAGCACTCCAGATTTCTGTGTGTTGACAGTCAGCAATTCTTTAAGGCATGGGCCTTCAAGCTGAAGAGCATGGTCTGCACGTTGGTATGGTCATTGCGCATGTGAGGGAGGTCATCAGCAAACAGTAGTGCGTCACCATGAAGTTGCGAGTACCAGTAAGTGCACCTTGCACCCCTTCAGCCAAACAGTCAATGTCATTGTGGTAAATAAATCTTGGCCGAGCTTACCGAGGAGTAACTCGGCACGACATTCATAGAAAGTCCCCATCAATCCAATTAGGATGATATGTAAGCTGATTTTGTGGCATTGCTGTGCAAGTGTGCGTTTTGATCTACTACGGTGGAGGAGACTCACGGCTCTCCAGGCCAATGTGTCTCCTTTTCCTTAAATTATGGAGGGAGTGGTTTCACTGCCTACGTAGTTTTTCTTTCTACCACATTATTCAATTGCTCTTTCTAGTTTTTGTTTTACTCATGTGTCATTACAGTATTTTGATATCAACATCTCTTCCAGGCCATCATCAAAACCATGAGCAAAGGTGAATTCCATTTTTGAAGTTTAGAGAAACATTACATTCATAGTGATTGGAAGTGTAGCCTGAATGGCTGAACAGAGCGCGGTTTTGCCATCACATATAGCCAACAGGACCTCAATGGCTTCTACCAAGCCTTTCAGCAGATGAACTTTGATCTTATTCTAGACTGGCAGGTACCAAATTTATATTACCAGCTGGACTGCAGAATGGACATCAAAGTAGAGTCCAGGCTTTGCACATGCATTGGGATGCACACTTTGTTGGTCTTATTATGATGACGCACAACCATAGCAACAACTAGCAAGAGTAACTAAACAGCATTGCAGACTTCAACGCATACTGGCACACCTGTGCCACAAATTGAGCTCTTACAATCCTGATTGTAATGATGGGGACTATCTACAAACATCTTTCTGAGCGGCCCCTCAGTAAGCTTGGCTTAGACCAGTGTTAAGTCAAAAAGCTTACACCAGACCTGAACATGCATTCAATTCAATACGTGACAAAGATCATAGATACAAGTAGAAGGCTGGAAAAATTAACACAGAAATAGCACATGCTTATTTCCATAACTGTCCTCTGCTAACAACCCTCCTCCTAGTTTGATGACGAGGGTTTGCCAGGCGCTCGCATCGGATATAATGTTCCTTGCATCATGCAATTAAGGGGTATCCCTGTTGACATAGTCTTTCTTTCTTTTTATCCTGATTGGAGTGATGAAGACCATCTATTAATGTCATGCTGAGTTAAGTAGAAGGCCAAAGTAAAAGATAGAAAGCACACATGGCTCCTTTCAGAACCCTGTGCGGGTGCAGGCAGGGTACAGGGGCAGGGCACTGCAAGTGCAGGGGCAGAGTGCCTGTACACGGCACTGGTGCAGGGGGAGTAGGTGGGATGCAGGAGTAGGGCACAGCAGGTGCGCGGGCAGGGTGTAGACGGGCAGCAGACGGGGTACGGGGTAAACACACCAATTGGGCAAGCTAGGCAGCACTCGAGCAACAAGAACAATGCACCTGGCTACTTAAAGGCTGCACAACAGCAGCGATGATTGTGGGGCTGGCAGGTGGGATGAGGTGCGCCATACTAAGCACGCTGCGTGTGCTTGCGCCCTATACACCATCTCATCTCTGAAGTTGGTGGTGGTGAAATGCATTGCCAGCCACTCAAGACCAGCGTTGCTGCTGGTGCTGTTGCCTCACCCAATGCCTGGCGCAGCATTGCACCACATGCGGGTCTGGCCTGAGCTTACATCAACCAGCAACAGCAGAGCAGGCCTTGGAGGGTACGCAGCACATGAGCGTATTTAAATGCTGTTGCCATTTGTTGCCTAGGTACCTAGAGCTGGAACTAAGTAGGCATGTGCTTCGTAACATTGCTCGTTTTCGTTTGCGTGCCCTTACCCTGAGAGTTGAAACCGGTTGTTGGCAAATCCACAATAGGTTCTGTGACAAATGCGACTTGCATGATATCCAGGACGAAAAGCATGTCCTTTTTTTATGCCCTTGCTTAGAAATGTGCTATTTGAGAGGGAGATTTGAAGAACAGTTTGCTGATTGTACTGGTAGGACTTACATTGGAGACACAGGCGCTTTTTACTTTGACAACATTGGAGCTGAGGATGTGAAATTGTTTTTCTTGAAGCAGACATACAAACTATTCCTTTTTCTTTCTGAGACTATGGATACGTTTTGTCTGGCTGGCAGTGTCCAGCAAGCCCAGCAGTCAACCCATCTGGCTGAAGGTCTAAACCCATTGTAACTTAGCTTAGTTTTACCTCACCCTTTAATCAATCCAACAAGGTTATGCACCCCTGATCGTCTGGTCCCTTGTGCTGTTTGCCTCCTCTCATGAAAGCCATCAGAAAAGGGTTTCTGGGAGGATGTTTGATCCATTTAGGTGCCGGTAGCATTGACCGTTTGGCCCAGCAAAACCTTCAAATTTCTGAGCATACTTATAATAGGACATTGCCCAGCTGGCCTTTCTATGCTCGCTAATCTGTCAGAGACTGCTGTAAATGCAATTTTTGTGTTCTACGTCTGTCGCTATGGTGGCTCACACTTGCCCTAAGACCTGTTGTGCACAAAAGACTCGAGTCTGTGGGCTTGCTGTGAGCTCACAGAGCACTCCTCCAGAAGACTGGTTCTGATCAATGCTCAACGAGCAAAAGTAGTTCAAGGTCACTGGCTAAGACAGGACCTATGGCTTCACAAGGAATAGTAGGCAAAGGCTCCTGGGTAGGACAGAGTCAACGTTCTGTGATGGAGTATGGGCCAGGTGACTTTAAGGTGGGTCTATGATCCAAGGTTAATGGCTACTTCAAGGTTTCCCTGAAGTAATGTACAATTGCATGGTACAATTGTGCATGTAATGAACCATAAGCACTATTGTATGTTATGGCTGTATATTACCATGTTGAGAAGAGAGCCTAAACTGGCAATAGCCTGATCTGCTGCTAAAATGTACTTTGAGCAAATTGTATGCAATGCTTGTAGTATCCTGTTATGCTTAACATATGGGAAGACTCTTTGTTGTGTTTTTATGGAAGATGGTGCCACTTAATGTTGTGCGGCTTTTAATCGCTGACTGAGAGCCTCACTGTGAAAGCTCTAATCATGACCACTTGTTGATTGTGTGGCTCGGACTAAAGCCACTTGTCATGTTCCCGTCCACATAAACACCTGTGTGGCTATTATTGACTTAAGCTACTGTATATTGCAGCCAATGTTGCTTGGAACTAAGTGGAGATTATGGTGGTATTGCAATGAACTGGACTAATAGGCCTCTGCACTTGTCCTCGTGTCAATCACACGCTGGTCAACCTCAAAGTGCTTGGGCACCTCTCCAACACAGGCAAGTGACTCTCGCTCTCTGCTAGGTTGGCCCAAATGTCCTGCAACCGAAGTGCGCTCTTTCAGTAGGAAGGTCATCTAGACACTTTTGGTCAGATGAAACCAAATCTAGTACTTACAACTGCTCGTTTACCTGTCAGAGACAGGCTAACCACAAGTTGCCCTGATGCCATTCTGGTTGCTCCCATACCCATTGAATCCAAACCACCATCCACTCCTCACTTACAACATGTGAATAACGCTAGTTCACATGGGCACTTGCGCAGAGTTTACAAACTCAAAGCTAATAAGAGGAAGGTACGTCTGACAGAGGTCTAATACTGTGAAGACACCAGGCCTGGACACCACCTAGAGGCCTCTACCAAGCAGCACGAGACTTCATGCAGGCACTTAAAAGCTGAAAAGGTTACACTTCACATCATCCTTCTTGGTGTGGGAGGTTCAATCTGTACCTCGAACGCTTGCATTATTTTGAAGAGCTCGGCCTTGATTCACAGAGGGTCCACAAGACTGCCCTCAGATTGCATGCTCACTCTGTGCATGATGCGCAAACACTGACTTCAACTAGAAGCGCACTTATAAAAATGGATTATTCTCATGGCCTAGGTCTGGAGCAGGGGGCTGCCAGCCACCCTCCAGATCCCGACTAGTCATCTATTTCCTTCGGTGAACCTTTGGTGAAACTCAGGGCACTTCGGGCCAAGGTGCCTCCTTTTCCTAAATTGATCCAGGGAGCATACTGCTGCCTCCGTAGCTGTTCTTTTCTATTCCTCTCATCATCAAGGACACAAGTGGGGCACTTCTAGTCACATTCCTGATCCCCATTCAATGGGTCAAGAACTTCATGACTTAAAGTCAAGTTCATTTCTTTATCTCTACTATGCTGGTGGAGGAGGCAATATGGTGCCCAGGCCCTAGATGGTCCCTTTTCCTTAATTGGCACAGGGACTTTCTCTTCTTTTTCATGGGTAGCAGGCCTCCTTCTCCCTTCCTCTGATACAAGAAAAAGTAGCTGATACGAGAAAAGAAAAAAAACTACCCAGGCGGTTGACCCACCCCGCATCAATTAAGGAAAGGGGTCACCCAGGGCCTAGGCACCATCATAACATATGATATCACCCATCCACCAGCCTCTGAGACTGACAAAAAAATAATGCAAAATATCTTGGGTGCAAACTCAGTTATTGGGGCAGGTGTCTACCACCCCAGCTCGGGCAAATCTAGCTTGGTTGAACCACACAATCATATTTAAATTGCCACAGACAGCCTTACCTCACTCCATCAAATTAGGAAACAAAATTAGGAAACAATTCTTGTACCCAGAAAAGCACCATCACAATGTCCACAGAGACATCCTAAAATCCTTTCTAAGGCTATTTGTAACTCTCAATCCCACGTCTTTATAAAGTTATTAAATAAAGTCTCCTTTATAAAGCAAAGTCTCATGCCGGAATTGCCGGAAACGAATGTGCAGACGCCCTTGCAAAATACCAAGCCTGCCATGGAAATATTATACCAGCCTGGAGGCTGAGCTGAAACAACCATCCGCACTGCAGGCCCAGGTGGCAACCCCTTTTTTGATGTTAGCTGGTTAGCTGTTGAGGAAGTTCATCAACAAGGATCTGAAAATGAAGCTCCAGCATAGCACGAGATTGACTTACCTTCCAAATCTCTAAGCCTCATTAAATTCCACATGCACTTGAACCATAGACTTGACTATGCCAACTCAAGAACAGGATATTATTCTTATTACCAGAGTCTGCTCTCACACGTCCACAAAGGTATAAGCAACCCATTTTGGAGCATGTCCCATCTCTCCCTCCAAACGAAACGCGATGTCTTTTGCTAATGCACAGGCACCCTTTCTAATCAGAAACATGCTGCCCGCTTTAAAAGGTCCACTAGCCTTCAGTGTCCACTCTGTCAGCAAGCATATAGTGCTCTTCATATCCTTTCAGGGTGTCAACACAATATCGTTTCTGGAATGATCACTGAACACCATGATATTGCCTGCAGGCTCATCATGAAAGCCATCAGCAAAGGCTCTCTAGCAGGATATTTGGTCCATTTGGATGCCGGCAGCACTGACCGTTTTGCCCAACAAAACCTTCAAATCCTGAGCATATCAATAATAGGACATTACCCAGCTGGCTTTTTGATGCCCGTTTATCTATCAGAGACAGGCTAACCTCAAGTCACCCTGATGCCATTCTGGCTACTCCCATGCCCATTGAATTCAAACCACCTTCCACTCCTCACTCACAACAGGTGCAGCACACTATAAATCATAGGGAATTGCGCAGAGCTCACAATCTCGAAGCTAATAAGAGGGAGTTGCACTGATAGAGATCAAATACTGTGAAGACACCAGGCCTGGACACCAGTTGGAGGCCTATAGCAAACAACACGAGACTCTATGCAGGCGTTTGAAAGCCAAAAAGGTTACACTCCACACCATCCTTCTTGGCATGGATATTCAATCTATACTTCCAACACTTTGCACCATCTTTAAGAGCTCGGCCTTGATTCACAAAGGATCCACAAGACTGCCCTTAAATTGCATGCGCACTGCGTGCATTGCTAATAGTATGTGCACGAACTGACTACAACTAGACGCGAGCGCTCTGGCAGCTGGTTGGTTGAAGAAGCCAGTCAGCGAGCCTTGCTCTTTTTGATCTCTTCAGAGGTCATCCATTGCCTTGATCTTGCCCTCACTAGCTCATGAACTTTGAGCGGCTTCCAGTTTTGTTATTCACCAAAATTGAAACATCTGGCTTTCAGACACTACCTTTCTTCTGCTATGAGCGCCATTACAGTGTTGGTTCGGGTTGCAGGCCTTTTAGGCTTCAGCTTTATGCTCCGGATACTCGGGCAGGCGGCGGGGCACCTGCGATGGAAAGTCGATTATCCACCCTCGCAACCTGTGGGTTCGGGGTTCGAACCTCACTGGAGGCCACAACCGGCTAAGCTGCCCTCGTTCAGCGGATACAGCCTTGAAACCTTACCTTACCTTACCTTAGGCTTCAGCTTAGCTGCCCTCGTCCGGCGGATACAGCCTTGAAAAGCTTTAAGCAAACCCGACCCTTTCCATTTGTGGAGGAGAAGCGCGGCACTTTCGACTCATTTTCCTTATTTGACTCAATCAGATGCAGGGTGCGTCATACTGCCTGCGTGCTTGCTAAGTGCTGATAAAGCACATGGCTCGTCTCAAAATCCTTTTGCCCCCTCCGAGAGAGTCACTTACGTTCCACTTCCCTGCTTGATGGTGGGGTTCAGCCTGCCAGTGGTGCTTGCACCGGCTATGAACCTCTCCGCTAACAGCTAGCTCCGGATACTCGAGCAGGCGGCGGGGCACCTGAGATGGAATGTCGATTATCCACCCTCGCAACCTGTGGGTTCGGGGTTCGAACCTCACTGGAGGACAACCGGCTAAGCTGCCCTCGTTCGGCGGATACAGCCATGAAACCTTACCTACCTACCTACCTACCTACCTACCTCCGCTAACAGGGGTATCCCTGCTGGTGTAGTCTTATCTTTTCTCGTCAACTTTCTAACTCATGCACGAACACCGTCACAACAAAAAATTCGCCCTTTTTCTCTTTGTTTCCTTCCTTCCTTCCTTCCTTCTTCATCTAACACTGCACGAATCAGACAATCCAAACCTGCTGCAAGCTTGTAGCAACCAGGACTGCCGTGACTTGTTCTTGCTTTTATTTTTTCTAATTCTTGCAAGGGTGATCATTACATAATAACGCTCTTCAGACAAAAAAAACAGCTGCAAATCATACCTCGGCAAAGATGGGTGGAGCGCTTGAACATAAGAAAGGAAGAACCAAGCGCCAACGCAGCAGTCTCGCACGCTAAGCATGGTTTATCAGTCCCTTGATCACGAACGCAGCACACACACAAACTCATGCTACCTGAGGGGCAGGTCAACTGCTGTGTTGTAAAAAGCAAGTCTATGTTTTACCAGTAAATGGTGCAGACGCCTCTGTTCCTGGATCATCCTTTGTGATAGAAGCACCCACAACCAAAGCTCGAAAAAACAACCACATTAGTGCAGGGTCCGCTTATGTTGGTCGGAGCAGCCACACCTCAAAGCAGGATGCAAGCTCAATGCATGCTCGATGCATGCTTGGAGCTACCTCATGGGTGCATGCTCTCTCTCCGCATGATGAGCAGCTGCATGCTGAACTGAGCACTCCTCATAGGGGTTGGGCATGGGGCTCTGGATGCTGGATGCTGCGCGTGCATGCCCATGCTCGCTGCATGCCTGCATGCCCGCCCTCTGCTTCGTGCATGCTTGCATGTATGCGCATGTTTTGGGTGCACCTCCTGCTGCAGAACAACGGGAGTGTCGAGGGGGTTATGAATGTGGCTTGACACATAACACAACAGTGCGCGTGCGTGCACATGGCATGTCTGGTGAGGAGGTACTGACATCCTCATTGAAACGCACATGCACTCCCTTCACTGCCACACAAGCACAAGTGGCACAAGTGCACGAGCCCAAGCAACAGCATGCACTTTCAGGATGAGGGTTGGTGCTATGCTACGGGCATACATGCCCCTGAGCGCGTGGTGCGCACTGACATGCAGCGCCTGCACGCGTGCCTAACATGTGGAGGGCCATCACTCACCTGTACATCCGTGGCTTGCAAGGCTAGTAGGGCCTAGGAGGGGCGCCGATGCTTGCTGGACAGGCACAAGCATGGGTCGTAGGTTTGCAGGGTGAGGATGTAAACAAAAGCAGTTGCAAGCTTTGGGGTCCTGGGGCGGTTATGCACGGGGGAGGGCGCAAACCACGCACCAGGCGTGCTGGCAGGCAAATGATGATGCCCATGCACTTTGGCACCAAAGCGCTTGTTCTTCATCGGCGCGGAGCATAGCAGCGAGGGCAGCAGCCAGGCACTCTGCAGCGCTGGCCTGGAGGCGCTCCTGTGTTCCATGAGGGGCCCATGTAAGACACAGCCCTGACCAGAAACATCCATGGCATGCATTGGCCTCGAGGCGGAGGGGACCTCCCGGCACATGCTGCGCTCAGTGTCGAAGCACGGGCTGCCCTCACCTGCTGTAATTGCCGGACCACGGACTGGCGTGTCGATCATGAGGCCTGCAAGGGGGAGAGCAGTGGGCCTTGCATGTTGGCTGTGATCCGGGGGATGGGCAAAGGGAGGACGACACGGGGCGCACTTAGCCGCGATGCATTGAATGTACGCGTGCGTGCGCGTGTGCGCGCATGTGTATCTGCGAACCCCTTGACCACAGAGCTCCCAGGCGTGGCACCATAGCATAGCTTGACCGGCGGGCAGGGCAATTGGCGACTGGGAGGGTGTGCGCCTGATGGCAACCATGCACGCAGGGTGAGTGGGCACTGAGTGGCAGGCAGGCACAGGCAGGGCAATTGGCGAGACAGCGGTGGGGCTGCCACAGATTGCCCCTCACGTGGCGGCAGAGCATGCTACTAAGGGAGTCGCTGGGTTTGCTGTGACAGCAGCAGGAGATGCCAGGAACGTTGCCAGTGGGCTTGTCTATGATAGCAGCAGGACAATGCCGAGGAATCGGCTGCTGGGCTTGCCTGTGACGTCGCGCTTCTTGCCGTAAGGGTTGCGTGAGTACTGGACCCGGATGCCACCTTTGTCCAAGTTGGAGGCCAGCACAGCGTTCTGCAGGCACGGGCAGGGCACCCTGGCGCGTGGGCGAACTGCAGTGCTAGCCAACACATTGGCAGCTCCTGCTGCTGCTTTGCTGCACACCTCAGCCTGCGCTGCTTTGCGGTTCCGAAAATTCACAAGCGCACACCTACTCTCTCACACACAGCACAGCACCACCTGGATGAACAACCAGGACCCGCAGCGGCACCTGGATTAGCAGGGCGGCAGGCGACATGAGCGCACCTGGTGCGCATCATGCGCGTGCATCGCGTTCTCTAAGGTGTCATACTCCACAAATGCTGTGGTGTTCCGGCCTCGGACGACCTTCAGCTGCCTGAATCCTGGGGAAGCGGCAAAAACTGCAGCAGCAAACGTATGCAGCAAACGCTCTCAATGCTGGGTGCATGTAGCACAGGTCTTCAATTTTGCACATGTGCAAACACTCGTTGTTGAGTGTTAGGAGAGGCATAGATGCACCATGTGCGCGAGACCTCCCAAACGCATGTGTGCACGTGCACAGAACTTTGCTGAAGGGGGATGCTTTGCAGGCTTCACACGGAGGCCGAGCCCAAGCCTAAGCGCGCGCACCAGCACTGAGCTCTGCCTCGTTGACGGCATCGTGCAGGTTGCCCACAAACAGAGTGTTGCAGGGTGGGTTGTCGCCAGGAATGGAGCTCGCCGACCCAGGCTGCGACCACGAGCACCCATGAACAGCCTTTCAACCACTGAGCAACAGATCACACCACATGCCTGCAGACTCTGCAGCACAGCAGCAGCAGCAACAGCAGAGCAGCACGTGAAAAGGGGTTGCGGCTGGGGCTGGGGCTCAATGTGTGGGTAGCTGTGCAGGGCTCCACACACCATTGCTCCTTGGAACGGTGGGAGCGAGGCCATGCCGCCAAACGCGCCCTGGGGTGCTGCTGGGAAGCCGCCTGCAAAACAAGACAGAGGCAGGGCAGGGAAAGCCCTATGCAAAGCAGGGCCAGCAGCAGCATTACCTTTGCCCTGTGCAGCTGGGTTAGCATGGGCAGAGCGCATGTCATCATCATCATCATCAGCAGCAGCAGCAGCAGCAGCAGCAGCACCTCTGCCCCGTTGTACCTAGGCAGGCTCACAAGCAAGCCCGTTTCCCACAGGCGAGCCTTGCGCCAGACGAGCTTGTGGCAGCTCGCATGGGGTTGCATGGGCAAGTGCAAGTGGGTTGAGCACAAAACAACCCCTTGCGGACCTCTCAGGACTCCAATCCTGACATTGAGAAGTGTCGTCTGCTTCGGTGTGGGTGGGGATGTTCCGGGGATGGGAATGGTCATAGGCATGAGCGTGCACTTCGTGCAGCCAGCGCACCTGGGCCGGTGCGCTGCCGCTTGCCCTCAGGCTCCCCCGCTTGCTTGATGTACATGTTCTTCCGCGCGATCTCACAGCGCAGCACCGCAGTTTCATCAAACCTGGGGAAGGGGCGGAAAAGCAAGGGGAGGACAGAGGTAAGCACCCTGCCAGCATGCAGCATAGCTCCTGAGGCTGTGCACGCCCCTCTCACTCCCTGTGCCAGGACGAGTCAAGCGAGAGAGAGGGAAAGTGCAGGGGCAAGGGCGCCACCCCCCCATGCCTTCACATACGTCACAGCCCATTGCAATCGCATCGGGGCCCTAATCTGTTCTGAAGGAGCGAGAAGTGAGCCATGCAAGGACTGGTAAAAGTAATGCAGGAGGGCCAGCCACTCACACAAGCTGCGCAATGGCAGCGCAGGCCGCGCGTGCGAAGTTCCCTGTCGTGAACAGCGCAAACCCCTGCGCTTGCCCGTTCTTCCAATTCATCTGGGATGCCTGCAGGGATCAAGACCGTCCAATGCAAATACTTGGCAGCAGTGTGAGAACAGGTGTGGGATTGAGTTCCATCATCGCTTGCACGGAAATGTGCCTGTCTCAGGCAATCAGACATCGTAATGATGCCTTGTGAGGTTCAATTCAGGCAGTCAAGCGCTGGCCTGAGCCACCAGCTGCGTTCCAAGGATATGCAGTGCTCCAGCTCCATACAAGGGTCACATGAGGGCTCAGAAAGCGTGAGCTGCTCTAGAAAATATTTCAGGCACCCGCACCTATCCATGATGATTGCTGCAGACTGCAGGGACCTGTGTGTGCTCATAGGCACGCCACTCACTCGCCAAGGCAGCGTTCCCCTCCCTATCCAGTCATTCTCTGCAAAGCTATCATGTTTTCTTAAGCTCGCATGGAGCCCCAGGATAAAGCGGCCACCGTTTGTCCAGGCCTGACGGGGTACTACCACTGCCATGGAAGCATGATGTACATGTCCAGCATGCATGCGCCACATCATACCAGAAGCTACCAATCTCACAGCTACCCAGTTTAATACAAACAGTTGCGCCAACAGCAGCTCGTGCCAGCCTGCGTGAAGGGGGTGCTGCGATTCACTGACCTCGTATCCGGGCAGAAAGCGCAGCAGGTTGTTGAGCTCGCGCTCCTTGACGTCGTTCGGGAAGCCGGTGATGAAGATGGTGCGTACTTCATCCGGCCCGCCCATCATCATGCTGGCAGGAGTTGGGGCTGCTCCATAGGGGTTGGGGGGGGCAGCTCCATAGGGAGAAGGGGCATACGGATTTACGGGCGGAGGGCCTCCGGGAAATGTACCAGGTGGAGGCATGCCACCATATGACTGAGGTGGGTAGAGTGGGGCAGGTGCGGGGGCTGCGCTCACGGCAGGCGCAGACGATGAGGGGTCTAGCGCACCAGCCGCGGAATAATAGCTGCTGTAGTCGTACGACATTGTTTAATCAAACTTTTTTATGGACTGGAAACGAGCAAACAGGTTGTGTCATGAGTTGAAACGCAAATCACTGTGTATAAACCATATCAATTTAGGATTGAGCCACTATTCATGCTCACACAGTGTAATTAATCCTCCGATCACGTAGAATGGATGTGCAGCTGCGGGGCAGCTGAAAGGCTTCTGGCCCATCCCCTGGTGTATGGGTCTATGTAGGCCGAATCGATTGTTATCACAATGTGGCAGCTACCGAGACCGTGGATCGTTAGGATTCTCAGCCAGGCGGATCGCGTGGGAAATCCTCTTTGAGGTGTTGCTTGTCGTGCTCTTCCTCAAGCTCTACAACCACATACGCAACCAATTTGGCTCCCAGAGATGCTCTCCTTATCTTGCCCGGATGCACGCCCTGCAAGTCATCCGGGTGGAGCAGCTGCTGGGCCTCTTCTGGGAGCATCAAGTCCAGGTGCGAGCATCAGGAGGCCTGCTTGTCCGCAGCAGCCCGATGCCTGAAAGCTTGGCGATCTGAAGTCAAGCCAGTGGAACTGACTGAGGTAAAGGTGGGAAGGGTGGGACAAGCTGTCATGTGCCGCGCTGTCATGTCATGTTTGAAAGGGGGGGGTTGACCATGATCAACACAAGAATTGGGCATCAACATGTATGATCGTTTGATAGTCAAGCGTGGACGCGAAAGCATCAACACTAATGGTTCCCTGTGCTTAGGGAACATCACCATTTTCAACCAATTTGTCTCTTGTCTGTGCAGCACTATCTGGGCTCGCTCTTCCCTCTTCTGATGACCCGTGCAAAATAGATAAACCAGGCTAACTGCCAATATGTCTTCTGTTTGCATACGCGCGCACACACACACAAACACACACAAAAACAAACACGCAAGCGCGCACACAAACGCACGCACACAAACGCACGCACATGCGCACACACGCACACACACACACACACACACACACACAATCATGCACACATACACGCACACGCACACACACAAGCATGCATACACACACACGCACACACGTACGGGCCCTCAAGCCTCATGCGTCCTCCAAACTGCACATGCTCGCTTGTTGCCCCTGCAGAGTAGGGTCCTCCAGTACCCGCTGTTCATCAGCTTTTGGAACGTCTTCTATGGCACCGCGCACATGGCTGTCACCGTGTTCGTGCTTTCCTACCTCTTCATCCTCAAGCCCTCAGCATACCAGCGCAGCCGCACTGTATTCATGGTCATGAACATGATCGCCCTGGCTGGCTACGCGTGCTACCCGCTCATGCCGCCGCGCCTGCTCAATGATTGCATTGACCCCTATGGCGGATGCCTGAAGGACCCGGAGCTTAATTTTGTTGACACAATGGAGGAGTACGGGGGCCTTTGGTCCTGGAGGAGTAAAGGTTTGACCAAGGTGTCCAACCACTACGCTGCCATGCCTAGCATGCATGCCGGCTACTCAACCTGGTGCTCAACCTCAATCCTAAAACACTCACAGGTGAGTGTGACCTGCTCGTCTTCCAGGCTGTTGATGTGATTTTGCCTGAGCAAGGGCTGCCAGATTGGTGCATGTTTGTCATCTCGGTGCAATGAACAGTGTGTTTTGTCAGGCCCATGCACTGGGTGGTAACTTTTTTAAAGGTCAATGCAATGAGGGTTGCCTGTTTGTCCTATCTATGCGACGAGTACAAACACCAGGGGTTGCCCCTGAGGTCGTGTCCTGAAATGTGGACCGGATGCCACAGGCCTGACCTTGGTGGAGGCCTGACCTTGGTGAGGTGCCACAGGCCTGACCTGGTGGAGGCCTGACCTTGGTGGAGGCCTGACCTTGGTGAAGTGCCACGGGCCTGACCTGGTGCCACAGGCCTGGCCTTGGTGAGATTGATGATATCAAAATGATGACTGGCGAGGCTGGTTAGTGAGCCTACTGAATTGGAAGCTCCAAATCAAAAGAGTTAATCTATACCTGACGGCCGTGGAGGCTAGCCAGTCTGCGCGACCTATCCATGTTGCTAAACCTTCTGGCTCAGGCGCAATCTGTCTTGTAAGCCTTTGTCTGTGACAGCAACCAGCCTCAGGATCTATCAGGTGGCCAGCCTGTCTGTGCAGCCTGTCTGTAGGGCCTGTAGGTCAGTATGGCCTGTGCAGCCTGTGCAGCCTGTCTGTAAGTCTGTAGGTCTTGTGCAGATGTCTTTTCAGCCTGTTGGTCTGTTGGGCCTCAACAGTGGCTGGGCTCAACTTCATACCCCTTGGCCAGGATCATGGCCCGCCTGCAGCCTGCTTACTGCCAAATTTATTAAGCAATCAGGAGCCAAGCTCTTGCAAGTCCGAGCCCGCACCTGCTCTTCCTCATCCAAGAAGCGGCAGTCTCAGCTGTTAGTATCCGACACAACCAGCACATTCTGGCTTGAGCTCTGCTCAATGGTGTTTGCTCTAAGCACGGGATCACCCCAAAGCAGGCAGTACACAGGCCCTGATGCAGTGGTGTTCTCAATGCCTGTTTGGAAAGCAGGCTGGATGTGGAAAGCTGCCACCTTGAGGTTGAATTGATAGTCTGTTATGCGGGCTCTAGTGTGAGACCGAGGGAAGCAGCTCCGGCACAAGACCACTGCAATCAGTTGCCACTGCCGCCCCATGAGGTGCTACCCTTCCATTTCACACTGTCCGCCCTTTTGCAACTGTACCAAGGGACATTGGCTGCCTCTGCTTGAGTCAGGCGCCACGCAAACCTAACTCATGCGTCATCTGGACCCGGCAGCGCTGTGCCAATACATGGTGGAGCGCCAGACCTTGAGTGGAGCAGTAGGCCAGACCTTGAGTGGAGCAGTAGGCCAGACCTTGGGTGGAGCACAGTAGGCCAGACCTTGAGTGGAGCAGTAGGCCAGACCTTGAGTGGAGCAGTAGGCCAGACCTTGAGTGGAGCAGTAGGTCAGACCTTGGGCGCCAGACCTTGAGTGGAGCACAGTAGGCTGTACCCACACAGCCAGCGCCTAGCCTTGCAGCACCACCGCCTCTCTGCTGCCTCCTCAATGCGGACAGTCTTTGCTGCTCAGAGCATCGTTTATTTCTGGTGTCTTCTCCATGTGCGCAGTCTTCGCTGCTCAGAGCACTGGCCATACTTTACCCGGTGCTCACGCTGTATTGCATCACCGTGACCGCCAACCATTACCCCTTGGATGCCGTGTTCGGGGTGCTGGCGCTGCTGGCTGCTGCAAAAGTGGCACCATTCATGCCACAGGTAAGGTAACATGGATTTCCGAGCCACCCACAGCGCATGTAGGAGTGCTTTGAGGCTGAGCCAAGGTTACAAGATAAGGTCTTCTGCCAATCTGTTTGTTAGGCTGTTTGGTTTGCTACTGCTTATTGTCAGCCAAAGAATTGTCCATGACATCTAAAATGAAATGGCATAGTTTGTTATGCCTCTGCGCCAAGCCTGATTATCAACAGAGGTCCAAAATGAGGTCAAAAAAGAGGACAAGAATTTACAAGGCTGCAGGCTAAAAGCAAACTGATTGAGCTTGGAAGAGAGGCGTAGATGCAAAAGTTACCCTACCATGGACATCACGGACTAGAGATGAAGAGATAAAGCCAGTTGGCTTCAGTGCTTGAGCAGGCGCCATGAATCTTGTGAGCAGATAGATCGTGGTGTTTGTGTGTTTTGCAATGGACAGCTGGAATAGAGGAGGCCTTCCAGACCTATTAGCTGGTTTGGTAAAAAGGAGCCTTTGAGCCTCCGAAAAAACCATGGGCAAGTGTATTCTGAAGGGTTACCGAGGTGACTTGATAGGACGTAGGTGACTTGAGACATACAGTTCTTGATTTAACCCACTACATGCCCCTACCGCAGCTTGGGCGCGGGGCAGCATCACATGGTGGATTCGCGCTCGACAACAAATCAGAGGAGAGCATCGACCTCTCAGCCTCAGTAAGATTGGATACATTGCACCGCTAGATCTCACACTTACCCACCATTTGGATGCTGTGCTGTATGTTGCCTTGAGGAGCCTGCTGACAAACCCCTTCATGTGAACGCATGCGTCTGCTTTAAAAGCTTTGTAACCTAACCTTATAAGTTGGCAGGAAGTTGGTGTGAGCGCAAATGTATTATTAAGTTACAGGGACTTACCATTGCGGTTCTAGGCCTTGTCAGACATGATGCCTGTTTTACATGTCTTGAATGTATTTATGTGTCTGGTTGCACTTATTTGCTGGGTGTAGGCTACAATATGGTCCTGTTTTGCTGCGCTTACAAAAGCAAAAAATCCATAGTAAATTGTCAAGTTTGTTTGTTTGGTTTATGTGAACAAAAACCCCAGCTATGGCTGATCACGGATAGCTCTTGTTCTTGTGGTTCCCTTTGATTCTCCACTTTTTTTGCGAGAAACCATTCCTGCGTTTTGTCAGGCGCACCTAAGGTTGAGGCTAAGGAACCTGCACAAATGCCATGTTTGCAAACCATGCCTACTGTCATGCATCATCCACAATGCAGAGTTCATGCTCGATGAGGCGTACTGATATTGAACTGGGAAACCCAGAGGAGGAGCGGATTACCCGGGCTGAACTGTTTAGTGACTACGTAGGATGGGCGTACAGCAGCATAAAGAAGCGATAGTTTCTAGCACAGTCCATTGCATTCCATGTTTCAGGTGGGGCAAATCTTTTTTGAATATGTATTTATGATCGTTCCTATCAGGCAAGCATCAGTTGATGGACTTGATGTGTCTCTACTTAGTACATGCTTACCATTATGCTTTCTCAAAGCTTTTGAGTTGAACTCTGACTTCCTGAGGATGATGCTCGCCTGTTTTTCGAGCTGAGCAAGCCTGTCTAGTTTTGGGAAGCTCTAGTGGCCTGTACAAAAAGAGTGACCAAAAGAGCACCTTTGCATGCCTTGCTTGCGGCGGGGCTCTCCTGCTAGCCAGCTTTGCAGGGCTCGCTGTGCTCGCTTTGCAGCTTATGTTAGGGCCCCTTGGAAAAAGAGCCTCCCACACCAATAGGAATTGTGTGAAGGATAACTTTCTTGGCCTTCAAGCGCTTACAAAGAACCTCGTGTTGTTTTTTAGAGGCCTTCACACCTCGTTTGCATACACTCCAGCAGGAATTTTGCTATTTTGCTTCAAGAGTAGAAATGGACAACTAGAAGTAGAACTTCTAGTTTGCAGGTATTAGCCACTCAGCACATGCGCAAAGCAACCTTGTGGAGATTGTCAAACATAGCTTGAACATGATCTGGTCATTGAGCAGTGAGACTTAAGTCACTGGCATGCAGCATATGCGTGACTCGCACACCATGAGCTCGTGTCACAGCCCCCTTCCACCCCTTCAGCGATGCAGACAACATCACTTTGTACAAAGAAGACAACGGAGGGGATAGCAGGCAGCCCTGCTTCAAACCACTTGCGGGCCATACTTTATCATGCTCGTGCCCATCTATTTCATTACATCATCCTGGTCATTCACGGCCTCAATGGCAATGAGCAGGAAGGTAGGTGTGTGAATGTGGCGTAGATTGTGACCACATCGCCTTTCTGGGGTTGGTGTCACTCCTTCAATTATGACATGCGGGCAATGCCGTATTGATGGTAGCCTATTTGATACGACACCCTTACGCCTCGAATGAACCAATTTCCTGAGCAGGTACATGCATGCAATCCTCAACTTAATTACAAACTACAAGCAAAAGATTTCTTGAAAGACTTCAGTGCACTGATGCCATTGGTGTGGATTTTTCCTGGGATTTTTCACCAAAGTGCATCGTCCTTCCCTCCTCATTGAGGCAGCAACTAGCAAGCAAGGCAGTCCCCGGGCCTTATTAACTACTAGTTAGTTTAGTAAACCCAGCACCCAAACTATCCATGTAATGCCTTTGCGAGCTTTGGTTGCATGTCTTCTCACCATACATCATGCTCAAAGAGATCAAGGTCAAAGATGCTGATTCAAAAAGTAAACAAACATGAAAAATGCGTCTTGAGTGGCATGAACCTTGCATTTCACATTACAAGCAAGGAGTCTCCTTCTTTGAGATGTCGGTCATCCAAAGAACCACAGCAGTTTTTAATTTCAAGCAATCCAGCATCCAACCCCAACCTGACCATTCTTTTACCAATCCTTGAAAGGTGATGGCAGAGGATAGTTCACACATTTGAATAAAGGCACCAGTACTTGCACTTTGATGCGCCAGCGCATATTCTACCATCCATCCAATTTTGTTAAGCGCCAATGCACCATCTACTCTATCCAAGCTGTTTGATAATCTCCGATTGCCTGTAACTTTCTGCACAGATGAACAAGCCTCCTAACCCTTCAACTGCAATATCAGCAGTGTGCACATCTCCTCCCCATCCCCCCAACCAAACTCACCAGCCCACTACTAGTATGCACCACCAAGCGGAGTAGCAGCAGCGCCCCATCCCCCACCTTCCTCAGCTGTAACACTAGCGGCCCGCCCACGCCCTCTCTCCCCACCACCCCAACATCCACCAGCCCACCACGCGCTACCAAGTGGAGCAGCATCAGCAACAACAGGACCCCATCTCCCACCCCCCTTAGATGCAACAACAGCAACAAGCACTTGCCCTCTCCCCGCCACCCCATCCAAATCCTCCAGCCCACTACACGCCACCAAGCAGAGCAGCAGCAGCAGCAGCAGCAGCAGCCCCCCATCTCACGCCCCCTTCAGCTAAACTCCAGCAGCAAAACCATGCCCCCGCTCCCCTCCACCACAACCTCAGCCACCAACCCACCACGCGCCACTGAGTGGAGCAGCAGCAGCAACATCAACATGAGCAGACGCAGCAGCACGAGCCTATGTGGAAAGTGGCTGATATTGCTTAGCCCTTTTGCAGGCAGCAGGTCCTGTGCCATCCCCCCCCATCTTCTTCTGGGTAGCATCCTCAGGCCCGCCTCAGTCTGGCATGTCATTTAGGGACACCTCATCCAGGGACACCTCAGCCTCGTCTTCAAGACGCTCTTCACGGTGCGGAACGTCAACTAACTCCAACTTGAGTCTGCCAAGGCAAGCAGGCATGCTGCCTGGCATCTTTGCACTATGAGGGCCATAATGCTGGGGGCGGCTGACTTCCAGGCCCCTGACCCCAGCTGCAGGGCAACCGAATTTGTCCATGCCCTTCCCCCCAGAATAAAGCAGATGCGTGGACTCCACTGCCAGTGTGGGGATTGGTGGAAGGAGACATGGTGGTGTCTCCTGCTGCATGGCCTCCTTGAAGCGGGTGGACATGGGTGGGCATGGGCCTGAGAGGCCGGATGTGCCTGCGGGTGGCAACCCTCTCAGGTGGCTATTACGGGTATCAGGGCGCTCCAAATCAGAGATCACGCGCTCTGGGGGTGTCCTATTGCTCAGGTTGTGATAGGGACCCTACAGGAAAACCCCTGCCAGAAGGTGTGCCTCTTTTGCCCCTCCACCTCTGGCTCCACATCCCGCCCTGCCAAAGTGTGCATTCTACTGTCTGGTGGGTTGTGTGCCTGCGTGTCCTAGGTATCATGCCGCAGGCGGCGGTAAGCTAGGAGATTGGGGGAGCCTGAGGGAGTGGCAGGGGTAGAGAACTTTGTTTGGGAGCCCTGAAGGAGGGGCATTTATTGTGAGGCAATTTGTACTGTCCAGGATGAGCAACATGCCATCTCTCACCGTACACATCCCCGGTGGTCTCTGTACGCAGGAGATATGCCCACCTGTCCTCTCAAACATGATCTCTTGATGTGTCTGCTTTTTTAGATCAAAACAGCAACCAACTTCCGTTTTTCCTTCATGATATACTTGCATTCTAGCAGGCTAGCAGTTGCACTTCTTGACTGAATGCCTTATTCTCGTAACCCTTGTAACCCTTGAAGGCCTTATCCTTGCAATCCTTGAAGGAGGGGCCTTAAGACTTCATTGCTTCCCAGAGGCTTAGCTCTAGCTCCCCCATGGGTCATGCATTGGGTACAGATCATCGTTTCCTAGCCTCCTTGTACGGAGCCTTAGTGTGCATCCTGAGGTCCTAGTCCTTAGGGGCTTCTGGCTTGCTTTTGGTGACCTTTGCAGACAGTGAAGACCTTGCAGCCCTCGCAGACCTAGCAGGCCTGGCCCTCTAGCCTTCCTGCCTTCTCTTTAGCGGCCGCCCTGCCCTCAGGCTCAGCGCAATCTTTGTAGCTTGCGTTGCCTACCTCTCTTGCCTTCTTCTGGGCCTGCCTTCTTGCTGATTCCTTTTCCTTGAGCTTCCTCTCTTTGCTTTGGCCCTTATGAGAAGTTGCTACTTCCTGGGCCCCTTGAAAAATCTACTTCAAATACAGTCCACACATCACTCGCCCCTGGATTTACTCGTCAGACGAGCCTGTGGACCACACCCCGGGTGCAAAGACTGCTGCTTAGCACACACACCCCACAACTGCTTCAAGCAAAAACTTTCCCAAGCCAGGGGCACTGTTCAAACGGGACCAGCACGGTGCTCCTCAAGTAGCTGGGGACCACAGGCGGGGCATGCAGTTCCATCTCCTGATCACTCAGGTCTTCATCTGCACCTGGGCTGACCTTCTGGCCCTGCGCTGACTTCTCCTTCATCTCCTGGAGCTTTTCAGCTTTCCTGCTGGAGCCCTTGGGCAGCAGGTCGCCAGGCGGGAACAAGGCAAACGGCAGCACAGCCAGCACAATGCACAGAGCCTCCAGAGTGAAGAACGCAGCCTGGTACTCTCCAGCTCCTTTATCACGCCTCGCTCCACTGGTGTTCTCTGCCACGGACCGCTGTATGAAAGCCACCAGCCGGTAGATATTACGGATCTGCAGGAAGCCCCAAACCCAGTAGACCATGAAGAACAGTGCGCGCGTCTCAACCCTTGAGGCGTACTCTCGGTCCATGCGCCATTGGATGTACAGCGATTCCTGTAGGAGCACCCAACAATACAAGCATGATATGCTCTGCAGCAGAGCTAAATTGGGATGAAGGCCATTAGGGCAGTGCGGAGACGCTGTAGGGTCACCCCCCGTGCAGCTTCTGAATGTGTTTGATCTACACTCCTGCTTCAGCTCAATGCAATCAGCCTCACTGACAACTCTGTAGACCCCTTTAGGTGCCCAAGAGCAAGCTTTTGTCAGATAAGGCCTAGAGGCCTAGTTGTGGTATGCACCTTACGCGTGTCGCTTAAGGTGGAACCAAAAAAAGGCCAGAGATGGATACGAAGCAAGACCATTTAGGTGCATGGATATTTGCACGTGCATGTGCGAGTGTCTGTATGCATGTGCGCACGTGTGTGTTTGTATGTCCGCGCATGTGCATGTGTGCAAATGTGCAAAGCGCATGTGCGTGAACGTGTCGCACGTTACGTTTTCCATGTGTTCGCAGCGCGTGTATGCAAATGTGCATATGTGCCTGTTACATGTGTTGCATGCTTAGCATGTGTGTTTGCATACGTGTATGTGTGCATGTGTGTAAAATGGGGCATTTTTGTGTGCATGCAGTGTGTTTCCATGCATGCATGCATTTGCATTAGTATGCGCTCATGTGCATGAATGCTTTTGTACTTAAACACGCACCAAGAAGAAGATGCTTTGGCTGGCAATCTGGACAATCAGGCCAGCAACCACGATCCATGCACCGATGTCAGCTTGCCTTTCAACAGCCTCTTCGTCACTCTCATCGTCAGATGTCCTTGCACTTCCCCAGATTCCAATACCAATGGCCTGGACAATGATAGTGATGACATCTGAAAAGCTGTAAAACCAGGCCAAGAAAGCTGGCCTGAGCCAAAAATGCTTGCGAGGGACCTTCCCAAACGCTGAAATCTTGGATGCCACCGCGTACATTGATGCCTCAATAAGATTAGGGATAATCAGAATGATAACCTGAGTGCACACAAGAATGAAAGAGGTATGGGTAAGTGGATGCACGGACACGCGGAAGGATGGCAGGTTTGGCCATTCTTGCTGTCTGTGGATAGATCTTCATCTTAGCTGGTGCAATATTTTCTCATACCAAGGTGATAGATTGATGGGAGAATGGCAGGCAGTGCCACTGCATCAGGTAGGTGGGGTAGGACCAGAGCAGCACTCTTTAAAAGGTGTTGCAAGCAGCCCGTCTACCTTTTGAGATTGGGCAGGGTTGCTGGCTGCAACAGTGGAACAATTAGAGGGGATGCACATTGGACTCTATTGACGTGGAGAATATTGCTGTGCTGGTCATGAACAGCTTGTGGTGTTATTCATCCATTTGCCTACAAATTAAATATATGCTGATTTTGTGAGGAATGAGAGGGCCTTCAACAATGCTTGATACCTTATAAGTGTGGTACACCAACACATTTGTGCAGGTTGGTGAAGTTTGATACAATCTGTGTGCATGCATGAATTATACGGCATACTAGAATGTGTGTGACATCCTACTTCAATACAGCATCTTAGTATGCGGCAAGGCAAGAACAGGCAAAGTGAGCAGGAGCACTCTTTACCAAGTCAAGATCCAGGGGCACTCTTCACCAACTCATTGACTCTTGCTACTTCCATGTGCACATTTTGTCCACAATCCACATACCTGTGATGCCAAAAATGCATCAAACAAATCCGATTTGCAATCCTCCCTGACGGTATGCACAGCTGCTGAATAACCTCCTCCCTCTGCTAGCGCGGCTAAGACAAGCCAAAACATGAATATCCTACAGCAAGGCGTGTGAGGATTGGCCACAAACACTGTGTGTGCACGCTTGCGTGCTTCATTTTGGGTCATCAATGCAAGAACACCGTGTTCTTTGACGTGACCATGTTGTTCACCAAACCCTTACTGAGCTGTTTTCTTTCAATCTTTCCATCATTTTTTCAGAGGGGGCTATCTGACCAAAAGTCCGGGCATGATCCTTTTTTGATGCAAACTGTAAAAGCATCATATAACTAGGCTACTGGTAAAATTTGGGGTGAAATGGACGACCCTTGTGGCCTGGGTGGGTGCTCAGCCTCTGTTTTGGGCCTAATTAAACAGCCCACGTATACCCTCAACTCGACCCAACCACATATCTTTCTACCCCCAAAACACCATCAAAATACTTCTAATATGTTGCAAATTGATATTGGATGTTGAAACTGAGGTTTGGAGGGGGTCGGATTTTGACCCATTTTGGCACCCCTTCTGCTGCTTTTTCTAAGGAAATGACCAAAAATCGACATCTCACCAACCACTGGGTCTTTTCACTCCAATTCTTTTGCAATAATGTTTGTTTATTACAAGAGCACCAAAACACCAAAAATCATGTAATTTAGTGCAGTGGGTGATCTGGTGTGGACATCTGGCTGTGAAAAGTAGGGTTCACGCCGCGGCCCATTGCGCATGGGCGCCGTGAACGGGCCCTTTCAAGCTTAGGTGCTATGAATAGCTTGCAAGCAGGGCAGCCATGTAGAGTCTGTCTGCACCAGTCCATCGAGCTGCTTGGACATATCCAAGATATATATCAGTGGATGATCCTTTACAGGCCCAACCGCAACCCTTTTCTCACGTGGCAAGGTGTTTCTATTAGTGTGCTTTTGTTTGGCCTACTGGCAGGCATTAACTGGGCATGCGCAAGCAGTCTACCTGACAAGGTATGACATGGAGTGCTGAAAGTCAGGCAGAGTTCTGGTGGGGATTTCCACTTACGTGTTACGGTTCCTTGCAGTTATCAGCTGGATGGTGATGATTATGGAAAGCAGAAAGAACAAGGACAGCGCCGTTGCAGGCCCTCCCATCTTCATGTCAAAGCCCCAAAGTGCCTCATTGATGTTCCGGGTTGGAGTGCCCGGAGGGCAACTAAAGAACTCTCTGCTCTCTGACATCGGGAGTCCTGCTGCCAACAGGCAAACACAATTGCCATGAATGAGATGCTGATTTAAAGTGTGAGGGTGAGTGAGAATCAGACTGCTCCATTAGATATGCATCATGCGACTTCAACTTAGAACCAGGGAGTTGTTGTAGGACTGGACGCATGCGTTCATTGTGCCGCAATGCGGCATAACTTCCAGTAGTATGCTATATTTGCACAAAGATGCATCCGCACACGCTGCCACGCGCATATTTTTCAAGCGAGTGCATTACTAACACTAATTGGCTATAAGGAATTGGGGTGAGGCAGACGTATCAATTACTAAATGGCATTTAGGTATTTTTAGTGAGGCCCTGAGGCAAATGCTCAGTCATATCCAACTTCAGACAAATATGACATGTTTTAGACTTTAATTGACGCAAGAAAGACAGCCACAGCCTTGAAATGAACAAAAGCGCAACAATTGACAGGCACATTTGCGGGAACCTGCACTTGCGGGCGCGCGCGCGTGTGTGTGTGTGTGTGTGTGTGTGTGTGTGTGTGTGTG
>LFIK01000633.1_pt1 | contig 26696 bp, 23 predicted proteins | sample 643401 | NCBI WGS metagenome assembly LFIK01 (sample SAMN03777447, study PRJNA286221) | soda lake metagenome | biome: soda lake; feature: Kulunda steppe; material: water; isolation source: sample T5-Br brine of Lake Tanatar-5 | place: Russia: Kulunda steppe | collected 2010-07
GCGGAGTCCGGTGACCTCGCCACCGACCCCTCGGGCGGCGACGAAGCCGGCGACGCGACCGGCGAGCAGGCTGGCTCGGGCGCTGACGCCGGTGCGGGTGAGCAGCCACGGCAGGCACCGCCGCAGCAGCCACCCGCGGGGGGAAGCGCGGCGTCCCGGCTGTGGGTCCCCGGCCGCTGACGCGAGCGGGGTGCTACCCTCGCCCGCAACGTCGACGGCCGGAGCACCGCTGCGTGGCGTCGACCACAACCACAGACCAAGCGGCGCTGTGCGCCCACCCGTGAGGTGCAGCCTCTCCGGGTCGATGCCGAACCCGCGGCCCGTCCGTTCCCCCGGAGCGTGACGGCCGCGGAGGCGTCGTCCCGATGGCGGCCCCGTGTGGGCCGCCATCCGTCGTCGTGTGGCCGTCCCACGGCCGCCGATCCATCCCAGCTGATCCCAGAACCCACCCCGAGCCAGGAGGCACGGACATCGAAGAGCAGCAGCGCCGGCTGAACGCGGACATCAAGGTCCCGCGGGTCAGGCTCGTCGACGCGGACGGGGAGCAGGTGGGCATCGTCCCCCTGGCCCAGGCCCTGCGCCGCGCCCGCGAGCAGGACCTCGACCTCGTCGAGGTGGCTCCGCAGGCCGACCCGCCCGTGTGCCGGATCATGGACTGGGGCAAGGCCAAGTACGAGGCCGAGCAGAAGCAGAAGGAGGCGCGGAAGCGCCAGAGCCAGATCTCCGTCAAGGAGATCAAGATGCGCCCCAAGATCTCGGACAACGACTACGGCACCAAGTCCGGTCACGTCCGCCGGTTCCTGGAGGATGGCGCGAAGGTCCGTGCCTCCATCATGTTCCGCGGCCGTGAGATGACCCACACGGAACTGGGCCTGAAGCTGCTCGACCGCCTCGCCGACGACATGAGCGACCTGGCGACCGTGGAGGCCTCACCGAAGGTCGACGGGCGCAACATGGTCATGGTGCTGGCGCCGCTCAAGTCCAAGGCCGGCAAGGACGGCGCTTCGGGCCAGGACGCCGCCTCCTAGCCACGCACCCACGCCGCGCACCCGCACGTGCCGGCCCGGCGCGCTCCTGCGCGCCCCCGATCCCGCCTGCCCACCCACGAAGCCCCGAGGGAGTCGTCATGCCCAAGCAGAAGACCCACAGCGGCGCGAAGAAGCGCTTCCGTGTCACGCGCAACGGCAAGGTGATGTCGCGCCAGAAGAACCGCGCCCACCTGCTCGAGCACAAGAGCAGCCGCCGCAAGCGTCGGCTCAACGGGGAGACCGAGATCGCCGCTCCCGATGCGAGGAAGATCAAGAAGCTGCTCAACCAGTGAGCATCCCCGCCCGCCGGTCCCACCCGGTGCGGCGCACCTGTCGGTCCGTATCCCACCTCGACCGGCACACCGAAGCGAAGGAGAGCAACGATGGCACGCGTCAAGGGTGGCGTCCACGCCAAGAAGGGCCACAAGGCGGTCATGGACCGCGCCAAGGGCTACCGCGGCGCCCGCAGCCGCCGGTTCAAGGTGGCCAAGGAGGCCGTCGACCACGCCGGTCGCTACCAGTACGCCGACCGGCGTGCGCGCAAGGGTGACTTCCGTCGCCTGTGGATCGCCCGCATCAACGCCGCAGCCCGCCAGGAGGGCCTCAGCTACAGCCGGCTGATGCACGGCCTGAAGCTCGCGGAGGTCGAGGTCGACCGCAAGAACCTCGCCGACCTCGCCGTGCACGACCAGCCGGCCTTCGCCGCCCTGGTCACCCAGGCCAAGACCGCGCTCGAGGCCGAGGCGGCCTGAGCAGGACCTGACGATCGGGGCGGCCACGGCAGCCACGCTCACCTCCACCCGCAACCCCCGCGTCCAGGCGGCGCGGGGGTTGCGACGTGCCCGGGAGCGTCGCGCCACCGGACGGCACCTGGTCGAGGGGCCGCGGGCCGTGGCCGAGGCACTGGCTGCCGGCGTGGTCGAGGAGCTCTACCTCGACGAAGATGTGGACGCCGCCGCGGTGCTGCCCGCGACCGCGCCGGGCGCGGTGACGGTCCAGCAGGTCACCTCGGCGGTGCTCGCCCATCTCGCCGAGGCGACCACGCCCCAGGGCGTCGTGGCGGTCGCGCGCACACCCGCGACCGGTCTGGCCGACATCGGGGAGGGTGTGGTGGTCGCCCTCGACCAGGTGTCCGATCCGGGCAACGCCGGGACGATCCTGCGCACCGCCGACGCGCTCGGGGCCGCCGGTGTGGTGCTGACCCGGGGCAGCGTCGACGTCTACGCGCCGAAGACGGTGCGGGCTGCCGTCGGCTCGACCTACCACCTACCCGTGGTCAGCGGGGTCGACGGTGCGGAGCTGGCCGCCTTCGCGCTGGATACCGGGCGGAGGCTGGTGGGGTTGGACGCCCACGCCGACCGGGGGCTCGCAGCGCTGACCTCGGCGGGTGGCCGGGTCGTGCTGGTGCTCGGCAACGAGGCGCACGGGCTTGATACCGCCACCTCGGCGCTGTTGGACGACCGCGTGGCCATCGCGCTGCACCCCAGGGCCGAGTCGTTGAACGTGGCCGCAGCCGCGGCCATCGCGATCCACGCCGCCGTCTACCCTGCGCGGCCGGACAGCGGGCCTGCCGTCCCACCCCCGACCACCGATCAGGAAGGCGCACCGTGAGCACGCTGGACGAGCTCGAGCCGCGCGCGCTCGAGGCCATCGCCGCCGCCGAGGACCTCGACGCCCTCGACCAGGTGCGCGTCACCTTCACGGGCAAGCGCTCGGAGCTCGCTGGTATCCAGGGCTCGATGCGCGATCTCTCACCCGAGGAGCGCAAGGCGCTCGGCCAGCAGCTCAACGCCTTCCGGGCCCGCTTCCAGGAGGCCTTCGACACCCGCCGAGGTCAGCTCGCGGAGGCGGCGCTGACCGCCCGGCTGGAGGCCGAGCGCCTCGACCTCACCCTGCCACCCCGGCGTGTGCCCCCGGGCCGCCCGCACGTGCTGACCCAGGTCGAGGAGGAGATGCTCGACATCTTCACCGGCATGGGGTTCCAGGTCGCCGAGGGCCCGGAGGCGGAGTCCGGCGCCTACAACTTCGACCTGCTCAACATCGAGCCTGACCACCCCGCGCGCCAGGAGATGGACACCATCTACGTCGACGGATTCGACGACGTGGTCCTGCGCACCCACACCTCGCCGGTGCAGGCCCGGGTCATGACGACCCAGGCCCCGCCCATCGCGGTGGTGGTGCCCGGACGGACCTACCGGGCGGACGCCGTGGACGCCACGCACTCGCCGGTGTTCAGCCAGGTGGAGGGGCTCTACGTCGCCGAGCACGTCACCATGGCGGACCTGCGCGGCACCCTGCTGGCCTTCGCCCGGGCGATGTTCGGCGCCGACCGCCAGATCCGGCTCAGGCCCTCCTTCTTCCCCTTCACCGAGCCCTCCGCCGAGGTGGACGTCTCCTTCGACGGCCCCGGCGGCAACCACGGGTGGCTGGAGATCCTGGGCGCCGGGATGGTCGATCCCAACGTGCTGTCCTTCTGCGGGATCGACCCGGAGCGCTACTCCGGGTTCGCCTTCGGCATCGGCATCGAGCGGGTGGCGATGCTGCGCCACCGCATCGGCGACATCCGGGAGCTGTTCGAGGCCGACGCCCGGTTCCTCGCCCGCTTCTGACGCGCCCGCCTGCCACCGGCCGCCGCGCCTACCACCCCGGCCGCCGCCCCGCCGCATGACACCCGCACCACCCGCGTGGAGGACCCCGTGAAGCTGCCCCTGTCCTGGCTCACCCAGCTGGTCGATATCGACCTGCCCCTCGAGGAGCTCGTCAACGTGATGAGCCTCTCCGGGCTCGAGGTGGAGGACGTCACCACCCCCGGTGCCGGCGCCACGGGGATCCGCACCGCCCGGGTGCTGCACCACGAGCCGCACCCGGATGCGGACAAGCTGCGGTTCGTCCGGGTCACCGGCGACGGCGGCGAGGGCGAGATCGAGGTGGTGTGCGGGGCCCATAACTTCGAGGTCGGCGACATCGTCGCCCACGCCCTGCCCGGCGGACACGTCCCCGGGGTGACCGGGCCGGACGGCGGTCGCGGCATGACGCTGTCCTCCCGGAAGATCCGCGGGGTCACCTCCCACGGGATGCTCGCCTCGCCCAAGGAGCTGGAGCTCGGCGAGGACGCCGGTGGGATCCTCGTCCTGCCCCCGGACACACCCCTGGGCGCGTCCCTGGACGACCTGATCCCCGTCGGTGACCCGGTCATCGAGATCGCCGTGCAGGCCGACCGCGGCGACCACCTCTCCGTGCTCGGGGTCGCCCGCGACCTCGCCGCGATCCTCGACACCACCTGGCGTGCACCCGAGGTGCCCGCACGGCCCTCAGGCCCGAGCATCCCCGTGACCCTCGACACCGAGGGGTGCGCGAGCTTCCACACCTGGGCGCTGGAGGACGTGACCATCGGCGGCTCGCCGCTGTGGCTGCGCCAGCGGCTCACCCAGTCCGGGATGCGCCCGATCGACGTGGCCGTGGACGTCACCAACCTGGTGATGCTGGAGCTCGGCCAGCCCCTGCACGCCTTCGACCTCGGCCGCTTGGGCGGTCCGTCGCTGCGCGTCCGGGAAGCCGTTGCCGGTGAGACCCTGGTCACCCTCGACGACGTGGAGCGCCGGTTGGAGGCCGGGGACCTGGTCATCGACGACGCCGATCACGCCGTCAGCCTCGCCGGGGTGATGGGCGGCCTCGACACCGAGGTGGAGGCCACCACCACGCGCGTGCTGCTGGAGGCCGCGGTGTGGGAGCCCACCACGATCCGCCGCACCTCGCGCCGGCTGGGCCTGACCTCCGAGGCCAGCCAGCGCTTCGAGCGTGGCGTGGACCCGGCCGGTGCCGCGCGGGCCGTGGCGCGCGCCGCGGACCTGCTGGTGCGCCTGGCTGGCGCGCGGGCCGCCGGCAGCGACGTGGTCGAGACCACGCCGACGCCCGCCTGGGCCGAGCGCCCTGCCGTCACCCTGGACCCCGCGCGGGTGCGGGCGACCCTGGCGGTCGACGCGCTGACCGATGACGCCCAGCAGTCGTTGTTGGAGCGCGCCGGGGCGCGTGTGGAGCCGGCCGCTGTGCCGGACGACGCCGGTGGTGCGACCGGTGATGCGGCCGTTGCTGAGGCCGGTGTGGGTGCAGGGCCGGCCGCACCCGTCGGTGGCGGAGCCGGCTACCTCGTCGTGACCCCGCCCACCTGGCGGCGTGACCTGGCACGTCCGGCCGACCTCACCGAGGAGATCGCCCGTCTCCACGGCTACGACAACATCCCCGACCACCTGCCGGCGCTGCCCACCACCGGTGGACTGACCGCTGCGCAGCGCGCGGAACGCGAGGCCCGGTCCCTGGCGCTGGCCGCCGGGTTCCACGAGGCTCGCACCCGGCCCTTCGTGGGCGAGCAGTCCCTGGCCGGTGTGCTGCCCTCCGAGGGGCGGGTCCGGCTCGCCAACCCCCTGGCACAGGACGCGGCCGCTATGCGGCCGTCCCTGCTCGAGGGTCTGGTCAAGGCGCTGCGACACAACCACGGGCAGGGCCGCCCGGGCGTCGCGCTGGCGGAGCTCGGTCGCTGCTTCCGTCCGGTGGACGACCCGCTCGGGGCCGCTCTGGACACGGTCATCGGCACGCAGTGGCGCTGGACCGACCCCGAGGGCCAGGCGATCCCGCTGCAGCCGCGGGTGCTGGCGCTGGTGGCCCAGGGCCGCAAGCTCGGGCACGGGTGGCTGGACACCGAGGACACCTGGTCGGTGTGGGATCTGCTCGATGTGCTGGACCGTGTGGCGCGCCGGTTGGCGCCGCCGGACGACGCGTCGTGGAGCCTCGAGCGCTCGGCCGTGGAACGGGACGGCTTCCACCCCGGCCGGACGGCCGCGCTGCTGCTGGCCGGCCAGGAGGTCGGGGTCGTCGGACAGCTCCACCCTGAGGAGGCCGAGCGGCGTGACCTGCCCGAGCCGGTGGTCGTGGGTGAGCTGCTGCTCGAGCCTTTCCTCGCGGTGATGCCGGTGCAGGGCCACCCGCCGGTGGCGGCCCGTAGCCTCGTGCGCCACCCCGCGATGACCGTGGACGTGGCCCTGGTCGCCGACGACGAGGTGTCCTACGCGACGCTGGAGCGGTGCGTGCGCGACGCGGTCGGCCCGCTGCTCGACGAGCTGTGGTTCTTCGACGAGTACCGCGGCGCGCAGGTGGGCCAGGGTCGGCGGTCGGTGGCCATGCGGCTGCGGCTGCAGGACCCGGAGCGCCAGCTCACCGACGCCGACGCGGAGACGGTGATCAACGGTGTCGCCGACGCGGCCGAGTCGATCGGCGCGACCCTGCGCCGCTGATACGCCGCACGCCGCTGGGCCGGGACGGCCCGGGTCGGACCGTTCGGCCGACCGCAACAACGGGTTCGAGCGCGACCGAGCCGCGCCGCGAGCCCGCTGCACCGCGAGCCCGCTGCACCGCGACCCAGCTGCGCCGCCTTCGGGTGCCGGTCGTGCAGCCATCCGACCGTGGGACGGTCGCTTCGCTGCAGGATCCACGTCCCGCGCCGCCTTCGGCTGCCGGTCGTGCAGCCATCCGACCGTGGGACGGTCGCTTCGCTGCAGACCCTTCTCTTCGCGCCTGCCCAGCGCCGCGGCCCGAGCTCGGCGGACCCCGCGGCCGCCCCTACCCTGGAGGCGTGCCTGCCATCCGTCTGCCCCACGGCGTCTCCGTCCCGGAGGCGGAGCTCGAGCTGCGCGCAGCCCGCTCCAGCGGGCCCGGTGGGCAGAGCGTGAACACCACCGACTCGAAGGTGGAACTGCGGTGGAACGTCGCCACCTCGGCGGCCGTGAACGAGTCCCAGCGCGCGCGGCTGCTGGAGCGGCTGTCGTCTCGGCTGACCCAGGACGGCGTGCTGATCCTGACCGGTTCGGAGCACAAGAGCCAGCACCGCAACCGTGACGCGGTGCAGGCGCGCTTCCGCGCCATCGTCGGTGAGGCCCTGGAACCGCCGCGGCAGCGGCGTCGCACCCGACCGACCCGGGGGTCCAAGGAGCGGCGGCTGCGGGCGAAGAAGCACCGCGGCGAGATCAAGCGCCTGCGCAAGCCGCCGCCGGGAGGTTGAGTAGGGCTGGCCGCAGGGGTCCGCGGCCAACCCCCCGGCCCGCTGCGCGGCGAACGCCGGCTGCCTGCGCGGCCCTGCGGCCTCGCACGTGTCTGCTCCGCCGACGTCGTGCAGCCATGCGACCGGGTGGTGGTCGTCTGGTTGCACGGTCGCCGCTCGCGCAGCCGCGGCCGCTGGGATCGTGCAGCCATGCGACCGGGTGGTGGTCGTCTCGCTGCACGGTCGACGCTCGCGCAGCCGCGGTGGCACGGTGTGCGCGGGCGCGGCCGTACGGGTCCTGCAGCGACGCCGCCTCCCCCGTAACCGTGGGGTCACCCCGAGGCCAACCTCGTCACCAGGGTCACCACTGCCACCGGGAAGAGCGCGATCCCCGTGACGAGCAGCACCTGGTCGGCGACCTGCACGGCGCTGCCAACCCGCCCGAGCCGCGTCTGTGCGTCCCGCCGGACCGAGGACGTCCACCGGATCGCGCGTAGTCCCGAGGTCAGACGGGCTCGATCGAGCCACAGGACCGGGTGCCAACGCCCGCGTGCGCGGGCACGGTCGGCCTCGGTCTGCCAGCGCCGGGCGACGGGGTAGGCGAGACCCAGCGCCAGCAACGTGGAGGCGAGACGCACAGCCGGGGCGGATAGCAGGAGCAGCGTCATGGGCGTCGCCAGCACCCTGGCCAGCGCGGTGATGGGCGCGGCCTCGGGTCCCGACAGTGCCGCGAGCTCCTCGGGGTCCTCGACCGGTGCCGTCAGCACGACCGCGATCGCTCCCAGCCACAGCAGCGTCCAGAAGGCGCGACGGAGCAACCATGACGTGAGCAGGCCCGCGGCGTCCGCACGACCTGCGCGCAGGACCACGTCGGACCCGTTCACGGCAGGCTCCCCACCCAGATGCGAGCAGGTGCTGACGCTCGGGCCGGGCCGGGCCGGGCCTCACCATGACCACACACCGGCACGCTGCGCCCTTCTAGGTCGGCCACACCGCCGCGGCACCTGCCGCCGGGCCAGCCGCCGTATGCTACGCCGCCGCCAGCCGACCGCAGGAACCCGTTCTCGCCGGTGGCTGTCGACGTTTCACGACGGACGTGGTGTGACCAGAGGCCCGTACCGCCCGAGCCGGAAGCCGGCCGCGGTCGTCTCCGCGGTCGTTGCCGCCGTGGGCCTGCTCGTCGTCGCAGCGTTCCTGCTCAGCAGACCAGCCATGTCAGCTGCGGTGCTCGTCCCGTGGGCGGCGACCGCCTTCCTCGTGGCCGGTATCACCCAACTGCTGCTTGCATCCCGGGCTCGTGCACTGCGCGCGGTCGCCGGCGGCATGTGGCTCACGGTGGCCCTGGTCGTGCTGGTGTGGCCGTCACCGACCACGGCGGTGCTGAGCCGACTCGTCGCCAGCGGACTGCTTGTGGTCGGGGTCATCGACCTCATCCTGGCGGTCCGCTCGCCGCGGACCTCCGACGTGCGGTTCGCGGGGGTCGCCGGTGGCTGCAGCCACCTGGGGCTCGGGGTCGCGGTGCTGGTCTGGCCCTCGCTGTCCCCCTTCAGCCTGGGCGTGGTCCTGAGCATGTGGCTGCTCCTGCTCGCCCCCCACGTGCTCGTCCAGGCCGCGCACCGACGCCACGCGGCGCACCACTCCGAGGGTGTGATCCCCGGTCGCACGTCGACCGTGGCCCGGATGGCGGGGAGCAGCGTGATGCTCCTGGTGGTCGGGCTGGTCGTCGCCACGGCCGTGATCATCGAGCGTGACACCACCCCGGATCCTGGTCCGTTCTACGCCAGCCCTGAGGCGTTCGACGAGCGACCGGGTGCGCTGCTGCGCGTGGAGGCCATCGACGACTTCGTCGACGGCGCGGACGCCTATCGGGTGCTGTACACCAGCCGGGGTATGCAGGGTGAGCCCGTCGCCAAGAGCGGGGTGGTGGTGGTGCCGCAGGGGGGTGTCGTCCCGCCGGGTGGGCGTCCGGTGCTGGCGCACACGCACGGCACCATCGGCATCGACCGCTCGTGTGCCCCCTCCCTGCTCGGTGATGGCCACGCCGCGCAACTGTGGGGGTTGGAGGAGTTCCTCGCAGCCGGCTGGATCGTGGCTGCACCGGACTACCTCGGTCTCGGTGGGGAAGGCGATCACCCGTACCTGGTCGGTGAGGTCGCTGCACACGGGACCCTCGACATGGTGCGGGCAGCTGTCGATCTGGCCGAGGGTGAGGCCAGCACCCGTTTCGCGGTGGCCGGTCACTCCCAGGGCGGCCATGCGGCGCTGTTCACCGGCGAGCGTGCCGCCCAGGATGCGCCGGAGTTGGACCTGGTCGCCGTCGCCGCGCTCGCACCGGCGTCGGATCTGCCGGCCTTCATCGAGGCCAACGACGGCACGATCCTCGGCAACCTGCTGGGCGCGTACGCGGTCTCGGCCTGGGATCGCACCTTCGATGACATCGACGCCACGGACATCGTGGACCCGGTCGCGCTGCCGATCCTCGAGCGTCTCGCGACGACCTGTCTGGCACCCGGTCCGGAGCTGGCCTCGTTGCTCGTGCAGGCGGAACTACTCAAGCTGGCCTTCCTCCTCTCCCCGATCTGGGAGACCGAGCCCTGGGCGAGCCGCATCGTCGCCAACACCCCGGGACAGCAACGCATCGACGCGCCCCTGCTGGTGGTGCAGGGAGACCGCGACTCGTTGATCCGCGCGGATATCCAGCGTGACTTCACCGACCGCCTGTGCGCCGCGGGCCAGGTGCTGGAGTACCGGGAGATCACCGGTGCCGGTCACCTCGATGTGGACCACAAGGCCCGTGACCTCGTGGTGCCCTGGCTGACCGACCGGCTTGCGGGTGTGGAGGTGGCCGCGACCTGCACCGTGGACTGACGTTGCCGGGGGCGGGCCGGCCGGGGCGACGCGCGACGTGCATGCTCGGCGGCGCCAGGACACGGGTCGTGCAGCACGGAGCCGACCGGGTACGGCATCCTGGCGGCGTGCAGCGGCTGTCAACCACCGTCGTCGGGCTCGTCGGGAGTCCTGCGCCGTCGCGCCTGCGAGCGTTGGCCACTGCCCTGGGGCAGGGCGCCAACGTGCGTGCGGTGCTCCCCGAGCCGGACTTTGATGCGCTCGACCGTGCGGTCGCGGCGTGGCGTGAGGCCGCAGCGGCCCACCTGCCCTACCTCGTGCACGACGCGGATCCGCTCGCCGAGGTGGCAGCGGCCTGGATCGACCGGTGGGACGGCACGGGCTCCGACGGCGCCGGCGGCCACGGGCGCCTGGAGGTCACCGTCCAGGCGGTGCTGCAGCGGTGGCGTGCCCGCAGCCTGGACCTGCCGGACTACTACCTCGTCGTCGCGCCTGACGGGCTGCCGGAGACGGCCCGCCACTGGTACCTCGGCGTCCTGGCGGACGCGGCCCCGCACCGGGTCGTGGTCGTCGAGGATGACGACGCCGCGATGGTCGCCGCCCTGCGGGGGCTGCGCGCCGGGCGGTGGTGGTCGGACCTCGACCGGATGCTGGCCGAGCTGGACCGCCGGATGCCGGACCGGTTCGTCAGCGCAGCCGCCACCGGGACCGACCTGGTGTGAACCGACCTCGTGCAGCGGGCCGGCCCCGGTGCGCAGCGCTGCGTCAGAGCAGTTCGGGGCGTTCGAAGGGCCGGTCCTCGAGGTGCTCGCGCAGGAAGGCGAGCACGGTGCGGTACCACAGCCGCGCGTGCTGCGGCTTGAGGATCCAGTGGTGTTCGTCGGGGAAGTACAGCAGCCGGGCATCGACCTCGTGGCGGATCAGGTCGGTCCACAGCGTCAGGCCCTCGCTGATCGGCACACGCAGGTCCTGCTCGCCGTGGATCACCAGCATCGGTGTCGTGATCGCACCGACGTGGGCGTCGGGGGAGTTGTCGCGGTAGCGGTGGTCGTCGTGGTAGGGGTCACCGAACTCGCGCTCCCAGAACAGACCCAGGTCCGTGGTGCCGTGGAACGCCGTGAGCGACCACAGGGACGCGTGGGTGACGATGCCGCGGAACCGGTCGGTGTGGCCCGCGATCCAGTTGGCCATGTAGCCGCCGAAGGAGCCGCCGGCGGCGGCGACACGGTCCGCGTCGATGTCGTCGCGGGCGGCGGCGGCCTCCACCGCGGTCATCACGTCGGTGTAGGGCGCCTCGCCCCACCGGCCCCAGCCGCGCTCGATCCACGCCTGCCCGTAGCCGGTGGACAGCGCGGGGTCGGGCAGCAGCACCGCGTACCCGGCAGCGGCGAACACGTGGGGGTTCCAACGCCAGTGCCAGCCGTTCCAGGAGCTTAAGGGCCCACCGTGGATCAGGACCACCAGGGGCACGGGTGCCTCGGAGGAGGCCTCCTGTGGCAGGACCAGCCAGGACCCGACCGGTGCACCGTCCTCGGCGGTCGCGGTGATGCGGTGCACCACGGTGTGGTCCGGGTCGTCGCCAGCCGGTGACGGCAGCACCACCTCGTCGGCGGCCGGTTCCGCGGGGTCGAGGCGCACCGGGTGCGGTGCCTGGCCCACCTCTGCACGCAGGGCGAAGGCGCCACCCGCCTCAGGCAGGCACAGGTCGCTGTACGCCCCCTCCTCGGTCAGACGGGTGACGGGCTGGACCGGGACCCCCTCCGGGGTGGTGCCCGCATCCACCTCGACGCGGTTGACGCTGCGGTGGCCCTCGTCGTCGGTGAGGAACAGCACCGCCGAGCCGTCCGCGGTCCACGTCGGCGCATCGGGCCAGCGGTCGAGGCCAGGTGTGAGCTCGCGAGGTGGGTGCCCGGCAGCCCCGGCGTGCCCGGCAGACCCGGCGTCCCCGGTGTCCCCGGCATCCGTGGACAGCTCGAGCACCACCAGGGTCCGGTCCGTCACCCGGTCCGGCGCGCCCAGGTCCTGGGCGGTGCACACCACCCGGTGACCGTCCGGGTCCACCGCCGGGGCCCCGAAGGCACGCCCGTCGGCGGCCAGCACGCGCCGCTCGCCGCTCGCCACCTCGATGGCCACCAGATCGGTGACCAGGTCGCCCGGGAAGCGTCGCGCCGCGGTGCGCGCCCAGGTGGTCACCACGGTGTCGCCGTCGGGGGTGAGCGCCAGCGACGCGTCACGCAGCGCCGGCCCGCGGGCCAGGAGGCGGACACGGTCCTGCTCAGCGACCTCCGTGCGCAGGTCCAGCACCCACAGCGCCGGCTCACGTGGGCCGAGCCACCGGTCCCAGTGCACCACCGGGTAGGTCCCCGGGCCGTGGAGCTGGGCGGTCACACCGGCGTCCCGGCGGGCCTTGGCGCGCTCGGCGTCCTCCGCGAGGTCCCCGGTGCCGGGGTGGACCTCCGCGGCGAACACCACCACGGGTGCGTCAGCGGCGACCCACGCCCCGCGAACGCCGGCGTCCGGTGCGGCCAGCAGTTGCGGCTCCCCGCCCGCACGGGGTAGGCGCCACAGCGCCGCCGGTGGGTCCTTGGGGGCGTCGTCCGCGGCGTCGGGGTCCGGTCGTGCGGAGGTGAACAGCAGGTCGCCGTCGGGCAGGAACGCCGCCGCAGACTCCCCGGCCGCGGACCGGGTCAGCTGTCGCGGTTGCTCAACACCCAGGGGATCGAGGGCCCACAGCGCGGTACGCATCCGCGTGCCCGAGGGTGCCGGCGTGCTCACCCCGACGACCGCTATCGACGCGTCGGGTGCCACGGCGAGCCCACCCAGGCGGGGGCGGGTGAGCATGGCCTCCAGGGCCGCGTGCGCCGGATCGATGGCGTCGGTGTCGCCGGTGGGCTGGTCTGACTGAGCCTGCGGGGCGTCGGACACGGGCTGCTCCAGGGGGTGGTTCGGACGGTCTGTACCGCACGGCGCGGGTCGCTGTGCTGCTGTCGGGGGTGCGACGGTACGGCGTCAGCAAGCCAGCAGTGGTTTGCAAGTTCCTGCATCTTCCTGCATGCTGTGGCCGCCCCGTCGCGCGCTCGACCGTGAGGCGACCACACGCACGCGCCCACAGCTGCCACCACGCGCACGTGAGCGCACCGCACACACCATCGGACGGAGCATCCGTGTCCCACCGCATCGGCGTCGTCGGCGCCTCCGGCTACGGAGGCGCGGAACTGCTGCGTCTCACCGAGGCACACCCGACCCTCGACATCGAGGTGGTGGCCGCCCACTCGCAGGCCGGTCAGCCCGTGGCGCAGCTGTTCCCGAACCTGGCGGGGGAGCGGACCTTCGACCCGATCGACCTGGACACCCTCGCCGCCCTCGACCTCGTCGTCCTGGCGACGCCGCACGGGGTGGCGCTGGAGCTCGGGGCGGCGCTGTACGACGCCGGCACGCCCGTTATCGACCTCTCGGCGGCCTTCCGGCTCGATCCGGAGGGTTTCGCCACCTGGTACGGGGAGACCCACCCCCGCGCCGACCTGTGCGCCGCAGGCGAGGCCTCGGCTGCGGACGTGGCCTACGGCCTCCCCGAGCTGTACCGGGATCACGTCGTGGGCGCCCGGCTGGTGGCCAACCCCGGCTGCTACCCGACGGCGACGCTGCTGGCGCTGGCGCCCCTGACCGGGCTGACGGTCCCGGGCACGGTGGTGGTGGACGCCAAGAGCGGGACCTCGGGTGCGGGCCGCGCGGCCAAGGACAACCTCCACTTCGCCCACGTCCACGGCGACCTGACCGCCTACGGGGCCCCCACCCACCGCCACACGGGGGAGATCGAGACCTGGCTGCCGCGCGAGCCGGGTGCGGACCCCGCCCCGATCTCCTTCACCCCCCACCTGGTGCCCATGAGCCGCGGGTTGTTCACCACCGCCTACGCGCAGCTCGCTGACGGCGCCACCGCTGACGAGGTCCAGGACGCGCTGCACGACGCCTACGACGACGAGCCCTTCGTCCACGTCCTGGCACCCGGCACCTTCCCCCACACGAAGGCGCTGGCCGGTTCCAACGGCTGCCAGCTCAGCGCCATCGTCGACCAGCGCACCCACCGGGTCGTGGTGACCGCCGCCATCGACAACCTCGGCAAGGGCGCTGCGGGCCAGGCGGTGCACAACGCCAACCTGCTGCTCGGCGAGGAGGAGACCCTCGGGCTCAGCGCGATCGGGGTGTACCCGTGAGCGGCATCCCCGGCTGGGGGCCCGCCGACCGCACCGGCCTCACGCCCGTTGCCGGTGGCGTCACCGCCGTGCCGGGCTTCCGCGCGGCCGGGGTGACCAGCGGGGTGAAGCCCTCGGGCAGGCCCGACCTGGCGCTGGTCGCGGCCGACGCGCCCGCCGGTGTCGCGGTTGTCACCACCACCAACCTCGTCAAGGCGTCGTCGTGCACCTGGACGGAGCAGGCGGCCGCTGACGGCCGCGCCCGGGCGGTGGTGATCAACAGCGGCAACGCCAACGTCTGCACCCCCCACGGCGAGGAGCACACCCGCACCATGGCCACGGCCGTCGCCGACCACCTCGGTGCTGTCGATGACGCGGTGGACGCCGGCGCGCAGGATCGCCCGGCGGGTCGGGTCGCCGCCAGCGACGTGCTGGTGATGTCCACCGGCGTGATCGGCGTGCCCCTGCCGGTGGACCGCATCACCGCCGCGGTCCCGGAGCTCATCGCGGCGCTGTCGCCCGACGGTGGCCCGGCCGCAGCCGAAGCGATCATGACCACCGACACCCGCACCAAGCAGGTCGCCGTCGAGGTGGAGGACGGCGAGGGCGGCCGGTGCACCGTCGCCGGCATGGCCAAGGGCGTGGGCATGATCGAGCCCGCCATGGCCACCCTGCTGGTGGTGCTGACCACCGACGCCCCGCTCAGCGGCCCCGTGTGCCGGCAGCTGCTACGCGGCGCGGTGCGCCCCACCTTCAACCGCATCAGCGTGGACGGTGATGGCTCCACCTCCGACAGCGTCGCGCTGCTGGCCAGCGGGACCGCCCCGCAGCCGCCGGGGCTGGAGGCGCTCGGCCGGGCCCTGCACGCGGTGTGCGCCGACCTCGCCCACCAGGTCGTCGCCGACGGCGAGGGAGCCACCCGCGTGGCCGCCGTGACCGTCCAGGGCGCGGCCACGGAGGCGGAGGCGGAGCGCCTCGCCCGGGCGGTCGCCACCTCGCTGCTGGTGCGCGCCGCGATCCACGGTGCCGACCCCAACTGGGGCCGGATCCTGATGGCGATGGGCACCGCCGGGGTGTCCTTCGACCCCCGCCGGGTCAGCGTGACCTGCGGCGGCATCACCGTGTGCCGGTTCGGGGTCGCCGCCACCTTCGACCGCGGCCAGGTGGCGGTGGCCATGGACCGTGACGTGGTGGAGCTCGGTGTGGACGTCGGTTCGGGTGACGCCACCGCCACGGTCCTGACCTGCGACCTCACCCCGGAGTACGTCCGGTTCAACGCCGAGTACACGACCTGATGGCGGCGAACCCCGCCGCCACCGACCAGCCAGACCCCGCCACGCCCGACCAGGAGCACCCCGTGAGCGTCACACCCCGGCTGGGGGGCCGTCGGATCACCACCGCCGACCACGTCTCCACCGCCCGCGTCGAGGCTGCCCAGGAGAAGGCGGCGGTCCTGCGCGAGGCCCTTCCGTGGATCACCCGTTTCCACGGCCAGACGGTGGTCATCAAGTACGGCGGCAACGCCATGGTGGACGAGCAGCTCAAGCGCTCCTTCGCCGCGGACGTCGCCCTGCTGCACTTCGTCGGGCTGAAGCCCGTGATCGTCCACGGCGGCGGGCCGCAGATCAGTGAGCTCGCCACCTCGCTCGGGGTGGAGTCCGCCTTCGTCGGCGGGCTCCGGGTCACCGACGCAGCGATGATGGACGTGGTCCGCATGGCGCTGCTCGGCAAGGTCAACCCGGAGGTGGTGTCACTGGTCGCGGAGGCTGGCGGACCCGCCGTCGGCGTCGCCGGCACGGACGCGAACCTGCTCCAGGTCCGGCCCGCCACCGGACCCGGGGGAGAGGACCTCGGCCTGGTCGGCGAGGTGGAACGGGTGGACACCCGCTACCTCGACGAGCTGCTCGCCGACGACTTCCTGCCGGTGATCGCCACCGTCGGCCGGGACGCCGACGGGGTGGAGCGAAACGTCAACGCCGACCTCGCCGCCGGTGCCGTCGCGGCCGCCCTCGGGGCGTCCAAGCTGGTCTACCTCACCGATGTCCCCGGCCTCTACCTCGATTTCGGCGATCCGGAGAAGCAGGCGCTGATGAGCGAGGTCGGGGTGGACCGCCTCGCCGAGATGCTCGACGCCAACGAGCTGCACACCGGCATGCGCCCCAAGGTGCGCTCCATCGTCGGTGCGATCCGCGACGGGGTCCCCCAGGCCCACATCCTGGACGGGCGGGTGCTGCACGCGGTGCTGATCGAGATCTTCACCGACGAGGGCGTCGGCACGATGGTCACCCCCTCCGTGCCGGCCCGGTCCGGCGCGGCGATGGCGCGGCCAGTGGGAGGTTCGGCATGACCACGGGCATGAGCATGAGCACGGGCACGAGTACGGGCACGAGCACGGGCAGGGGCATGAGCACGGGCAGGGGCACGACCGGTTCGGGCACCGAGGTGGCAGACGGTCCGCAGCCGGAGCTGTTCACCCGCGCCGCCGCCCACGTGATGCCGACCTACGGGCGGCCCAAGGTCGCCTTCGTGCGGGGCCAGGGTTCCGCGCTGTTCGACGAGGATGGCAACGCCTGGCTCGACCTGCTGTGCGGCCTGGCGGTCACCAGCCTCGGCCACGCCCACCCGGCCGTCACCGAGGCCGTCACCCGCCAGGCCGCAACCCTGGTCCACACCTCGAACCTGCACGTCACCGAGCCCGCGGTCGCGCTGGCGGAGCGGCTGGCGGCGTTGACCGGCTGGCCGGACGCCAAGGTGTTCTTCGCCCAGTGCGGCGCCACCGCCAACGAGGCGGCCATCAAGCTCGCCCGCAAGCACGGCAAGGCGATCCACCCCGGCAAGGTGCGTGTGGTGGCCCTGGAGGGGTCCTTCCACGGTCGGACGCTCGCGACCCTGGAGGCCACGGGCCAGCCCGCCAAGCACGCCCCCTTCGCGCCCCTGGCCGGCTTCGTCGACCACGTGCCCCACGACGACCCCGACGCGCTGCGGGCCGCGGTGGGCGACGACACCTGCGCGGTCCTGCTCGAGGTCGTGCAGGGGGAGGGGGGCGTGCGTCCGCTGTCGCCCGAGATGCTGGCCGCCGCCCGCGAGGCCTGCGACGCGAACGACGCCCTCCTGCTCGCCGACGAGGTGCAGACCGGCATCGGGCGGACCGGACCCTGGTTCGCCTTCCAGGGCACCGAGGTGGAGCCCGACGTGATCACCCTGGCCAAGGCGCTGGCCAACGGCCTGCCGATCGGGGCGTGCGTGGCGCATGGGCACGCGGCCACGGTGCTCGGACCGGGGGACCACGCCACCACCTTCGGCGGCAACCCGGTCACCGCCGCAGCAGCGCTGGCGGTGCTGGACACCATCGAGGGTGAGGGTCTGCTCCAGCAGGCGGCCAGCCGTGCCCGGCGCCTGCACGCGGGCCTGGAAGCGTTGGTGGGTACGGCGCCGTACGCGGCCGGCGTCCGCGGCCGGGGCATGCTGCTGGGCCTGGAGCTCGATGCACCCGTGGCCGGCCAGGTCGAGGCCGCCTGCCGTGAGCGCTTCCTGCTGGTCAACGCCGTCGGTGCGGACGTGCTGCGGCTCGCACCGCCGCTGACCATCACCCGCGAGGAGGTGGACCTCGCCCTCGAGGGGGTCGCCGAGGCGCTGCAGGCCGTCGCCGACGCGCACTCCGACTGAACCGCCACCACCGACCGCCGACCGCCGACCGCCGACCGCCCCGCCGGAGAGCCCTAGCGGAGCGACCCCGCCGGACCGAACCCGTACGAGAGAGGCACCACGATGGCCCGCTTCCCCGAGGACCTGCTGTCGATCGACGACCTCGACGCCGAACAGTTCACCGACCTGCTCAACCTCGGCGACCAGGTCAAGGCCGCCCGCGGTACCGCCTCCACCGCCGCCCACGCCGACGCCCTGGCCGGGCGCACCGTCGCGCTGGTGTTCGAGAAGCCCTCCACCCGGACCAGGGTGTCCTTCCAGGTGGCGGTCACCGAGCTCGGCGGCGACCCGCTGCCGCTCAGCGCCGCGGAGCTGCAGCTCGGGCGCGGCGAGACGATCGCCGACACCGGTGCGGTGCTGTCGCGCTACGTCCACGGGATCGTGGTCCGCACCTTCGGTCAGGACCGCCTCGACGAGCTGGCTGACGCCGCGGACGTGCCGGTGGTCAACGCGCTGACCGACCTCGAGCATCCCTGCCAGGCCCTGGCCGACCTCCAGACCCTGCGCGAGGCCCGCGGCGGCGCCGTGACCGGCAGCGTCCTCACCTACGTGGGCGACGGCAACAACGTCGCGCACTCGCTGCTGCTCGCCGGGGCGCTGGCCGGTGTCGAGGTACGCGTCGCCCACCCTGAGGGCTACGCCCCCGACGCCGGTGTCGTGGCGCGCGCCCGCACGCTGGCGGAAGCCAGCGGCACCGAGGTGGTGGTCACCACCGACGCCGTGGCCGCCGTCACCGGCGCCCACGCCGTCTACACCGACGTGTGGGCCTCGATGGGCCAGGAGGCCGAGGCGGACGCGCGCCTCGAGGTGTTCCAGCCCTACCAGGTCACACCCGAGCTGTTCGCCCACGCCGCCGAGGACGCGATCTTCCTGCACTGTCTGCCCGCCCACCGCGGCGAGGAGGTCGCCGCCGAGGTGATCGACGGCCCCTCCTCCCGGGTGTGGGACCAGGCGGAGAACCGCCTGCACGCGCAGAAGGCGGTCCTGCTCCGCCTGCTCGCCGGCGCGTGAGGACGCTCGCAGTGACCGACAAGGCCCGCCGCCAGCAGCGCCTGCGTGCGCTGCTCACCGACCAGGCGCTCAGCTCGCAGGCCGAGGTGGTCGCGGCGTTGGCGTCGGCGGGTATCGACGTCCATGAGGCCACCGTCAGCCGGGATCTACGCGAGGTCGGGGCGGTCAAGGTCCGCGGCACCGACGGCCAACTGATCTACCGGCTGGCAGCCGACCCCGGCCCGTCCAGCGCGCGCGAGCGCCTCGATGACACCCTGCAACGCTTCGTGACCCACGTCACCGCCAGCGGCAACCTCGCCGTGCTGCGCACCCCGCCGGCCTGCGCCCACCCCGTGGCTTCCGCCATCGACCTGGCCGAGCTCGACCACGTCATCGCCACCGTCTCCGGCGACGACACCGTGCTGGTGGTCGCCGAGGAGGGCACCACCGGCGCTGCCCTGGCCGACGACCTGGCCGCGCGCGCCGGGCTGACCTGATCCGCCCGGCCTCGCCTGACCCGCCTCGACCTGAGACCTCTCTCGACCTGAGACCTGACCGACCCAGACCACGCAACGACCCCACCAGCTGACCCCGACCACCCGGCTCCGGCCGGCAGCCGTACGACAGGAGCTCCCATGAGCAAGCCCCGCATCGTCCTCGCCTACTCCGGCGGCCTCGACACCTCCGTGGCCATCGAGTGGATGAAGGAGCACAAGGACGTCGAGGTGGTGGCCTGCGCCGTCGACGTCGGTCAGGGCATCGATGACCTCGACGAGATCCGCCAGCGCGGCCTGGACTGCGGCGCCGTGGAGTCGGTGGTCATCGACGCCCGGGATGAGTTCGCCACCGACTTCATCGCCCCGGCGCTGAAGGCCAACGCCCTGTACATGGGGAAGTACCCCCTGGTCTCCGCCCTCTCCCGGCCGCTCATCGTCAAGCACCTGGTGGAGACCGCGCGCGCCACCGGCGCCGCCGGCATCGCCCACGGCTCCACGGGCAAGGGCAACGACCAGGTCCGCTTCGAGGTCGGCGCGATGTGCCTCGCCCCCGACCTCGAGGGCATGGCGCCGATCCGCGAGTGGGGGCTCAGCCGCGACGCCGCCATCGACTACGCCGAGGACCGTGGGATCCCGATCCCCTCGATGACCAAGAAGAGCCCCTACTCGATCGACGAGAACGCCTGGGGCCGCACCGCCGAGTGCGGGATCCTCGAGGACCCCTGGGCCGCCCCGCCGGAGGACGTGTTCGAGCGCACCGTCAGCGTCAAGGACGCCCCCGAGGAGCCCGAGGAGGTCGTGATCGCCTTCGAGCAGGGCCTGCCCGTCTCCCTCGACGGTCGGCGCCTGCCCCTGGCGCAGCTGGTGGCGGAGATCGACGAGCGCGCCGGCGCCCACGGCGTCGGCCGGATCGACATGATCGAGGACCGGCTGGTGGGCATCAAGAGCCGGGAGCTGTACGAGTGCCCCGGTGCGATCACCCTGATCACCGCCCACCGTGACCTCGAGGACCTCTGCCTCGAGCAGGAGCTCGCCGATCACAAGCGGGTCGAGGAGGGCCGTTACGCCCAGCTGATCTACAACGGGCTGTGGTGGGGACCGCTGAAGAAGGCGATCGACGCCTTCATCGACGAGGCCAACCGCTACGTCACCGGCGAGGTCCGGGTGCAGCTCTACAAGGGCGCGGCCACCGTCGTCGGCCGCCGCAGCGAGACCCACGGCCTCTACACCTACGAGATGGCCACCTACGACGCCGAGGACCAGTTCGACCAGTCTCTGGCGGAGGGCTTCGTGAAGCTGTGGGGCCTGCCGCTCAAGACCTGGGCCGCCAAGGTCCAGGCCCAGGGCGAGGAGGTCTGATCGGTTGACCCTGCGCCGTTGTGGCGCCGGTGACCACGTCCGGCCCGGGCGTCTGGCCCGGGTCGGTGCGCTGGAGCGGTCACCCGCGACCGGTGTCGCGCACCGAGCGACCCGCGTGGGGACCTTGGTGCGCGTTCGCGGTCACCGGTGACCGGTGCTGCACCCCGACGGACACGCGCGGGTACCCCGACCCGCCTCCGCCCCTGACCCGCCCCCGCCCCCGAACCGCCCCCACCCCCGAACCGCCCCCGCAGCCCCGACCGACAAGGTGCCTGATACGGTCGTACGGCAGCATCAAGACGGGTCGCCGTACATCGCTCGGAGCGCGCGCCAGGCGCGGGAGGCAGGCTGGTGAAGACCACCGTGGAACTCCCCGATGAGCTCGCTCGGCGGGCACGCGAGCACGCCCGGGCCCACGGCCTGACCCTGCGGGAGCTGATCGAACGTGGTCTGCGCGAGCAGTTACGGCCCGATCGCGATCGTGCGTCCTACCGCTGGGAACCGGTGACCGCGGGGGAGCCCGGTGACCCCTTCCCGGACCGCCCGCCCCACGAGCTGGCCTACGACGGACAGCTCGGGTCCGCCCCGCAGCCGTGATCGGTGTCGACACCAACCTGCTGGTCTACGCCCACCGGCGGGATGCCCCCTGGCACCTCGATGCTGTCGAGGTGCTCCGTGAGCTCGTGGAGGGCCGGCGCGGCACCTGGGCGTTGCCGTGGCCCTGCGTCCACGAGTTCCTCGCGGTGGTCAGCCGGCCGCTGTGGAGCCGGCCGATGCCGATCGATGACGCGGCGGAGGCCGTCTCCCGCCTCCTCGCCTCACCGACCCTGGAACTGCTCAGCGAGACCGAACGCCACTGGGAGGTCCTCGCCTCCCTGCTGGGCGCCGGTGTCGTCGGTCCCCGCGTCCATGACGCGCGCATCGCCGCCATCTGCCTGGAGCACGGGGTGGGGGAGCTGTTGACCGCTGATCGCGACTTCAGTGCCTTCCCGGGCCTGCGCACCCGTAACCCCCTGGTCACCACCTGATGGCCGGGCAGGAGCATCCCATGAGCGAGCAACGACCCGAGGCCGCACCCGACCCCGCCGGCCCCGGGGCTGCCACCGACGCCGGACGACTGTGGGGTGGCCGCTTCACCGCCGGGCCCGACCAGGCCGCGTGGGCGCTCGGGGTGTCCACGAGCTTCGACCGTCACCTGTGGCGCCAGGACCTCGCCGGCTCCCGCGCCCACGCCCACGAGCTGCACCGGATCGGGGTGCTCGACACGGGCGAGCGCGACCAGCTGCTCGCGGCCCTGGAGCGGTGCGCGGCGCTGTTCGCCCGCGACGCCTTCGTGTTCCTCGACACCGATGAGGACGTCCACGGCGCCATCGAGCGGTGGCTGGTGGAGGAGCTGGGTGCGCTCGGCGGCAAACTCAGGGCAGGACGCTCGCGCAACGACCAGATCGCCTCCGACCTGCGCCTGTGGTGCCGCGACGCCTGCGACGAGGTGGTGGGGCTGATCGGCGCGCTGCAGCAGGCCTTCGTCGAGCAGGCCGAGGCCCACCTCGGCTGGCACGCGCCCGGCTACACCCATCTGCAGCGCGGCCAGCCGGTGCTGCTGAGCCACCACCTGCTCGCCTACGTGTGGATGCTCGACCGCGACGCCGGTCGGTTCCGTGACGCTCGGGCGCGGCTCAACGCCTCGACCCTGGCCTCCGGGGCGCTGGCGGGTCAGACGCTCGGGCTGGATCCGCAGGCCTACGCGGACCACCTCGGTTTCGATGCCGTGGCGGAGAACTCCATGGACGCCGTGGCCTCGCGTGACTTCGCCCTCGAGGTGCTCAGCGCCGCCGCCATCCTCGCGGTCACGCTGTCGCGGCTGGGGGAGGAGATCGTGCTGTGGGCCACCTCGGAGTTCGCCTTCGCCCGGGTCGGCGACGCCTTCTCGACCGGCTCCTCGATCATGCCCCAGAAGCGCAACCCCGACATCGCCGAGCTGGTGCGTGGCAAGGCAGGACGGGTGATCGGTGACCTGATGGCGCTGCTGACCACCGTCAAAGCCCTGCCGCTGACCTACGACCGGGACCTGCAGGAGGACAAGGAGCCGGTGTTCGACGCGATCGGGACCCTGCGCCTGGTCCTGCCTGCCATCACCGGGACGGTGGCGAGCCTGACCTTCGACCGCGACCGGCTGGCGGCGGCCTCGGTGGGCGGGTTCGCCCTGGCCACCGACCTCGCCGAGGAACTGGTCACCCGCGGGGTCGCCTTCCGGGAGGCTCACGAGATCGTCGGCGAGGTGGTCCGCCTCGCCGAGGAACGCGGTGTCGACCTCGACGGGCTCGACCCCGAGGAGCTGGCCGCGGTGCATCCGTCGCTGGATGCGCAGGTGGCGGCACGCTTCGATCCGCAGCAGGCGATCGACCGCCGCGACGGCGTGAACGGCACCGCCACCACCTCGGTGTCGGCGCAGCTGGAACGGGCCCGGGCCGCCGCGGCGTCGAACCGTGGTTCGATGGCCGGTGAGCCCTGACAACGGACGGCCCGCCCCGACGCCGGGCGGCCCGCCCCGAGACCAGGAGCAGCGACGTGGCAGGCACCAACGACGAGGTGGCGCGCCTCCTCGCGGAGCTCGCGACCCTGACCGAGCTGGACGAGGGCAGCCCCAACGCCTTCCGGGTCCGCGCCTACCAGAACGCCGAACGCGCGGTGAAGGGCCTGGCGGAGGACGTCGCCGGCCTCAGCGCCACTGAGCTGTCGAAGGTCAAAGGGATCGGCAAGAGCATCGCCGCCAAGATCCGCGAGTACGTCGACACCGGTGCCATGGCCAAGCTGGACGAGCTGCGTGAGAAGCACCCACCCAGCAAGCTCGCGCTGCTGCAGGTCCCCGGGCTCGGGCCGAAGACCGTGCAACTGCTCGACGTGGAGCTCGGTATCCGCAGCGTCGAGGCGCTGGTCGCCGGGCTCGACGACGGCTCCGTCGCGGGGCTGGAGGGCATGGGTGAGAAGACGATCAGCAACATGCGCGAAGGCATCGAGGTGCTCGGCCTGACCTCCAAGGACCGACGCGTCCCCATCGCCACGGCGCTGCCCCTCGCGGAGCGGATCGTCGCACAGCTGCAGGAGGTGGACGCGGCCAACCGTGTGGCGTACGCCGGGAGCCTGCGCCGGTTCCGTGAGGACATCGGCGACATCGATGTGCTGGTCGCCACCGAGGACCCCGACCCGGTGCGCGAGGCCTTCCTCGCCATGGACGACATCGACCGCCACCTCGGTTCGGGTCAGACCAAGACCTCGGTGGTCACCCGCGACGGTGTCCAGGTCGACCTGCGGATCGTCCCCCCGGCCAGCTTCGGGGCGGCGCTGCTGTACTTCACCGGCTCGAAGGCCCACAACATCCGGCTGCGCCAACGTGCGATCGACCGCGGCTGGACCCTGAACGAGTACGCCCTGGCGGTCCACCATGACGACGCCCACCCCGGCCCGGGGATCCACGACGACCGGCAAGCCGAGGTGGTGGCCGCCGACACCGAGGCGGCCATCTACGCAGCACTGGAGCTCGAGGAGATCCCGCCTGAGCTGCGCGAAGACGACGGGGAGATCGAGCTCGCGTCCGAGGAGGGGTTGCCACCGCTGGTCCGCACCGAGGACCTGCGCGGTGATCTCCACGACCACACCGACCTGTCCGGGGATGGTCGTGATCCGCTGGAGGACCTGGTGGCCGCGGCGGTCCAACGGGGCCTCGACTACCTCGCCATCACCGACCATGCGCAGGACCTGCGGATCAACGGCGTGTCGCGTGAGGGCATGCTCGCCCAGCGCGACGTGCTGCGGGAACTCGAACAGCGACGTGGGGACATCCGGCTCCTCCACGGTGCTGAACTCAACATCGGGGCGGACGGTCAGCTCGACTACGACGACGACTTCCTCGGCGGTTTCGACTGGCTGGTCGCCTCGGTGCACTCGCACTTCCGCCAGGACGTCGCGGCGCAGACCGCCCGGGTGGTGGCGGCGATCCGCCACCCGAGCGTCACTGCCATCGGTCACCTCACCGGTCGGCTGATCGGCTCCCGCGTCGGCATCGAACTCGATCTCGAGCAGGTGTTGGACGCGGCTGCCGACACGGGGACGGCTCTGGAGATCAACGCTGCGCTCCCTCGCCTCGATGCGGCGGTCGAGGTGATCCGTGAGGGCCAGCGGCGTGGGTGCACCTTCGTGATCTCCACCGACGCCCACAGCGTCGCCGACCTCGACCGGGCACGGTTCGGCGCGGCCCAGGCCCGACGGGCGCGGCTCGATCGCGACCTGGTCGCCAACACCTGGACGCTGTCGCGCTTCGAGGACTGGCTCGGGGAGTTGCACGGGCGGTGAGCGACGATCACGGCCACCTGCACGCCGCACCGCGAGCGCTCGCGCGGGCAGCGCTTGGTACCCACGCGGCGGTGGTGGCGCGCGCACTGGTCGGCGCGTTGCTGGTCCGAGAGCTCGCAGGCACACAGGTCATCGCCCGCGTGGTGGAGACCGAGGCCTACCGCGAGGACGATCCCGCCAGCCACTCCCACGCCCGCCGAACGCCTCGCACCGAGCCGATGTTCGCGCAGCCCGGCACGGCGTACGTCTACCGGTCGTACGGCGTGCACTGGTTGCTGAACGTCAGTGTGGAACCTGAGCAGTGCGGGGCAGCGGTGCTGCTGCGGGCCGCCACGGTGCTGCAGGGCGTCGACGTGGTGTGGCAGCGCAGGACATCCGCGAGCAGCGAGCGCGAACTCCTACGCGGTCCGGCGCTGCTCACGAGCGGACTCGGCGTGGATGGCCAGGACGATGGTCGTGATCTCCTGGCAGCCGGCCCGCGGGTGTGGCTCGCGAGCGACGGCTGGCAGCCCCGGGAGGACGCGATCGTGGCAGGGGCGCGCGTCGGCATCAGCCAGGCGGCCGACGTCCCCTGGCGCTTCTACCTACGCGACGCCCGCACTGTGTCGCGCTACCGCCGCTCGCCCCGGGCACCGTGAGGCGGTGCGGTCCTCGCCGTCACGCTGATGGCATCGAACCGGAACAGGTCGCGTGTTCGCGCAGGTGAGGGCTGGTTTCCAGGGGTGTGGCAGCGACGCGCACCTGTGTGATGGCCGAACAGATGCGAGCGCCCAGCGCACGCAACTGGTGCGCTGGTTCGCGGCGAGCGGTCCGGGTCCGTACGTTGCGCACACCGCAGCACGGCAGCACGAACGCCGGACGCGGTCGCCTCGGTGGCACTGAGCTCGACGCCAAGTCACGAGGTTGACAGCAAGAAGCAGCGCGGAGTACCTTCCGCGCTCCGCCTCGCAGGCCACGGCTCGAGGGAGCCCGACCCGGCAGCTCGCTGCCGACGCCCACGGCCGCAGGGTGGACAGCACGACGACCGCGTGGTAGCTTTGCCTACTCGGCGCGCCAGTCGGCTGCGCAACTCCAAGCGGTGCACTCACCGGAAGCCTCGCCCCTCGGGCAGGAACCCGGAGAGCCGCGGACCGCTCCTTGAGAACTGCACAGGGTGCCAAAAGCCAGTGACCTCCAGACGACTCCGGTCGTCGTGGAGGCTCACAACCCCGTCGACCGTGACCACCAACCGGTGGGAGCTGTCAACAGGTGAGTGAACATGTAGAACCCCTTATTTCGATGAAGGGATCAACGGCTGCCTTCGGGTAGCTGTAGAACCTTCGTTGTTCTGGTCTTGACGGGAACCTTCGGGTAACCGCAACGATCTCTCAACGGAGAGTTTGATCCTGGCTCAGGACGAACGCTGGCGGCGGGTCTAACACATGCAAGTCGAGGGACGAACCGAGGTGCTTGCACCTTGGGGAAACCGGCGAACGGGTGAGTAACACGTGAGGAACCTGCCCTGTACACCGGGATAACCGCGGGAAACCGTGGCTAATACCGGATGCTCCACACGCATCGCATGATGAGTGTGGGAAAGCTCAGGCGGTACAGGAGGGCCTCGCGGCGTATCAGCTAGTTGGTGGGGTAACGGCCCACCAAGGCGACGACGCGTAGCTGGAGTGAGAGCTCGATCAGCCACACTGGGACTGAGACA
>LFIK01000634.1_pt1 | contig 26683 bp, 40 predicted proteins | sample 643401 | NCBI WGS metagenome assembly LFIK01 (sample SAMN03777447, study PRJNA286221) | soda lake metagenome | biome: soda lake; feature: Kulunda steppe; material: water; isolation source: sample T5-Br brine of Lake Tanatar-5 | place: Russia: Kulunda steppe | collected 2010-07
TCCTCTGTGCCCCGCCTCTCCCTCTGTTGGTCCTCTGTCCCCCGCCTCTCCCTCTGTTGGTCCTCTGTGCCCCGCCTCTCCCTCTGTTGGTCCTCTGTGCTTTGCTCTGCTGATGGACAAGGCGCACGAGCTGCAGTCTGCGTCTGCATCTTTGGAACACCAGGGGCCTGGGGCTTTGTGTGGTCATGCCGGCCACGCTTTTGTGAGGCGCGCAGCTGCGCCAGCGGATCCCGCGTGCCTTGCGCAGCTTGATCCCCGCTCCAATCCTGCTCCTGGCTGGCGCATGCTGCCTGCGCGATGCCCGCCCCTACCTCTTTGTTTTGCGTCAGGGCCCTGTGCGCTGCACACCCTTGACGTGCCGCATGGCCCGCAACTCACTGCGCCGCTGCTGGGCTGGGCTTCTGTACCCCTTTTAAGTATGCTCTTGTGTCTTTGAAAGCGCACAATCTGCCGCGCGCAAGCCTCTGGCGGCGGCCACAGCCACTCAAGATTTGCAGCGGGCCTGCAGTCCTTCAAGGCACAACCTGTGATTGGCGCTGCCTGTCCAGGCCCCTGCCAAATCCTTCGCGCAGAGGCCAGGGCCCAGTGACATGCAAGGGTCGAATCGACAGAAGGTATGCCCATGCAGGGCAACAGGAGGGGGGGTGCTCATGCAGGGCAGCAGGAGGTGGGGTGCTCATGCGAGGCTACAGGGCTTGGCAGAGGACGCCGCACTCCCTCCTCCAAGGCTCTCCAGGACTATGCAGCATGGTGGCGGGAGGTGTGGGGGAGATGCTGCTCAGGCCCCCCACGCGCGCCCGGGCGTGTGGCACTACCGCCTCGCTCACCTTGCGCGCATGTCTGCGCTGCCTGCTGCGGCCCGGTCGCAGGCGGGGCCGGTGGAGGAGGTGCTGCGGCTCAGCCCCCGCACAAGCCTGACTTCGAATGAAGAAGTGCCTGCCACGGACGTCAAGATCGGCATCACCCCGGACGGCAAGCCGCAGTTCGTCCCCAAAAAGAATAAGGTGGGCGTGCACGTGTGCTTGTCCTTTTGGGGCCAATCAAGGTGCGCGGCCCGCGCCCTGCCCAGGGTGGGTGAGGGGGGCAGGGCCAGGCCGTGACGCGTGGCCCAGCATGAACGTGTGGGTGTGCGTGATGCGTGTGTGTGTGTCCGTGATGTGTGGCCCAGCATGAACATGTGGGAGTGCGTGATTGTGTGTGTGTGTGTGTGTGTGCGTGTGTGTGTCCTTGATGTGTGGCCCAGCATGAACATGTGGGTGTGCGTGTGCGCCCTGCGCCCGCCGCCAGCTGCTCCCCCTGCCTGCAGCCCAGCCCCATGGCAGGGCCCCATCCACCCGCAGGAGGTCCATGTGTGCAGCTCAGGCCAAAAACCCCCTCATCCATCGCCTTCACCTCCGTAGGGCCCCATCCACAAGATCCGCAAGACCTTCCGGTCCATCTTCCTGGAGGACGGTGAGCCCCAGAAGAAGGCCCAAAAGAAGGCAGCAAAAGCCGCCGCGCGCGCAGCAGGCCCGGCGCAGGCCGTCCCCGCCAATGCCCTGGCGCCGCCCTCTGCCCCACAGCCGGGGGCGTCCTCCGGCCAGTCCTCCCCCTCTGGGCCCTCGGCAAAACCATCCGCCGCACAGGTGCGTGAGAGGCAAGTGGAGGCGCACAACAAGTCCCGCACAGCGCGCAGCACACGGGTGGCAGCGAAGCGCCTGCCAGCGGGCAAGGGAGAGCGCCTGGCTATAGAGATGGCGGTGTGAGGTTCATGCTTTGGTGCCGAGGCTGGGCCACACATCACAGACACACATATACGCGCGCACGCGCACACACACACACACACACACACACACACATTCATGCTTTGGTGCCAAAGCTGGGCCAGTCAGGACAGCAAACAGGAGGGTGCAGAGGGTGCGCAGCCAAAAGGGCATCCCAGCCAAAATGAGCGCCCGGCTGGGGGATGGGGCGTGTCTCTGTGGCAAGGCAGTGCAGGGCCCACCCATGAACGTTACCAACCTGCATTTGGGACGGGGCCAGCGCAGCTCAGTGGCCAGTGTGGAGATGATGGAAGCCTCTAGGTAGGTGTTGACAATAAACAACTATGGTGCCAGCTCAAGGGAACCTGTGCAGCCTTGCTTTTCTTTGCTCAGGGCTCTGTCCGCCAGCTCAAGGAAAATTGTACGGCTTTTCTATGAGGGGCTGGCTGTTTTTAATGGTAAAGGGTGGATGAATAGGGTGCCTCACAGTGTAAGAGGCTCGTCAAGCCTTTTTTTAGCCTCGGCCTGTATGGAGAAGGCCTCAACGGTGCATCATCATTAGGAATTACTTCACAGACAGCTCGAAAGCGCTAAGACTCTTTTGTATTCAAGTTGGAAAAGTATAAGAATATTTAAAACAAGTGGTTCTTGTTGGACCCTTGGCCCTCCTGGAGGCCGGGCTGAGTCAGGAAAAACCTGAACAGCTAGTCATCACCCTTGCCCATCCCCCAAGCTACGTATACCCAAAGGACTAAATCCCCCAAGCTACCCCACTACACACTGCTGTCTAGTCCGAAAATCATTATTTATGCTGCTTCCTGGCTATCCTCCTGAAAGAGCTGCAGGCTACATGCCAGCTCTGCCTCTGCACTCTCCCTGCACTGCCTGCAGTTGCAACGCACGTAGATTAGCTTCCATGCACGCTCCAGAGCGAGCCTGGATCAAAGCTTTGCTGTGCATTAGCTCCCAAGCCGACCAGTCGCGCTCACTGGCACAGGCCTGTGGATGTGCATGCACAGCAAGCGTACTGCCTCCACTGCCAAAGCAGATGAAAACAACACGCAGCTGACCTGGCTGCAGTGTCGCCTGGCGTTTGAGGCTGGTGCTGCAGCTACCTGCTGCCTGCACGCTGCTGCTGCTCTGTGAAATTCAGCCCTCCTTTGCTTATCAAGATAACCCTTGTGCACACTGTGTTTAGTTTTCAGATATGCCCTAATAGGTTATATTAAAATCACAGAAAAAGTAATAAAAAAACTTTTTCTGTGAAGGTATCAAAACATTTTAAATTATAAAATTTAAAATCGGAAATATTATTATTTATTAAGTAATAATAAATATTTTTTTGTTAAACACTTTAGTTTTAATACTAATTATAGATTGAAAGAAATGTAATAGCTCTAAGGTGAGCATATTTAGAAGTAAAGTAGTGTTTGTGTTTTTAACATATTTAAATATTTATAAATATTGAATATGTTAAAGGTTGCATCAGGTCGAGAAGGATGGCTGCTTGCACAGCTTGCACCATAGCTTGCACAGGAAGGCTTCTGCATCTGAATGACAAACACTTCACAATTCACTGCCACATTTGACCTCCCCTCACTCAGGATTCATATCTTAGGGTGGAGTGTTTGTCAGTCTGTAGATATGGTGGTTGGATCTGCCAGAGATTCGCCGAGACTCGGCGAGACTCGTTGTAGATGGGTAGGGCCTGGATGGGAGATCATCGTCTGACTTGCAGGTGCCTCCTTTTGACCTGAGAATTTCCATATCTCTTCAAGACAGTTTAAAACAAATTAACTGAACAGGACCAGGCCTCCAGGACGCCGGGATGAGTCACACGCTGTTTATCCTCTTCCCCTTAGTCCCTTCCCCCTGCCAGCTGCTTGTCCCGCAACTTGTTCCTAGGCAGCCTTGACATCTTATCAAGCAGCTGCAGGCTCCAGATCTTCCCCTGGAAGTCTTGGATGCTTCAGCGGATGTACTCCTTGCACCCTATGAAGCGTTGGAGTGCTCGGAGAACAGCTGTGGTGCTCAGTGTGCAGCTGCCTAAGTGACCAGTTTGCTCACTGGCACAGCTGTGAGGTGCAGGTACAAGCCATGGGGAGCGCATCAGCCACACCGTGGCAAGGGCAGCTGCACATGCGTGCATGGGATTCCTTTAAGCCCACTGGCCAGGCTGACGCGCGGGGTTGGAGAACGTTTCTCCCTTACCCTCCCATCTTCTCTCACTTTTGGAGGTGACATCAGCAGGGTGCTAGCCCCCTGGCAGGATGGTAAATCCTTTCTATCACCCTCTCAGTCATTTCCAAGCTCATCATTACCTTCTGTACTATCTCGTCCTTCATTTTTAAATCACATTTATTTCCAACATTTAGGGGGAGTTTGGGGGGGGGGTTGGCTTACTATTGCCAGTGCTTTGGCAATTTCCATGTCAAAAAAGTTACACTTGTCACTGACGAGGGTCCCCCCCATCCCCCAAAGAGACTCGTTGAGTCTTGGCGAGTATCGTCATCGGCAAGTCTCGGCAAGACCACTGCCCGACCTTGTTAATACCTTTTCAGAGGCTGCACCTGCTAGCACTTCATCCTGGTATACAAGTCTGGGAGGGTTTTATGTTATGGTAAGTAATGGAATTTCTGCCATTGTCTCAAACAATTTGAGTGTGTTTAGATACTGTTTCAGTGAAAGAGGGTCACAAGGACTCCAGCACTATTGGCAAAGAGGCGAGTTGGCTACCCACCCTAACTCATACTTCCTACATGCTGCGGCCTTGATGATGGGCTCAGGTTGCAAGAGCAAGCACAACCAGCCCATGCGCTCGCTTGAGCTCATGAGTAGGGTTGCTGAATACCGTATAATTATAAATAACTGTATACCTACGGTATATACCGTAGGTATACGGGAGGGGGCAAGTTATATAACCCGTACACCCAAACCGTAATACAGTTTGCTCCGTATGTATGCGGTTATAAATCATATATAAGGGTATTTAAAACGCTGAAATGAGTGGTTGTTCGGACATCCGTACCATCCCCGATTGATTATTTGTTGTCGTTTGACAGATACTGGTGACTTAATCAAGCATGAATGAAGAAGGCAGTGTGCATGGGACTGTGGGGGAGGGGAGCAGAGTGGAGTCATGGACTGCAGCAACAGCAGGTGCAGCAGCCTTAGCAGCAGAAGCAGCAGCAAGCTTGACAGAATCTGTACATGAGCAGCAGGCTGAAGAGGAGACAGAAAAGCAAGCAGCAGAGCGGGAAGCCCATGCAATCAAGCGCAAGTTGGATGCAGCGCGCATTGGTGGCAAGCAGCGTGCACCCCAATGGAAGACCTTGGAGCCTGTGCTTGTGCCAGTGGTTGGCAGGTTGAAGTGCATGGTGAAGAGCATCAAAGGTGGTGATGGTGTTTGTGGCAAGCTTTTGGCAAGAATATTGCGAAGTCAGCAAAAGATCACGACACTTGGAATGGCTGCAAAGGCGTGCGGATAGAGCAGGGTCAAGCAATGCTGCAGCCAGGGCCAAGCACCATTCAAGGCGTGGGCTTCAAGCGGGCAGCTGAGAGCACAAATAGCATAGCCAGCAGCAGCAAACAGGCCCCTGCAGGTCAACAGCTCATCACGCAGCACATCGTCAGCCAGCATGCAATCCAGCAAACAGCATAGAATCTAGCGCAGTATTTCTTCACCAGCAACACTGCCTGGCGTCTTGTTGAGCACAAGAATCTGGTGGCTGCCTTTGAGCTGGCTGCTCAGCGCTCATGTTACCAGCTGCTCTTCTGAGCGCATCTGGTTGCTCTTTGGCAACATTTTCAGCAAGACCAAGAATCGTTTGGCCTTGGAGCGGGCCAAGAAGCTGTCTTACATCTGTAGCAACAGCGATAGCGGGGGCACAGTGGCAGATGAGGAGGTTGCTCTGTCCCTTGCAGACGTAGTGATTGAGGATGAGGAAGAGGCGGAGGAGTGAAGGGTTGAGAAAGAGCGGTTGTCAGTGATGTGCTGGAAGTAGAATGAGACCCTGGCCTTATAACAACTGTTTGCACAGGGCTGCTTAGCACTCAAGGGTATGCAACCATGAGTTGATGCTGCACTTGGTTCTTTTCAAACTTTGACAGGTTTACTCATGTATTGGAAAATATTTATGGTCGTGCGCTCCCTCCTCTTCGAGAGATACGCAATGACCTCCCTGGGGGTCTGATTGGAGGGGATGGGACCTTTGGTATTACGGTTTCTGCGGTATACAGGGTATATGCCAGGGAATATACGGTATATAAGTCATAAGAATTATAAATGTTTTCTTGTTCGGTGGCCAGCAACCCTACTCATGAGCCAAGCGCTCAAGCTTGGAGAGAAGGCATAAATGTGCACACGTCTGCATGCATACGCATGCACACCCACACATGAAAAAAACACATTTGAACGGGATTTGTGAGCTCCCTTTTCTTATTGTGCGCCCTTGAATACAGGTGCCAGCGCCTCTCACCACCGCAGGGCCTGCTGCTCATTAGCAAGCAGCCCGCAGCCTCATGGGATATCCATAGCGCGCAACTGTTGGGGACCGCTCTCCACACTTTGCGCCTGATGGCATGCATGCGTGGGGGGCTGCGTGTTTCATAAACTTGATTCATGAAGTTGGGCCCTGCCTCATTGGGCAGGCTGTAAAGTGCGGACGCAAGTCTACGTGTGGATCTGTTTTCAAGAGGGTTGCAGCGCAATAAACAAGGTATTCATTGGTGGACCATGGCTTGGGAAAACATTTATCCCAGCCTGTCTACCTGCACAGCTTGTTGCCCTGCTTTCTGGGCGCTTCCTCATTTTTATCACTGACCTCACTTGTGAACAAGGCACCATTTTACCTGGGTTGTGTCTGATGCATTGCTTCTGCCCTTCGGTTACAGCATTGCTGATAAACACGTTCAGCTCAGATCTGCACATGGCAAGGACAATTCTCGGCTTTGAAAGTCTTGCTTCTCACGGACAAAGTAATGAAGTGTTCCTTTTCTGCGGCCTTGGTTTGGTCGTCCAAACAGTGCCACCTTTCCATAGCCACTGGCATGATGGGCGAGCCTACAAGTACAACCATTCTAGATGGCTAGTCTGGAAGGATATCTGGTCTATGGATGTATCACGATAAAGTACAATATTCATGTAAGCATTGCTTCTTATTGTACCTCTGAACGCGGTTACTGTGGTACGCCAGATTACCAGCAGTGAGCCTATCTGGTAAACTTGTCAGCTGGAGATCAGTTTTACCAAGCCTTCTACTTAAAGTACGAAAGATTAGGTAGGGTTTACAGGGTTTAAGACTAGGTCGATGTATGTTGTCAATGTCGTTAGTGTTAACAATCAAGCACACTGACAAGGAACTCCGCTGCATCAGACAAATTGGGCACTCAAGACTGTTAGTGCTTAAGCCTTGTATCAAATGTAAGGGCTTTGCAGGCCCGGAGTAGCCCACACCAAGTTGTTCGCAAATACCACAAGGAGCCCACTGCTCACTATCTGTAGCATTCTCAGTCACTTTTTCATCTCGAGTGGACACTTAACCCCTAACTTACTTTCTGACAAGTTGTCACGGCTAGTGCAGTGTTCATGTTGGACCACTCCGAAGCTTTGTTCTGAAGAAACAACTTTTGAGCTTAGACTTCAAACTCCACGCGTTACAGTGCACTGTGTGTGACATACACAAACGTAGAACTGTTCCCTGCTGCCAGTGATGCCACTGCAGTTGCTGTCGCTGCACTTCACAGTTCGCTGCTGCTCCCAAGCCGGGGCAGTATCTGCTGGATCTCCTGCCCATTGCTCTGCATGAGCATGAATAGCCCCATCATGATGCCCATAAGCACCTGCACAATAGCACAGTACAGGAGTTACAATTGAAAAATATATAAGCAGGGGGAAGGTTTAAGGTTCAAGGTTTTCAAGGCTGTATCCGCCGAACGAGGGCAGCGTAGCCAAAGCAGGGGGAAGGCAGCCCAGCAAACATGAAGGGCAGCACAAAGAGAGCTGCGCCTCTCAGTGTGCTTTGAGGAGGGGCAGGCAAGTGAGCGAGCTGCCAAAGCAGTGCACCAGGCTCTGCCCTCACCATGAATAGCACGCGCATACAAGCATGCAGGAGGGCATGTCCGCCCACAGGAGGGTCGCTCAGCACTGCAAGTCTTGTGCCATCCACGCGATGGGCCCAAGCATCATGGAGGCAGTCCACATCCCGGAGGGCCTGTGCACATAGGATGCATGGGGGCGCGTGCATCTGCATGTGCTTGTGCACCAGCCGCACAGGGATACAAGAAGGCAAAGTGCCTGAAATCAAGGCGCAGGCTTGGTTGCAGGCTTGCTTGCAGTGTGCAGGCATGATTGCAGTGTGCTACATCTGAGTGCTAGCATGTTAAAGGCAACTGCAAGACCATTGCTTGTCATGGCATTGATGTGATAGAGGACAAAGGGAATGCAGGCTTGATTTGCCAGAAAGAAGGTGTACCCACCTTGCCTTCCCAGGTTATGCTTGGATGTCAGATCCAAGGCCGGCACTAGAAATGATTGCTGAAGCACACCATCACCATCTACTTTCACCATGCGCTGCCCTGCTCGTCAATGCCCACACCTGCCAGCAGTTAACGCCGCACTTGATGCCAGATCCCACGCCAACTTGCAGGATGGTGTCGCCCTTGCGCACGCCGCGCACGGTCTCAATGTAGCCAAGCGTGTACCAGGTGGTGGAGGATGACACATTGCCTGTGCAATCATATGCAAGCAGCATCGTGCCCCCGCAGGACAGGAGCTGCAATATTAGGCCAAGAGCGCGCCATAGGCCAGTACCACTTTTGCCACAGTCGTGGCTGCCTACTTTGCATGCGTACAAAAGTGCGCATGCTCGTGAATCTGTGTGACTGTTCTCACAGCAGGCATACGCGCACACCATCTCATGTACGCTCAGTACGTGCAAACAATGCACGTGCACGTATGTTCCTGCATCCACTGGCCAAAGCACTAGAACCTCACACACTCAACATTCGTCGCTCTCCATGAGCCTCTTTGCCAGGCCTGCACAAATTAAACCTCTCCTTTAGTGCCCCTGACACTACATAAGTTGCACCATGCCCGCCATCCTGCTTGGCACTCCCAGCTGCACCACACCATAGTCGTGCAGCACCACCCGGGATGGCTCAAGGTCGTACTCTTCAAGCTGCAGGGCTTTTCCAATTCCATCCAGCACCCGCGCTCCCCCTGCGTTATGCACCCAAACCGGGGCAGCGGCCATAGTCACTGACCACACAACCTGGCCGGCAGTGCAGCACCCCCAGCCAAGATATGGGCATGGACTGGGCACGCCAAAGTCTAAAGAGGGATCAGCAGAGGCTTGCGCAGAGCATGGGACTCGGGGGCGTCAGCCATGTTCAGGCAGTGCGTGCACACGCGGCCGGGCATATGTGCTGCCTGTCCACTTGTACGCAGCAGGGCACGTGCACAGCACACATAATCTGCGCGGCCTGACCACTCGCATGCAGCAGGACACGTGCATAGCACACACGATCTGCGCGGCCTCCCCACTCGCATGCAGCAGGACATATGCATAGCATACACGATCTGCGCGGCCTCCCCACTCGCATGCAGCAGGACACGTGCATAGCACACACAATCTGCTGCCCCCAGACAGTGCGCGCGTGGCTGGGCTCGTGCTGGACCACCCACCGGCATGTAGCAGGAAGTGCTGCACGGGGCCAGAGAACTTGGGCGTGTACGCGGGTGCAGCGTCTGGCCCCAGCAGCTTGCGCAGGGCGTACGTGGCAGCAAACCTGGCCTTCTGCCATGGCGTCAGCACGTGAGGTGCTATCTTCCACATGGCTTTGGTCAGGGCCATGGATGCCTCGCTCACCACGTTCTTACCCTGCGCAAATTTGTGCGTTGCCCATGGACTTTGCTCTCCTCACGGCGCCATGGACCGTCCATGTGACTAACCCTGCTGACTACACACACCGTAGCTGTCTTGCCTGTGTCTTGCGGTGCGCATGATTGTTTGAGTTATGTACATCAGTGCATTGGCTGCATCATCAATGCATCGGCCAGGCACTTCAGGTTGTGGTGCTTTAAGTTGTTGAGAGTCTGACCATGATTTAAAACAGGAGCAATCCCAAAGCCCAGTCCAGAGCGCTACTTCCCTTGCTTCTGAAAACCCAAGTGCAAGCAGCAAACACTCTGACAAGTTCGTATGGGCGCCAACATTGGAGTCACTCTATCAAGCATTGTTGCGGCTGGTGCAAGAGGCAACACAAGTAGTTTTCTGACCTTAGCAGCTCAGGTCTCACATGTCAACCTCAGCGAATGGGTGCACCTCCTGCGGCATCCTTCACTTAAGCTTAGTGTCAAGATTGTGCTGCAGATTATAGCCCAGCCAAGATTTTGTGTAGTATCTGAATGCACTTGAGGTATGCAAGTCCACACAACACACCAGGTATATGCCGTTCACTCCATCTTCATCAGGACCGTAATGGATAGCCCTGTAGGCACCAGAAATCCATACTGATGAGAGTAAGATAGACACACCCTCCTGCCTTGATGCAAAAACATGCATGCGCCAGCATTGAAACTTCCAATGAATCTTGAAGCCGTCCTCATACTATTGTGTGGGGTGAAGGAGTCGAGCATAACAAAAGGGAAATGTTCTAAGACTCCTCAAAGGTGGTTCACACTACATATACACACACAGAGAAAGAGAGAGAGAGAGAGAGAGAGAGAGAGAGAGAGGGACAGGAAGTTTGGATGAAAGGCAGGGGTTAGATATGACATGGATGCAAGTGGAGAGATTGCCGGTTACGCACAGGCTGGCTGCAACATCACACGCACGTGTACGCATCATCACTCATGCCAAGGTGCACACGATGGTTGGCAGTGAGGCTGTACTTGGCACGCCCTTGCCACTGCTTGGGCTTGTTGCTGAGAAGGACCGCGGCGGCACCCATGCGGAACAGCATGTTGGTGACCTGTGACGAGTGCACAGGCAGGATTAAAAATGTCAAACATGTGGTGCCGCAGACAAGGAATTTGGCGCATGGGGCAACCCAGGTGGCAGCTTGCAAGCTGCAATTGGCAGCCTCCAATTGCACATCCTCTCCCCTTGCAGACATTGCACAGCCTCTCCCCCTGCAGACGTTGCACATCCTCACCCCCTGCAGATTTTGCATAGCCTCTCCCCTTGCAGACTTTGCACAGCCTCTCCCCCTGCAGATCTTGCACAGCCTCTTCCCCTGCAGACTTTGCACAGCCTCTCACCCTGCAGACTTTGCAGTGCTCACCATCCTGTGCTTGTCGTGCCCTGGGTAAAACGCTGGGGTTGTGGTCTCAGTGGTAACAAAGACTGCGTTGGTGTTGGGGTGGGCCTGCAGCAAGCGGGGCATTGGCAAGCACAGGCAGTATCATGGCTGCCCAAGCAGGTATGATAGAGCGTAATTTAGGTCTGGTGTCTCTCCGCAGGCATTCTGACCTGCCAAGCAATGTGCTACCAATGTGAGCTGGTTTGCATCCACCTTCAGAGACCGCTGCGCATCATCTTGCAGAGAGGAGCACCATTGTGTCCTCTGTGTCACCTTACTTGGAGCAGATCTTTGACCATGTTGATTGCCACAACGCCGTTTGAGCAGCCCATGCCACCAAGGTGATAGGACTGCACAGGCAAGTAGCCACAATCACTTGCATCATGCTATTCCTGATCAAAGAGACACTAGTAGAGAGTATGGAATGCTATACAGGTTTTTTAGCGACAGCCACCGCAGCTGGAGGCAGACCCCCAACACCAGCCACAGCTTACCAGCCCAGACAGACTCGCCCTGAGAACCTCCCTCGGCAGCGTTGTACCACCCATCTCATAGAGATTAATTACAGTGAAGACACTCACCCTGAGCAGCAGCTCCAAGCTGCCCATGCTCAGCACGGTAGCCTTAGACACAGCACTGCAGGAGACCATGTTCTTCACGTTATTCTCTTAGGTGTAGGGGGTGTTATTTACATTCCTCACACTTTGGTTCCTCTGAAGAGTCTCAGCCTTGATTTGCAAAGAGTCAAGGAACTCGCTCTCAAGCTTCATGCTCATTCTGTGCACTATGATCATAAGCTTGTGCAGACCAGACGTTCTCTTGAGCATTCTCACCTTCAAACTAATCAGGAGAAGTCTGCTAGCTTGTCTGCTCGCAGACCTCCTGATCCTCACTGACCGCCCTTTCTTTTCTGGTGAAGGGGCTTCTTCCCAAATGGCCCCCTTTCCTTAATTGATGTGAGGAGCTTTTTTGCTGCATGCGTAGTTCTTCCTCTTCTCCTTTTTTCTTTCTAGAGTATGGAATGCTATATAGGATACACCTAAGATTTCTGTTTCACTCCTTCCTTGCATAAACCAGCTCGAGTGGAACACTTCATTTGCTTGGTTTGAGAGGTGTGCAGCCTACCAAAGACAGCACACAAGAAGCCCATTTGGAACTGCTTGGATTGATCTAGGGAAGAGCTGGCTATGATAAGTCACTTATCATAAGTGTACTGGTATTCAGAAATCACCCCAAGGCTGATGAACTTCCCAGAAAGGGGATGTGGCACAGTTTGGATGTTCTTGTTTCCCTACACAACCAAGAGCAGCTGTCTTGTCGCGGTCCACTTGCATACCTGGATGTTACTCCTCATCTTGAAATGGTTTACCACCATGGATGCCATGGAGGGTGTGGGACAGTAGATAGAGCAGGTGGTCACCAAGATGTCCTGCAAAGACAGCCCAAACAGGACAAATTGCCTGGTTGTGCTTGCTCACACGTACCTGTTGAGGACGCTAGGTTCAGCTAAAGCCTGTTGGTGCTGTGGGCTGGCAGCGTAAATGTAGTGCCGCTGTCATCCATGATCCTTGTTCAGTGCGCAGGGAAGCTACCAAAATGCTGGGCGCAAGTTGGATCCTCACCACATCCTGAGGTTGCAGCCCTGTCTTGAGCAGAAGACCCTCAACAGCGCCGCACACCGCCATCTTGCACTCCTCGTAAGCACTGGCAAGGTCTACGTGAAAGCAGGGGACAATACGCACAGCATTTGCTTCACTTACAAGCAACATTGGCACATGTAGGCATGCAGCCCACCCACAGGTTCAGAAGCAAACTTGTACGCATGGGTGCTGGCCAGCACATGCCCCTGCTTACAAGGCTGGACCAGGCCTCCACAGAACATGCAAAAGCACGTAGATCCGTAAATGCCAGCCTGATCCAGGCATCGTTACCTGTCTTGGGCTTATCCTTGCAGTGCCCTGGATGTATGGCGGGGGGTAGATGTGAGCTCACATCACCGAGCCCGCTCTTCTTGTGCACCTTGCACATCCACTCAATCTCTTCTTCAGAGTACATCTGCAGTCAGGAGAAGTTATAGTATACAATCTCAAATTTTAAGAAGGGGCTAGATCAGTTCAAAAGTCTGCGCACAATAAGATCGGGTTGTGCCTGGCCACTAGCTGGGGGCGCAAGTGCGCACACCTTTGTCTCCCTCCAGGCTTGGATTGCGTCCTCCATATTCACAACGTACTCCTCTGGGGGCACATAGCCCTCTGAGTCTACAATGAGCACCGGCTGGCGCATTCCTGTGCAAACGGCTTGGGGGCGTTTATCTGCTCACGCACTCGTGCTTGACTTCTTCAAACCAAAAAATGCTTACGAATATGTTAACTCCCAAGCCTCTCCTCGTCGACTGACAGGACTTGAAAAGCGCGAGGGATGAATAGATAATCTCTTTCGAATAAGCCACTCGACCCAACAGCCAGGAGGGAAAAGTAAGTGTATTTTAAAATTTCGACTATGGTCATGCGACACATAGTCCGTATGGACATAAAATGATGGACGTAAATCATTTACGGTAATATACTGTCTGAACAGTTAAATAACTTTAACAAAGAAAGCACCTTGGAATTTTTGTCGTGTAGGCCTGCAGCCAATGTAATCTCATTCCAGTGAGCCATGGCAGAACTGCACGACATTTTACTAGAAGGCAAGCATCATATGCAGGTGCATTTTGCAAGTCCTTGTCCTTGTACCATTACTTGCATGTTTCTCGCAGGTATGTTTGATTTGACTAAGCATGATTGCCTTCAACCCTTTCAGGCAGCTCATGACCTGCTTGGTAGTATGTGCTTGGTAGCATAACCTGTGCATATTGCATGTCCAAAACACATTCGCAATACACTGAAAAGATGCTCAGAAGTGCAGTAACGTTAACGTTGGAGGGCCCCAGTATTGGGCCTCTGAGGAAATAGCACAGTTTGAGTCCTTCAACAGAGAGGCATTACCTAAAATTATAATGTGCTTTTGTGGCCCTGTATAGTCCCAGTATGCATTCCAAGGTCAGGTACAAAGTGGTTTCAAAAGTCAGGGATGATCAGGCAGACAGAGGTAAGAAACATTTACAGGCAAGCACTTACACCTAAGGTGCAAGCACTGGATATTGGATCCTTTAGCTGTTGGTGCAGCCACCCTCTACTGTTATTGTTTTATTTTGTTGTGCACACATTCCGACAAGCACTCGCGCATGCACGCACATTGTGACCATTTGTAAATTATGCAGCATGCAGCCCAATTGCCATCGCCTCACTGAATGCATCCAGAGAATTACAGGTGAGGGCTCTACCATTGTCATCATTGGGAAAGCCCTAGCTGAATGGTTGCTTAGCCAAGGTTTGGACCTGGAGATATGCCAGTCCAACTTGCCAATCTGTGTTTCTCTTCGGCCTAATGGTTAACATGTGCATACAACTCACACCACACCTCAAGCAATACGGAGAGGTACAACCTTGCAGATATACTGTATCTGCCCAACACTCAATGTATTAGAATTGTATTCTCGACATTTCACCCACGAGTCATCGCCTCATGCAGCCCGAATCTAATCCAGGTAGATAGCACAATATTCCATCTTCGATTTATGCACATCCCCGCTATCAGCAGCCCCCGTCCCTTGGCTTTTATGCTTCAAAGCTACAGAGTTTCAGAGTTGCTCTGGCATGCGCACGCACACATGCTCGATCACTGTTGCATGAGTGTTGGGGCTCATACTTTCAGAAGGGGTAAATGGAACAACCACCGTTTTGTTCAGAAGCAAGTAGTCAGTTGAGGATGTGGGCACCTTCTGTAAGACTACAACCAGGCAAGGAATGAAGAATATGTAGGCAAAGAAAACACTCCCTACGTTAGAAAAGGGGGAAAAGGGCTCCAGAGAAACAGGAAAAGATAAGCTAAGGTGGATCAGGATTTTTCACCAGCCGTGCCCCAAGAAATAGGAAATAAGAAAATAAGTAGATGGCAGTGAAAACATTCCCTGCATCAATTAAGGAAAAGGGGTCACCTAGGACCTAGGCACCGTAAGATCCCTCCACCAGCAAAGCAGGAACAAAACAAGTGAATGGGGATCAGGAGGTTGACTTGTAGTACCCCATTCCTGACCTTGACGATGAGAGGTCACATAAATTTTCTCAAAAGCGGGTCTGGTAGCATATCTATAAGCATACTGAACGGAATGAGCATGAAGCTTCATAGCAAGCTTGGCAGCTATCTGAGGATTAAGACCAAGGTCCTTAAGGAGCTCCATACTGTAAGGCTGCAAATGGTGCCACCTACTCCCAGAAGGATAGTGTGGAGGCTAACGTTGGCGGCAGCTCGGCGTAGATAATGACAGAGCACGCTGTGCTGTTGGTTGGTGGCCTCGAGATGGCTCCTAGGTCTAGTCTCTTTGCAATACTTGACTTCCACAAGATGGATGCGCTACTGATTGGATGTGAGCTGACAGGGTTCTGGACCCTTGACAAAGGCTGGTAGGCTGCTGCTGTTGCTGAGAGCCTCCCATCCCCTGTAAACCATGCCCTACTTATCAATGCATACGTAGGGTGGGCATCTGGTACATTTCTCCTTTTGTCTTCTTTTGGTAGGTATTTCTGTTACTAGTATAGCGTCTGGACGACTGGCAGTGAGTCTTTGCTTAAATAGGGAAGCGGCTAGGGAAAAGCCACTCAGTGATGGTTCTATTTGTCGATCCTTCAGGGATCTGTAAGTTTTGAAATGCGGTCTTTTTAGCCAATATCCATTTGGACAAAACATCCCCCTAGGGAGCCTGCTTCAATAGCTTTCATGATAAGTTTACAAGCAATGTAACGTCCTACAGCAATTATACTGGAGATAATCTGGTGTTGACAACCTGATAGAATGTGTAGGGCACTGTCTGAATGGTGACAGAGGGGGCATTGAAGACTGGTCAAGGTCTTAAACAGAACAGCGCAGTACAGTAGTAATATTCTTCATCTTAAAAGACAGAGCGTCGTCCAGAAAGTCATTGATATTTTTGTTGGCTATGGGAATAGACCCTGGTGATATGATCAGTGAGGAATTTTAGGGTTTGCATGACCAATCTTAGGGTTCGTTAATTAGTTTTACCACCATGTTAATGTGCACAGGGTCTTATCGTCCCACCTACACAAACTTGCATCGAGACATGCAGATTTGAAAAGTACTGGAGCTTTATGGTAGGCGGGTTTGAAGATCTTAGTATTTTTTGCGTTAAGGGGGGTATCCCTTTCAGAGACAAGCCAGGTTAAGTCATGAAAAGGATTACCACCAATGCCAGCACATGGCATCCCTGTTTCTGCATGGCTCGTATCAACTTGTGTTGCCTGATACTTGGCCACAGAATCGGCGCACTCATTTCCAACAATACCGGCGTGGGATTCAACTTCAAAAAGGTGGACAGGATTTGGTGAGTTACGGACAATTTGTATAAGCAGCTTCAAGATATCCCCTTGTGCATGGTGGCTGTGAAGCTCAAGGTACAGCAAGTGCTTCCTGATTTGGTGGAGAGACAAGAGGGTGTCAGTGGCAATATGTGAATGGCCACAAAGAATGGCGGATGTGATGACAGCCAATTCAGCTCTACCTATGGTCACCATAGTATGGTGTTTGTAATACCCATACCATTGGGTCCGACTAAGCTAGCAGTTAAGGTAGAAGGTTGGTATGTGCCTGCCCAAGTCAGTTGTTTTACTTGGTGAGTCTGACAGCTGCTGTCTGTGTTTGCCCTCTCCTTCCAATCAGGCACCTTTTTGACAAAGTTCTGGCTGTATTGTGTAGGGAAAAGCAATTCTTAATTGTAATGACAAGAGAGTGTGTGTCAGCAATCAAGAGGAAGCTTTTAAACCTTATAAAGCCAATTTTAGGTTGACTGTCATTAAAGATTGGGTCACTACTGATATTTTTGTGCTTCCAATTTGCTTCAGGAATTTCATTAGCCAGATCCCTGATCCAGGTGGTATTGTGATTATTCAGATGCAGGCGTTCTTCTGTGTTCCAAACAGCAACTATTTGCATATTCAATCTGTGGCGGGGGAGCAGGATTTCTTCATAGATCCAAAAAAAGGGATTGGCATATTTAAAGGTTAATCCTAATCTGACCTTTTAGGTCAAAAAAAGGTACTTCCTAGAGGGCAGCACGGATAGGGGTAGGCATCGAGGAGTTTAGAGTATGGATTGGTGCTCATTCTTCCTCCCCAACATGGGAGAAACATGAAGGTGGCTGTTTCAGTGTTTTTTGTGAGATAGCATGTCTTAGGGCGCGATCCATGGTTTGATCGTCATGCTTAGGATAGCAGACAGAGAAGCCAGAAAATTTGGATGAATGGGCATCAGGAATGGCTCCGAAGACTCTGTCATGAGGGTCCTTGCCACAGTAATTAAGGTATTTGGGGTTGTGGTCCAGAGGGGAGGCCATTTTTTTCTAACAGAGGAGTTTTTTAACCCTGGTATTCATGGGTGTCTTTCTCAAACACATGAGTTGTTGCGCAAGGAAGAGCAGAGATGAAGCCCCACTCTCGGCCATGATAATGAGAGGTGGCATAAGTCTTTTTAAGAGCACGCCTGGTACTGACAAATTTATGACCACACTGACTAGAATGAGCATGAAATTTCACAGCAAGCTTATAGCTTTCTGTGGATCAAGGTCGAGAGCTTTGCTCCACCCTGTAAGGGCTGTAAATGGTTCCACTCCCAGACGGGAAGTCTAGTGGGTAATTGTTGTGCCAGACAGTCTTTGCTACCAATACTCATCTGGACAAAGTATCCCCCTGGGAGGTCTGCTTCAATAGCATTCACAATCCAATAATCAGTCTACGGGCGGTGCTTTGACGCTCAATACTCAGACCGGAGACGATCGGGTGCCGACCACGTTACAAAATGTGCAAGGCACTGTCCCTGTCGACTCAAAGGGCATCAAAGATTTGTGGAGGTCTTAGAGCAGACAGCATGCTTTTGATGAATAAGGGTATCTGTGCGGGAGTGAATTCTCTTCACCTTCAAGGACGAATTGGACATTGTCCAGAAAGCGTTGCTAGTAGTTGTCAATGGACAGTTGACAGTGGGAAGTACTCTGGTGATATGATTAGCATCCAATATCTGACTTTGCATGACCAAGCTTATGTTTAGCGTGCATATGCGCCTTCAGGGCATTGTCAAGGTTGAGAAGGAAATGAGCTTGAAGGCAGGTTAATTTGAGGATCTTGATATTGCTGCGTCAGGGAGGTAATCACCCTCAGAGGCAAGCCAGGTTGTAACATGGAAAGGATGACATAACATTACCACCAATACCTACACATGGCACCCCTGTGTCTGCAAGTTTGTTGCCACAGCAACTTGTGTTGCCTGATACCTGGCTACGGCATCTGCGCACTAACTACCAGCAAAGCCAGTGTGAAAAATGACCTTCTATGCACAGGAGTGCACACATTCTGTGAGTCACTTTGCATGAGCATTTGAAAGATGTCCCATTTTACATCGTGGCGGTGAAGTTCAGGATAGAGCGAGTGCTTCCTGATTTGGTGGAGAGATTAGGCTGTTAAAACATATAACATATAACTAATTAGTGGCAATATGTGAGTGGTTGTTAAGAATGGCGGCTGTTATGGCAGCCACTCAGCCCTACGGATGGCATTTTGAATACCTGGTTGATTTGACAAAGCTGGGACTAGAGAGAGCAGGGTGGTACTACCTTCAAAAATCTGGAAGCTGCCGTTTGGAAATGCCCAATTCTTCCAGCCAGGCACCTAGTATATGTACTGAGTGTACGCACTGAGTGTGGGATTCATTGAAGGGTGATTCTAGATTGTTGTCTGGTTTCAATTCGATTGCCTTATCTGTGTTTGATTTGACCAAACATGATGATGGTGGAAGGAACCGGAGGGAATGCAGTGGTACAAGATTGGCCCTGATGATGACGAAAGTGAAAAAAGTAACTGCTTTGCAAAAGTCAGCAAGATGGAAACAGCGCAAGGCGCTGCAGATTTTTGACAGTTGCTCGATAAAGTTTTATTCAAATATCCACTATGGTGAGCGGCTCGGCTGGTGCTATTTCGGCTCGGAGTGGGGGCAGCGAGCGGGCAGCGCCTCCCTCTGGAGGTCTACGCAGTAGAGCTGGTATGGTTTGCTTGACTTCTGTGTTGACATATCATACACGAGGCGATGCACCTGCTTTCGTTCACGAAGGTGTTGCAGTCTCCTTAATGACCTTTCCGCCCTGCGTTCTGCCTGTAAACTTGCACACAGGCCGCAGCGGGGGCGGTGGAGGTATCCGAGGGGGTGGCAGGAGCGCCATGAACTATCAGATGGACGAATCAGCCACCGGCATCATGATCCAGCCGGTGCGTTGGATTAGGACAGCTCACCCTTCTCGTCTGCTCCCAGAATGAAGGGTCCACTGACACCCCCTGCCCTATGATAACCACCTGCAGGTATATGTGGTTGTCATGAGCATCGGCTTCATCTTCTTTGTAGCCATCTTGCATGTCATTGCCAAGGTAGGTCCCGTGTGAGGCAGAAGGCCCCCTGTCTTTTCAATCATTGACGGGATAAACTTCTGACTTGCAAGCACCGTGCACAATTATTGGTGCAAAGCCATGGCCGGTAAGATTCTGAACAGCAAGGAACAGCATGCCTCGTAGAACTCTTGCATGGTTGCGGCCCCGATGCATAAGCTCGCATTCTGTATGATCATTGATTGTGTATACTTGAGAGTGTTTGTGTGTGCATCTGTGTGCACATGTGCATTCGTGCGCGTGTGCATGTGAGTGTGCGCGTGCGTGCATGTGTGTGCATGTGTGAGTGCGCGTGCATGCCTCTGTCTGGGTGCTTAAATCATGCGGCTGGTATATTCTTCTTGCAAGCATAGAATTATGCGCTGATGAGTAGAATCGCAGCGTGACCTTGAGGACCTTGAGGATATACACGCATGCGCTTGCACACACACACGCACACACGCGAGCACGTGCGCGCACACGCGCACACACACACACACACACACACACACACACACACACACACACACACATGCACACAACACGCGCATGCGTGCAATTAAGTGCATTGAGGAGAACGGGACCTGGGTGAGCACTCAAGCTGGTGACTAAAGAGGGTTCTCGTGCCTTAGCGCTTCTGTACATTTTAGGGTCTTGTCAATAAAGCCTCTTGTATGTCTGCCACACTTCATCCTTCATCTCGCAGCTCCGTGGATAAGTTTGAGCGGAGTGGTCTAGTCTGTTATGTACCAGCAGGAACCAGCAGCAGAGTAGCACCAGTAGCAGCAGCAGTGGCGGCGGCAGCAGCGCAGCAGCAGCAGCTGCAGCATCCACAAAAGTGGAGTGGTATATGGTTCTGAACGCGCATGAATGGTGCAGCGCAGTGTCCACTGTCATGGTCACTCACCCTTGTGGTGAGCGGCTGATTGATTTTGTACCCCATGAGCCAGCATTTTTTCTTATTTCCATGCACATGTTGGTTATGATTGAAGCCTGGGCCTGAGCAGAGCCAAGCAGTGCTGCAGGTTCTTGTCATGTTTCTCATGATGTGTCATGCACATACCAACAAGCTCTAAATGTGTGCCTGACAGGCACAAAGCTAATTTGCCTAAGGTAGGTTGTGTGCATATTCTTATTTTCTTCTGAGTCGTGCTGTTTGTGACAATAAAACTCAATCAGAAATTCCTGTGTTATCAGGGTAGGATGTAACAAGCCTGATTTGCTTAGAATGTGAGGTTTCGGTATCAGCTTTTTTTACAAAAAGCCCCAAGTGCTGGAAAATGTGTATGTACTTAGTATATTTGGAGGAATTGGCACGCAGATTGGCACCTGTACTGTGTGTAAGGGCTGTTTTCAGCAACCAGTTGGTCTCTCTTAAACAGCTCAATTACTGGTTGCTTGTAGCACCTACCAAACAAGGGAAACAAGGGAAATAGGCAATCATGATGTTAACACTCATCCCTACATCAAGTTAAGAAAAGGGGCCACCCCTGGCCTAGGTAACTTACCTTGACCTTCAAGTTTAAGTTTACCTTAGTAAGGTAAGCTCATGGCTATTTGAGTCGTACCTGCCGGACAAGGGCAGCTAAGCTGAAGCCTATCAGGCCCGCAACCAGGACCTCAGATTAGAAATGAAATAAAAACCATAAGTGCCAGGAGAAAGACAGTTTTTTTTGTGGACCAATCTGTTTGAACAGTTGAGGGCAAGATGCATAAAGCACAAGCAAGAAGTATGATGTACATGATATCTGTGTCGGGATAAGCGGGTAAGGGTTACATAGGTGTGCCTGCTGGAAGAGGGCAGTGCTATGGCCATGCCACGGGTCTGATTTGGTTGCAGCAGTGTCTCAGCATGACAGCAGCTTGGCTAAAGCCTTTCAGGCCTCCAACCAAAGCCAACACAGACCTGTCCTGGCTTAACCAGAATTACCGACTCGTGCTCCATGCGCACTGCCCCTCCCTGGCAGGGAATAGAACCACAACCCAGCCACATCATGGATGATCCAGCGCCTGCGGAGTGTGTTCGGACCTAAGCTTCCTGTTTGTGGGACTCGACCAGACTGTTTGAGCCTCCTGACTGCTGACCAGGATCAGACCCATGCAGAGCTTGAGCAACTCCTGGACCCAGCTATGCCAATGGGGAAGACTTGGACCAGGAAAATGGCGGACCAGCATCTGGCCGAGGCTGCTCACGAGGAACTCGACCAGCCTGCAGCTGCTCAGACAACATAATCAGAGCTACAGACTCGATCTCCTGACACTAACGTTCCCGCATTTCAAGATGCAGTGCTGCACTTAAACATTTTGGCCATGCTCACCTCAATGGGCAGCCAAGCTAGGCTTAGATTTCCCTCTGCACAGACGTGTGCCGGACTAGACGTGCTGGGCTCACGCAGTTCTCCTGCGCTTGCCCCAGTCGCTCCTTCTCCTAGACATTTCCAGACAAGTAGAACCATGACTGCTTCACCTTGACCAGGTTCCCGCATGTGACAAATGCAGGGGTGGCTGCGTGCTACAAAAGCCATGAGTGCCTAGAGGGCAGACAGCATGCGGACAGACACTGGCCGGGGTGTTCTGGAGACATTTCATAATTTTAAATAGCCGGCCTTCATCCACAGAGGGCTCACAAGACTGCTCTCAAATAGTATGCTCACTCTGTGCATGACGCGCAGAACAACATGGTCTTAAAAAAAGTCGCTTTTGAGTTCTTGGTCTGGAGCAGCCTCCTGAGGCCTGCCACCCTCCTGATCCTCACTACTACTAGAAGTGCTTCTAGCACTTTGTAGTACTATTAGTAGTTCTTCTCTTTCCTTGTTGGAGGAGCTCACAGCTCTTCAGGCCAGTGTGTCTCCTTTTTCTTTACTGATTGCTGCAGGGAGGTTTTTTGCTGCCTGTGCTGTTTTCTTAGGCCCTTAAGTTGCCCTCGTTTTGGGAGCCTCCTGAGTCTGGCTGGCGGTTAACCCTAAAAAACTGGCTGGCGGTTAACCCTTTTAAACTTTAAACTTTGGGAGCCTCCTGAGTCAGGAATCCCAAGCTTCTGCCAAACGAGCCTGAGGCTTGCCACCCAATAATTGGCAAAAGGTTGGACCCCTTTCGCCAGCCACTGGCAGATCAGTGCTGTCAGACCATTATAGAAGGGATACAGCCACTTGGCTTTTTATCGCCAGCTGGGCACGCACCGTGCATGGTGCATGACAGATTTAGTAATCATTTAAGAAGCGCTGAGCTGCCATGGTCAAAAAAGGTAGCTCACATGGACATGAACCTGCTGTTGGCTACCTTTTCATCCTCTGTTCTGGCTGTATCTTTTAGCTTGAATAAATGCATCTTTTAGCTTGAATAAATGTATATTTTAATTTGAATATTTTGCATTGGACAGGCGCCTATCCTTTATAATTGTCAGTACACATAAGGGATGTAGGGTAAGCTTGAACGCGCTATTCCCAGTCAGAAGTGTAAACACATTTCAGGTTGTTTTAATGCAAAGCACCGCCTCGGCTCACAACACGAGCTAAATCTAGCTGGCAAAATCAATCAACAGAGAACAATTAGGCACTGCTCAAATATATTGTCAAGAATCAGCAAATGGAGAGATCAACTCAAAGAGCTGGCAGCCAAAGGAACAGATGAACACAGTGCTATTGGGATGTCTCATATACAGGCACTCAGATGGGCCAGACTGTGGCCCAATATAGCAAGTGCCACCCCATACATATGGCCCTATGTGAGCTCTGATAAGCCTCAAGATACATAGCTAGCATTCATGCAGGAAGCGGCAGCATTGCCCCAGCATTTTGGGCTTCCCTGATCAAGTCATGAGGCAGCACTATGCTAGATACATTGACAACGCAACCTCCCACCAGCATGCATGCTGTTTCAATGAATATCACGCGCAAAGAAAAATGGCTGCTATAGCACGGCACACTTGTTGCCGCGCTGGATTTTCATGTAAAAAGACTTAAACAAAAAGCAGGCAACCAGTACAGAAAAGAAAGTGGGGCAAAAGGGAGGCTGATGGTCAAGTTGCTTTGGGTGCACAGCCTGCAGCGTCTGGCCCTGCAGTGATCCTCCCAAGCCACTCCTCTCAACTAGTGTGCAAGCCATCCATGACACTTCCCCGCCTTGCCTCGTTCAACCCTCCACAGGACTGTTGCGCCCCAGAGCACAAGTCCCTGCCTGATCTACAAATGCAGGGAACACGCTCGCCACTTCACTCTTCCAGCATACACCTTGCCTCTTGCACCCCGTAAAAGCCTCAACTCTCTGCGTGCTGTTTACCGCCCGCTCAAACTTATATTGTACACACCCCCTGGCCCCAGTGGGCGACACAGCAGCGCCGCCACACATGCTTGGCAATGCTGCCCTATTCCTCTCAATTCCCTAGATTATTCTTCCAGTCACGCCATGACCCTCCACGGCCTCCCCTCTGCCTCACTGCCCACTACCCTTACCGCCGGCGCATGGGCACCAGCGCACGTTCAGGCGGGATCTCCACGTACTCCTCGCTGTACGTCAGCAGCGCTTCGCCGTCGTACGAGTCCAGCGAGCTCACCGAGTCCAAGGAGGACGACATGGAGTCCATGGATGACCCGCTGCCTGGCCCATACACCTGATCCCAGCGGACTGCACGCTTGCGGCGGCCCACCTATAAGTCATGTGTGGTGCGCACACAGTCAGTCCTGGTGGTTTTGGTGGAGGGGGTGCGTGGCGGCGCTGGGCGGCGTGCTTGCATGCGCGAGAGCCTACCCGAGCGACTCCGCACTCCAGGGCAGCCGTGTGCTGCCAAGGGCAGAGGGGCCATGAACTAGCCTGGCACACAGGGAGCAACTGCCATATGGGGGGGGTGTGAGGTGTGCACGGCTTGCAAGAGCTCGCAGGCAGGCGAGCGAGCCCTCACGGGTCGCATGGGTCTCCGACAGGCTGTGCACGCAGCAGCTGCACCCACCTTCATGCTCTCGTCGGGCATACCCTGCACCGTCTGGTTCATCTGGGCCATCATATTGCCCATCATGTCATTGAGGCCCGAGAAGATGTCCCGCTGCCTCAACGCATCTGCTGCAGCCCTGCGGTGAAGCCCAGGTGCAGAACGACACACCGAGGTCAGCATTGAGCAAAAGGTGCGGGCATGGCGCCGGGGCAGCTGCGCCCGTCAGGGTCACGCAGACTGTGACAAGAAAGAGGACGAAGGAAGCAGCGTGTACAGACACCTGGACGCATTCACCGCAGGGGCGAACGCTGGCCTTAGTGATCCAATAGTGTTGCCGCTTGGAAGGGCGGTGATGAACCTGAAGGACCTGAGGAGGACCTTGAGGGTGTGGCTTCTTTGGCAGGTTTTATCATAGGTCTGTGTGGCTTCTGTGGCAGGTCATATCACAGATCTGCGTGGCTTCTGTGGCAGGTCAAATCACAGGTCTGTGTGGCTTCTGTGGCAGGTCATATCCCAGGTCTGCGTGGCGTCTGTAGCAGGTCATATCCCAGGTCTGTGTGGCTTCTGTGGCAGGTCATATCACAGGTCTGTGCAGCCTGTGCAGCAGCCCATGCGCTGGAGCTTGTGTGCAGGCAGGCACAGGCACAAGCAGAGTCACCAATGGGGCAGAGGTCAGGCTCGCTGGTGACCAAACGCAAACGTGGGAAGCTGACCCTCCTGGTGCACCCAGCGCCCAGCCCTGCATGCACCTGCGCGCCATCTCCTGTGCAGGACTGTAAGGGCGCCGCCGGCTGGCTTCCTCTTGAGCTTCCTTGATACGGCGCCGCTCCTGTGCGCATCCAAGCGGCAGGATCCAGCGTACACACTGAGCTGAGCTCATGCGCATTGCAAGCATATCCACCGGGCAGTGAGTGAGGCACGGAGGCACACAGCTAGGCTGTGCCCCCGGTCAAAACGCACCTAGCAGGCTAGCCACAGACAGTGCACACAGTAGCCACAGACAGTGCACACACGCATGCAACAGAGACAGCATGTGCGGGGCGCCAGCCAGAGGTGCAACAGATGGCAGGGGTGCCCCTTTGTTGAGGTATCCTGCCACACCGACAGGGCGGCGCTTCTCACGCTGTAGGTCCCAGGAGGCCACCACGCCCCAACCAGCCTGCACACACCTTCAGAAATTGCTCAGTGGCAGCAAACACGTCTCCTGTTGCGCCTTGGCCAGCCATCATGACGCCCACATTGGTGCGGTTAAGCATGCGCTTCTACAAGGGACCACGCAGCCAACAGCAGCTGCACGTCAGTACGGTGCTGGGGCAACTCGGGTTGGTGTGCTTCAATTCCACTTTTTAAGTTACAGACAAGTACATGAGCCAAAAGAAGAAAGAGCAGAACATGTTAAGAGAAACTTTCAGAAGGGGAGACAATGCAAAGGTCTTCAGTACCTTGCACGTATGTTACCTCCCTTTGCGCCTTCTTGCGGGCAATTAAGTGAACAGAGCACTCGAGTACGTGCTAACGTGCTAACAAGTACACACAGGTAGCACAAGCTGCCTAAAAGAGCTCTAAAAGCTGCACAGCTGCACCCTTGACAATTTTCCCCAGCCCGTCCCAACCAAAGGACTGTCGGAAGAACAAGGCGAGTGTGCACTTTTTTTGGCAGTGCTGTGTCAGCAAAACCTTGGCAGCCTCTGGACTTGTCACAGGATGTCCTCCAGAGGAAAGACGGAACTAGAAGTGTAAGAGCGAGCAAGCAGTGCGACCCATACACCGCTCCAGAGGGCAGCAGCTGCGACAGGCTCGCAGGCCGGAAGGGGAAGGGGGAGAGGGATCGAGAGCATGCAGCAGATATCCAGCGAGGTATGGCCACGGTGCGGGACATGCACCTGGCAGACCACTGCGCCTGCATGCACGGCGACTGACCTGCATGACGTACTCCAGTGCAGGCAGCTGCTCCCTGTCCACCCAGTGGATGCAGCTCACAGGGCAGGAGTCAATGGCAGCTTGCTGGTTGTCTTCGGTGTCGATCCTGCGAGAAGGTGGCAAGCAGGGTGGCAGAGAGTGGTAGGCAGGGTGGCAGAGAGTGGCAAGCAGGGTGGCAGGCAGGGTGGCAGAGAGTGGCAGGCAGGTTGCCAAGCAGGGTGGCAGAGAGTGGCAAGCAGGGTGGCAGAGAGTGGCAGGCAGGGTGGCAA
>LFIK01000636.1_pt1 | contig 26645 bp, 28 predicted proteins | sample 643401 | NCBI WGS metagenome assembly LFIK01 (sample SAMN03777447, study PRJNA286221) | soda lake metagenome | biome: soda lake; feature: Kulunda steppe; material: water; isolation source: sample T5-Br brine of Lake Tanatar-5 | place: Russia: Kulunda steppe | collected 2010-07
ACAGTAGAGGTGCTCTCTGCGATCTGCATGCATGGTGGCACTTCTGGCCCGGGCTGCTCTGCGGTGTCACAGCTCTCAGCGCGACGGCCAGTCACGCCTCGTGCCGGCGCTGGCCGATCGATCCGACTCGAGGCTGTGGACGACGGGGCGGTGAGGCCGGCGACGTTCCCGTTCTCCACAGGTACACGTCGGGGTCTTCCCGGCGGGCGTCTGTGCGTGCAGGCTCGGGGCATGCCTGCGCTCCTGCTGCTCGTCGTCCTCCTCGTCCCGCTGCTCGCCGGGTGCGTGCCGGGCGGTGTGCGCAGCGGCGGGGTCCCGACCGCGGACGCGCCGTTCACGCTGACCGCGCTCGACGTCGGTCAGGGTGACGCGACCCTGCTTCGGACGGGGCAGGTGGCGGTGCTCGTCGACGCGGGGGATCCGGAGGGGGACATCGTCCGCCTGCTTCGCCGCGAGGGCGTCGATCGCCTCGACCTCCTCGTCATCACGCACCCGCATCTCGACCATGTCGGCGGCGCGCCGGCCGTGCTCGAGGCGATGCCCGTCGGTGTGGTGTGGCTCCATCCGGTCCCGGACGGGCTCTCCGCGGTCGCCGAGCATCATGCGGCGCTGAGGGAGGCGGAACGGCGCGGCATCCCGGTCCGCGGACCCCCTGAGGGGGCGACCGTCTCCCTCGGTGACCTCGTCCTCGAGGTCCTCGGCCCACCACCCGGCCGCCCCTACGAGTGGACCCGCAGCGAGCTCAACAACACGTCGATCGTCCTGCGGGCGTCCGTCGCAGGCGCCGGCTCCGTCCTGATCGCGGGTGACGCAGAGCGTGAGGCGCAGGCCGACCTGCTCGCGAACCACCGCGACCGCCTCCGTGTCGATGTCCTGGTCGTCCCGCACCACGGGTCCCGCACCTCCGACCCCGCGTTCCTCGCTGCCACCGGGGCCTCCATCGCGGTCATCAGCGCCGGGCAGAACAACCGTCATGGCCATCCGGCGGGGGAGATCGTCGAGGTCCTCCAAGCGGCCGGGATGGACATCCGCCGAACCGACCGTGACGGGACGGTCCGCATCGGTCTGGGCGGGTTCGGCGCCGGTTAGCCTCCGCCCGAGCCGCCCCTTCGACGGGGTGCGCCCAATGACGACGGGAGCAGGGATGTCGCAGGTCCTGCTCGTCGTCGGTGCGGATCCGCTCCTGTGCGACCGCGAGGTGGAGCGGCGGCTCGCCGAGATCGCTGCCGACAAGGTCCCGACCCACGTGCTGCGGCTCGACGCGTCGGAGCTCGACGGGCTCCCGGAGATGCGCACTGCGTCGCTGCTCGAGGAACGCACCTGCGTCGTGCTGCGCGGTGTGGAGGCCCTGTCCGGGGAGAACAACCGGGCGCTGCGCGAGCAGATCGAGCAGTACGTCGCGAGCCCCGACCCGACGAACGTGCTGATCCTTGTCGCACGCAACGTCGGGCGCATCCCGACGCTCGCGAAGGCCGCAGCCGCGGCAGGGGAGAAGATCGACGTCGCGATCCCCGCCGAGCATGATGGCCGCGCGTGGGACCGCCTCATCGCCGAGGAGTTCGCGCGGCTGGAGCGTCAGGCCGAGCCGGCCGCGATCGCCGCGGTGCTCGAGCACGCCGGGCATGACGCGACCGTCATCGCCTCGCAGGTCGCCACCGTCTGCCACGCGACCGACGTCGGCCGCATCATCACCGTGGACGACGTCGAGGCCGTCGTCGCAGGGCAAGGTCGCACCTCGGCGTTCGCGATCGCTGACGCGATCGAACGCCGTGACCCGGCCGGTGCACTGATGGCGCTGCGTGGCGCGATGGGGTCCGGAGAGGCTCCGCTGCGCATCGTCGGCGCGCTCACGTTCCGCCTCCGCCAGCTCCTGCAGGCCAGGGCCGGTGCGGACGCGCGCGACATCGGGATCCCGCCCGGACGATTGCAGCACCTGCGGCGCTCCGCCCAGGCGTTCCTGCCCGGGGAGCTCGCGTGGTGCCACGACCGGCTCGCGCAGCTCGACGTGGCGCTGAAGGGCAGTGACCTGCCCGACGACGTGCTCATGGACGTGGCGGTCGTGGAGCTCGCGACGTCACGCGCTCCCGGGGCACCGTTCGACCCGACGGCGCCGCGCGACTGAGACCGGTCGGGCAGCCGGCAGTGGAACAGGCTGCGGAACGAGAACGACCCCGCCGGAGCGGGGTCGTCACACGTCGTGCCGGACGCTCAGCTCGAGCGGAGCGCCTGCAGGGCCTTGGCCATCCCCGACTTGCGGTTGGAAGCCTGGTTGCGGTGGATCACGCCCTTCTGCGCGGCCTTGTCGAGCTCACGGGCGGCCTCGCCGTAGGCGCTCTCGGCGGCTGCGGCGTCACCCTCGGCGATCGCGGCGCGGAAGCGGCGCACGAACGTCCGGGTGCGCGAGCGCACGATGATGTTGCGCTGGCGCGCCGTCTCGTTCTGACGGTTGCGCTTGATCTGCGACGCGATGTTGGCCATCGGGGACCTCGTGGGGCAGGTGGCACCGCAGTGCCGGTTCTGTGGCGTGCTCGGAGACGTGCAGGTGACACCGGGAGCAGCAGGGCTGCGAGGTGAGCGTCACCCGGAGGTGATGCGGGCTGAAGCGTACCGCCTCGGCGGTGCGGGGACCAACCGGTCCGGAACGAGCGGAGAAATGCAAGAGCCCCGCGTGAGCGGGGCTCGAGCCGACCGGCAGCCGTACGACCACAGATGGAGCGAAGGAAGCCGGTCCCGAACGAACGTCAGCCCTGGCGGACGTCCGAGGCCTGGAGGCCCTTCTGGCCATTGACGACCTCGAAGACGACCTTCTGACCCTCGTCGAGGGACTTGTAGCCATCCATCTGGATCGCGGAGAAGTGGACGAAGACATCGTCCCCACCGTCATCGGGCTGGATGAAACCGAAGCCCTTGTCGGCGTTGAACCACTTTACGGTGCCTGAAGGCATTGATCTTTTCCCTACGTGACCACGCTCGTCGGAGGGTTTCCGCTTTTCGGAGACGCTACACCCCGACCGGGTGTGGAACCACGAACGGTACAGGACGCCGCACCGCTGCGCCACCGTCCGCACCGCCCGTGAGCCCGGCTCCGCCCGGCCGCAGGACCGTCCCGTGGGCGCGTGGGGTCCCCGCTGGCCGTAGTCTGCCGCCTCGAACGCTCTCGCACCCTGTCCCGCAGCTCCCGGAAGGACCTCGGCCACCGTGACCTACCCGCAGGAGCGCATCCGGAACTTCTGTATCGTGGCGCACGTCGACCACGGGAAGTCCACGTTGGCCGACCGCATGCTCCAGGTCACCGGGCTCGTCGACCCGCGCAAGATGCGCGACCAGTACCTCGACCGGATGGACATCGAGCGCGAGCGCGGCATCACCATCAAGGCCCAGACGGTCCGGATGCCCTACCGGCCGCTCGGCGACGTCGGCGACGAGTTCCTGCTCAACCTGATCGACACGCCCGGTCACGTCGACTTCTCCTACGAGGTGTCGCGGGCGATCGCCGCCTGCGAGGGTGCGGTGCTGCTCATCGATGCGGCCCAGGGGCTCGAGGCGCAGACGCTCGCCAACCTCTACCTCGCCCTCGACGCCGACCTCGAGATCATCCCCGTCCTCAACAAGATCGACCTGCCCGCGGCGCGCCCCGAGGAGGTCGCCGAGGAGATCGGGTCGATCCTCGGGGTCGAGCCGTCGAGCGTGATCCGCATCAGCGCGAAGGACGGCACCAACGTGGACGCGGTGCTCGATGCTGTGGTGGACCGGGTCCCACCGCCGTCGGGTCGTGCGGACGCCCCGACCCGCGCGCTCGTGTTCGACTCGGTCTACGACCCCTATCGCGGCGCGCTCGTGTACTTCCGGGTCGTCGACGGGCGCATCCGGCTCAATGACCGCGTCCGGATGCTCGCCACCGGGTTCGAGGGCGAGGTCGACACGCTGGGCGTGCAGTCGCCCGAGGAGACCGAGGTTCTCGAGCTCGGCGTCGGCGAGGTCGGTCTGCTGTCCGCGTCCATCAAGTCGGTCGAGAGCGCGAAGGTCGGCGACACGGTCACCGTGGCCGGCCGCGGGGCGGCCGACGTGCAGCAGCTGCCCGGCTACCAGGAGCCGCTCCCGATGGTGTTCTCGGGGCTGTTCCCGCTCGACTCGGACGACTTCCCGCTGCTGAGGGATGCGCTCGACAAGCTCCGGCTCAACGACGCCTCGTTCAGCTTCGAGCCGGAGACGTCCGTCGCGCTCGGGTTCGGCTTCCGCTGCGGGTTTCTGGGGCTGCTCCACCTCGAGATCGTGATGGAGCGCATCGACCGCGAGTTCAACATCCCCCTCGTCACGACCTCGCCGTCCGTGCGCTACCGCGTGACGCTCACCGATCCGCCCGACGCGGAGGGGAGGCCGAAGGTCGTCGAGGTCCCCAACCCGCAGGACATGCCGGACTCCGGGCGCATCGCGTCGGTCGCCGAGCCGACGGTGACCGCCCGCATCCTCACGCCGAAGGAGGCGCTGGGTCCGATCATGCAGCTGTGCGAGCAGCGCCGCGGCGAGATGCTCGCCATGGACTACCTCACGCCCGAACGCATCGAGCTGCGCTACCGCCTGCCGCTGGCCGCGACCATCACGGACTTCTTCGACCAGCTCAAGTCGCTCAGCCGCGGCTACGCCTCGATGGACTACGAGCTGTCCGAGTACATCGAGGCGCCACTGGTGCGCGTCGACCTGCTGCTGCACGGTGAGCCCGTCGACGCGTTCAGCGCCATCGTGCACCGTGACGACGCCTACCACTTCGGGCGCGCGATGGTCGAGAAGCTCAAGGAGCTCATCCCACGCCAGATGTTCGACATCCCGGTGCAGGCGGCCATCGGCGCGAAGGTCATCGCGCGCGAGACGATCAAGGCCAAGCGCAAGGACGTGCTCGCCAAGTGCTACGGAGGAGACGTGTCGCGCAAGCGCAAGCTCCTCGAGAAGCAGAAGGAGGGCAAGAAGCGCATGAAGTCCGTCGGGTCGGTCGAGATCCCGCCGGAGGCGTTCGTGTCCGCCCTGCGGGTCTCGCGCGATGGCTGACGTCGAGCGGCAGCCCGACCCGACGGTCCCGCCGCCGGCCACGCCGCCGGTCGCGCAGGTCGCCGGTCAGGAACTGCCCGCGGACGGCGTCGACGCCCGAGCGGACGTCGACGTGCAGCGGTCCGGGATCCCCGACGGCTCCGACGCGGACCTGTGGGTGTTCTCCTTCGACGGGCTGCTGCGCGCCCAGGAGGCGATGCTCGCCGTGTCGCGGCTGACGGCGCGTCGCCATCTCGACCTGGAGGACGCTGCGATCGTCACGCTGCGTCGCGGGCGGATCCGGCTGCTGCAGACCCGCGACATGAACCCGGCGCAGGGCGCGATCGGTGGCGCATGGCTCGGGACGATCGCGGGGTTGTTCGCCGGGCTCCCACTCGTCGGTGCGGCGCTCGGCGCGGCCGCGGGTGGTCTCTACGCGCGGCTGCGTGACTTCGGTATCGACGATAAGGCGATGAAGGAGTTCGGGCGCAGCCTTGAGGGGGAGCGGTCCGCACTCTTCCTGCTGGTTCGTGACTGCCACCGCATGCGGGCCCTGCACGAGGTGTCACGCTTCCCCGCCCGGCTCGAACGTTCGAGCGCCGACCCGGCGCTGGTCGCGGAGGTGCGGGCCCGGCTCCCGATCGACCCGTGGGACGGTTGACCGGCGTGACGGGGCAGGTCAGCGCGCTGCGCGACACGGACGCCTGGCTGACCGCGCCGCTCGAGTCCGGATCGGCCGCCGGCTTCGGCGTGTACCTGCACGTCCCGTTCTGTCATCACCGGTGTGGGTACTGCGACTTCGCGACCGAGGCGGTCGGCGGGCTCGCGGACGACGACCGTGACGCGCTCATGCGTCGGTACGTGCGCGCCATCGAGGCCGACCTTGCGGCCCAGGCGGCAGCGGGCCCGCTCCCGACCGTCACGTCCGTGTTCGTCGGGGGCGGTACCCCGACGTTGCTGCCGCCCGAGGAACTCGCGCGGCTCGTGCGTGCGGTGTCCCGTGAGCTCGACGTGGCCGCCGACGTCGAGGTGACCGTCGAGTGCAACCCGGAGACCGCGGACGAGACGCTGTTCGGCACGCTCGTCGAAGCGGGCGTCGACCGGCTGTCGATGGGTGCGCAGTCGTTCGACCCGAAGGTGCTCGCGGTGCTCGACCGGATGCACCGTCCGGACCGCACCGCCGAGGCGGTACGCCTCGCGCGTGCCGCCGGCATCACGCGCATCGGGCTGGACCTCATCTACGGGACACCGGGGGAGGACGAGGGGTCGTGGCGCGAGAGCCTCGCTGGTGTCCTCGCCCTCGGTATCGATCACGTGTCCGCCTATGCGTTGGGCGTGCACGCGAACACGCCGCTGGGCCGGGCGGTCGCGGCGGGACACGTCCCTGCACCCGATGACGACGTGCAGCGCGAACGGTTCGACGAGGCCCGCGCGGTGCTCGGAGCGGCAGGCTTCCTCCACTACGAGGTCGCGAACTTCACGCGGTCCGATGCGCTCCGCTCCCGGCACAACGTCCTGTACTGGCGACATGGCGACTACCTGGGTATCGGTGTCGGCGCGCACGCGCACCGCGACGGTCATCGCTGGTGGACGACCCGATCGACGTCGCGCTACCTGGAGGCTGCGGAGGCGGCGGCCGTCGACGGTGCGGGAGACGGTGCGGGAGATGGCGCGGCGCTGGATGCGAGAGGTCGCATGCGAGCGGTGACCGAGGAGGAGGTGCTGGACGTCGATGCGCGGGCGCTCGAGCGGCTCATGCTCGGGCTGCGGCTCGTCGAGGGGCTGCACCCGTTCGACGTCCCGCCGCTGCCGATCGAGGCGCTTGATGACGCGGTCCGTCTCGGGCTGATCACGATGTCGTGCGGGCGCCTGCAGGCCACGGAGGCCGGCTGGTTCCTGCTCGATGAGACGGTGCGCCGCCTGACGGGCTGAGCGCGGTCAGTCGATCGCGGTTCCGCAGTGGGCCAGCGCTCGCCGAACGAGCCGCGCGTGACCGTCGGAGAGTTCCGAGGCGACGCCGTTCCCGACCGCCTCCTCGGGCGTCAGCCAGGAGAACTCGAGCGCATCCTGGGACGGGCGGCAGTCGCCCTCGACGGGGACGACGAAGCAGAGCGCGACCGCATGCTGGCGTGGGTCGTGGAAGCCGCTGCGTGCCGGGTCGGGGAAGTACTCGACGACGGTGAACGGGGCGGTGCCGGTCGGGAGCTGGGGCTCCGCGTCCGAACCGAGGTCCTTGGTCAGGTGACGCCACAGCGCTTCGCGGATGGTCTCGTTGTGCAGGATGCGCCCGGAGACGATCGCGCGGGAGATCGATCCGTCGGGCTGGGGGCGGAGCAGGAGCCCGATCCGCTCGATACGCCCGAGGTGGTCGACGCGGACGGGGACGGCCTCGACGTAGACCATGGGGACCTGGTCGCGGGCGGCGTCCAGCCCCTCAGGGGCGAGCCAGCCGGGACGGGTATCGACGGTTCCGGTGCTCATGCTCGCCTCCCACGGACGTTGAGCGTGGAGCGTAGGTCAGTGAAGCTGTCGGGCGTGTTCGTCCCCGGACGCACGAACGCCCCGGGCGCCCTTTCGGGCCCACCGGGGCGTCGCGGGTGGATGCGCGCCTCTGGAGTACGCACCCACCACCCGGGTCGCGATCCCGAAGGATCTCTCACCAGGCTGGACCTCCGTCGGTCGCGTCCGAGCGCGTCCCTCCGTCGATCCTGACGGTTCCGACCTCCGCGGGGGAGAGCGGTCCAGCTCCCGCCTGTCGCACCACCCGGAGGTGGGCGCCGAGGCGCTCGCCCGGCGCAGCTCGCGCTGCTCCGTCCGTCTGCACGAACCCGCTGCGTCGGGCCGTGCGATCCTTCCGGCGGTGACAGCCGCCTTCGGATCCTGATGGTCCGCCTCTCGGCGATCCCATCCGGTGTCGCTTCAGCTCCCGAAGGAACCTCTGACGGTCATCCCTTCCCCGTGGCCACGGGGCGGTGACGGCCGCGATCCCGAAGGATCCTCCACCTCCGCCTTCGGGGACTGTCCCCCCCTCGAGCGACCCGGCAGGGTGTCGCAGTTCCGTTCCCACCGGGACCATCACCGTATGGACGATCGGGGGTGCTGTCCAGCGGTCCAGCGAAAGACACAGGAAAGTCACAGGATGTCCGCAGGACTTCCCCAGACCATGGCCGCTGGGTGCGCGATCGATGCGCTCGGCGCTCCGCCGTGCGCGTCGCTCGCGCCGCTCCGGCCCGTATCGCCAGCGGGCCCGCGGTCAGCGGACGCGTGGTCAGCGGATCCGGTAGAGGTGCGCCGGTCGGCCGCGCATCGGACGGCCCGCGTCGTCGACGTACTGCAGCACCTCGTCGGTGCGCTCGACGAGTCCGGCCGCCAGGTACCGGGAGAGTCGGCCGCGCGCGGCTTCGATCGACAGCCCGGTGCGGTCCGACATCTGCCGGACGGTGAACTCCGTGCGACCGAGGTCACGCAGGAGGTGGGAGCGGTTCGCCATCGTGCTGCCTTCCTTCGGGTCCTCGCGGCGGTGGCCTCCGGGCCGTTCCGTCGCCGAACCCGGTGCGTCGTGCGCATGCCCCGCCCGCGACGCCGAGAACCGGACCGCTACGGTCCGCCCCGGCGCCCGTCACCCGCAGAACCGTTCCGCAGGTGCACCAGCAGTATTTGGAGAGTGTACCGAGGCCGACGGCAATTCCTTGCATCCCGCACAGGAATTGGCGGCGTCCGGTCCAGAACCGCCTGCGAGCACCGTGTGGAGGGCCGGAAATGACCATCACGGGTTCTGCCACGGGTTCTGCGCCGTCCTTCGATGCGTCCGCAGCCCCCTGGCCGCTGTACGCGGAAGCGGTCGTCGAGCTGATCCTGGATGGGCAGCATCTGGTCCTGACCCCCAGCGAGGGGACGGAGCCCGGTCCGGAGGTCGCCGCGTTCGCCGCCTTCGTGCCGCCCGTCTGGGTCCTGACCGCCGGCGACCCCTACCCGCTCGAGCTCGAACCGTCCGAGAACGCGGCCCGCATGGAGCGTCTGTGCGTCGAGCTCGATGCCCACGGCCTGCAGCACGATCCGGCACTCGGCCGGTCCGCCGACGGCACCGCCAGTGAACGCTCCCGGGCGGTGCGCGGCGCGGACCGCTCGACCGTGCTGGGTATCGCGGCGCGGTACGACCAGCTCGCCGTCTACGAGATCGCCGACCGCATCGCCTGTGTCGACGTCGCGAGCGCCAGCATCGTCACGTCCCGTGCCTACCGGCTGCGCTCCGCGCCGGCCGGGAGTGACGCCCTCCTAGGGCCGACCGGATGGCGCGGATGACGACGCACCCGCTCGGCGCGCCGCTGGTCCTCGATGCTGAGGCGATTGCACGCCTCAACATGCGGGCCGCGATCGATGCGCTGCACGCGGCGCTCGATCGAGCACCGTTCCCGCCGACCCCGCAGCGGCTCCATCTCGACGTCGTCGCGACCGGCGCCACGTCGGAGGACGGTTCGGATGGCGCGGCCGAACCGGCCGAGCTGCTGGTCATGCCGGCCGCGGCCGACGGGTGGGCAGGCACGAAGACCGTCGGTCTCGTGCCGGGCAACGCCGCCCGAGGGTTGCCACGGGTGACGTCCAGCTACACGCTGCTCGGCCCACCGGGACTCGTCCCCGTCGCGGTGCTCGACGGCGCCGCGCTCACCGGGCTTCGGACGGCCGCGGTCTCGGGGCTCGCGACACGGCTCGCGGCGCGGCCAGACGCGCGCCGGGTCGTCATCGTCGGGGCAGGCGTGCAGGGTCACGCGCATGCGCACGCGATGGCAGCGGTGCTCGATGACGTGCAGGTGACCATCGTCGGACGGGAACGGTCCTCCGCCGACGCACTCGTCGCTCGGTTGCGGTCCGAGCTGGCCATGGCGGGCGCATCGGGGAAGGTCGTCGCCGGCACGCTCGCCGACGTCCGGACCGCCGACGTCGTGTGCCTGTGCACGTCGAGCGTCGCCCCGGTCGTGGGCCTCGCCGATCTCGCACCCGGGGTGCACGTCAACGCGGTCGGCGCCTACCGCCCCGACCGGCGTGAGCTTGACTCCGACGCGGTCGCGGCGAGCGTCGTCCTGGTCGAGACCCGCGAGGCGGCGCTCGCGGAGAAGGGCGATCTGCTGCTCGCGGAGCACGACGGCACCTGGTCACGGACCAGCATCAGGGCGGACCTGCACGAGGCTGCGTCAGGTGCGGTGACCGTGCGGCGCAGCGACGAGGACCGGACGTTGTTCGCGTCGGTCGGCCACGCCTACGAGGATCTCGTCGTCGCCCGTGCTGCCGTCGAGCAGCAGCGCACTCGCTGACGTCGTACGGGGCAGCCTCAGTCCGGGCAGCCTCAGCGCAGTTCCGAGGCGCCGGCCAGCGCGCACCACAGGCCCCACGCGAGTGACGTGCGCCGACCGAGGTCATCGAGCCGGTGGGTGACGGAGGCGTCGAGCACGACGGGCTCCTCCTGGCCGTGCTCGAAGCGGAGACGCAGGGCGACGAAGCGCATGTCGGCCGTCGCGGCGGTCACGCGACGCTCGACGCCGTCGAGCAGCACCGTGTCATCGAAGGCGATCAGCGCGAGATGCCACGGGCGGGCCGGCAACGATGTGGTCGCTCCGACGAGCTCGTCGTCGGAGGCCACGGTCAGCAGCTCCCAGCCGGTCAGCAGCGGGAGGTCGTCGCCTCCGGCTGACGCGGTCGCGCCGGTCATCCCCATCAGTTCGACGGCGGCGCGGCCGAGCTCGCCGACCGCATCGATGCCGGCGATCCTGGTCCGGTCGGGCTCGACGGCGAGCAGCGCCTGCGAGATCACGACCTCGAGCAACCGCGGGTTCGAGAGCCGCTGCAGGACGTCATGGGCGCAGCGCGCATCGTGCTGGGCTGCGAGCGCGAGCAGCTCGTCCGGCGTCGAGAGGAGGTCATCGACCATGTCGGTCCTCCAGCCTGCCGCGCCGCTCCCTCGTCGTCGCGTCAGGCCGGCAAGCATGCCTGACGGCGACTCATGAACGCGGGAGGTCCGACCGTCCGTCCACGGTCCTGCCCGCTGCATCTCGGCCGCCGTCGATCCGCCAGGAGCGAAGCGGCCAGGCGAGCGCGTCGAGCAGTGCGGCGATCGCTGCTGCCGTCATCCGCAGCCGGGCGTCCGGGGTGGCGCCCCGCGAGCGGTGCTCGTCCGTGAGGGTCGTCCGCAGGACCATCAGCGCATCGCCCCGATGTCGCGACCACGTCGGGCCGGCGACGGTCGCGAGATCGAGGCCGCTGATCGCGCGGCGCGCAGCACGCGATCGTGCGATCAGCTCGACCGAGGTCGCGTCGGCGCGCAGCGTGCTCATCGACCCGGTATCGAGCAGCGTCGCGAAGCGGTTCGCGCGTGAACCGGGCGCGCGGGACACGAGCTGCACGCCTCCATCGACGAGGAGGCGCGCGAGTGCGCCGCCGTCGAGTGAGCGTCCGTTCCGGCCGGACGCAGCGAGCGCGGCGCGCTCCGCCGGCGTCAACGGGAGCAGGGGACCGGTCGGTCCGGTGTCCGCCGCGGCGGCGAAGGAGGGATCGAGCGCGACCCGATCGACCCGCGACGGTCGGCCACGCGCGACGCGCGGCGCGATCGGCCGGTCGGGACGTTCGCGCTCGGCGAGGAGGAGGCGGTAGGCGACGTGGACGTCATGGAACGCATGTGGGTCACCGCCTCGATCCGGATGCAGGTCGTGCACGAGCCTGCGGAACGTGCGCTTGATCGCGTCCGTATCGGCATCCGCCGGCAGTCCGAGCAGCTCCAGCGCCCGATCCTCGTCCACTCCGACCCTCCTGCGCCCGGACCCTGTCGGCTCGCATGCCGGCAGGAGGCTAGGGCGGTCGCCTAGCGTCAGCGTCCTGAGCGGAGGCGCCGGCCGCGCCCGCAGGGAGTCGTGCGATGAGTGAGACGCAGCGTCCGGAACGCTCCGCCGACGCGGCCGAGGTCGACGTCGAGGGCATCCTTGACGGTCTCGTGCAGCGACGGCCCGACCCGGCTGATGCGCCGGCGGTCTCCGGATGGATGCTCGCGACGCTCGGGGTCGTGCACGCTCCGGTCTACCGCTCGCGCGAGCTGCGCGGACGGTTCGCGGACGCCGGGGTCACCGAACGGATGGCGACGTACCTCGCGCAACGTGCAGCGCCGCTCGGCCCGGCCGGGCCGCAGCTCGTCACGGCGACCTTCTACGGCTTCTCGCCCGCAGTGGTCACGGCCCACCTGCCTGCCGTCTGGGAGCGTGTGACGCCGGCGGAGGTGCTGACCTTCACCCTCGACGCGATGCGTGAGCTGCTCGGTCGACTGATCGGTGATCGGGCTCCGGAGGTCGAGGAGCTCGCCGCCCTGCTCGGTCCTGTCGCCGACGCCCATCCGCTCGCGGGGCGGCCGCTCGCGGCAGCGTGGGCCTCGGTGCCGCGCACGGGTGAGCCTCTGCTCGACCTGTGGCTCGCGACGTGCGTGATCCGCGAGTCGCGCGGTGACGGTCACGTCGCGCTGCTCGTCGCGGAGGACATCGGGCCGATCGAGTCGCACTTCGTGACGCAGGGTGACGACCCGGCGAAGCGTCCCGGCCTCGAAGCGCTGCGCGGTTGGACGACGGCTGAACTCGATGACGCGGCCGCCCAGCTGCGTCAACGCGGACTGCTCGATGCCGACGGGCGCCGTACGGACGCTGCTCGTGAGCTGCGTCGACGCATCGAGCGGCGGACCGATGAGCTCTCTGCCGAGCCGTGGGCGGCTGCGGGACCGGCGACGGTCACGCGCGTCGCGGACCTGGTCCTGGACCTGCTTCCACCGATCCTCGCTTCGGGGACGTTGCTGCCGCCCGTCTTCGAGCGACTCGCACCGCGGCGCTGAGGTCGGTCACCACGGGCGGCCGAGCGGGCCGAGGGTGCGTCAGGCCGGTCCGGCGGTGCGCTCGGGCAGCCACAGGTCGTCCGGATCGATCGGCGCCTGCTGACGCTGGCGGATGAGCGCTGCCGCCCCGACCGCCGCGCCGACGACGAGGACCGCGGCAAGACCGCTGCGGCCACCACGGCGGCCACCCTTGCGGGTCCGGGCAGCGCCCGTGCCGCCTGCCGCCCGTGCCGCCTGCTCGGCGAGCGCAGCGGCCAGTGCTGACGCCTCACGCTGCATGGTCCGTCGCCGGGCCCGGCCCGAGACGGCCCCGCGGGTCGCGAGGCCAGCGCCGATGACCGCACTCAGGGCGCCGGCGCCGGTCAGCGCCACGTTCCTGGCCCGGGTCCGCGCGGTCGCGTCGGCGCCGGTGACCCGACCCTTCAGGCTGCGGACGTCGTCGGCGACCGCAGCGCGCAGCGCATGCAGCTGCTGCTCGGCCTGGCGCGCGTTCTTCGCCGGCCCACCGGAGCGGGCGTCGCGGGACGACTCGACAGCAGCGCGTGCGTCGCGGACCTGGGCTCTCGCCTGCTCGGTCGCGCGGGTCAGGTCGTCACGCGCGCTCATGCCCGTCCCTCCGCGTCACGGGCGGTGTCGCCCCCGTCGGTGTCGGTGCGGTCGGCGCTGCCGGTGAGCTCCTCGGTGAGGTCGCGCAGCCACGCGCCGGTGGTGGTCGCGTCGCGTCGCCCGGCACGCGGCGACCAGCGGCGGGTCAGCAGCCGGGCGGCGATCGCGACGAGGACCAGCGCGAGGACTGCGGTCGCGAGGGTCACGACACCCCAGGCCATCCAGCGCTCGTCGAACGTGTCCTCGAGTGCGAACGCGGCGGTCATCGCGCCGAGCAGCAGCACGCTCGCGAGGGACAGCGCCCCGACAAGCATGAGGGCGATCGCTGCGACCTTCCGGCCGACGATGCGCTTGAGCTCGAGCCCGACGAGCTCGACCTCCTTCGCCACCATCGCCTGCGTGTTGACCACGAGTGACGCGATGACCTCGGCGGTCGAACGGGCATCCTGCCCGCCCGGGCCGTCCGGTCCCGTCGTTCCGGCGCTGCCTCGACCGGGCATGTCGCCTCCCTGTCCTGGTGTTCGTGGTTCTCGCGTGCGTGGCGTGACACGGTACGCGTTCGACCACCGCCCTGCGTCGGTGCGCCGCAGGTGCGTCCGGAGGCGGGGCAGGGGCCGCCGATAGCATCGCGGGGCACGTCATCCTCGGGCCGCTGCAGCAGGGTCGGCCCCGTCAGAGCGATCGGTGAGGTCGGTGATGAGCGGCCCGGAACCTCGCACCGCCCCCGTCCAGGTGACCGGGACGGTCATCGTCGACGTGCCCGTGGAGGCGGTGACGGCCGCCGCCGAGGCCAGCGTGATCGACCTCGACGAGCGCAAGCGGATCGTCCTGCGGGCCGTCGTCACCGAGTACGTCTCGACCGGGCAGCCGGTCGGATCCGCCCACGTCGTCGCAGCCGCGAACCTCGAGGTGTCCTCCGCCACGGTCCGCAGCGACATGGGAGCGCTCGAGGAGCTGGGACTGATCGCCCAGCCGCACACGTCCGCGGGCAGGATCCCGACGGACCGCGGCTACCGCTGGTTCGTCGACGACCTGCGCAACGCCCCAGCGCTCGACCCTCGTCAGCTCGAGGTCATCGAGGAGCTGCTCGGCTCCGCACGCGACGTCGAGGATCTGCTCGCCCGGACGACGACCGTGCTGAGCCAGCTGACGCGACTCGTCTCGCTGGTGATCTCGCCGGCGATCGAGACGTCACGCCTGCGCCTCATCGAGCTCGTCGGCCTCGGCCCCCTCAGCGCGCTGCTGCTCCTCGTGTCCGACACCGGCCGCGTGGAGAAGCACACCGTCGAGCTGCCCGTCGGCAGCGACGAACGCGACCTCGACCGGGTCCGCAGCATGCTCGCCGACCGGCTCGTCGGACGACGCTTCGGTGACGTCGGCACGGTGCTGCGACAGCTGGCCGACGAGGCGCCCTCCGACCTGCGCGGGATCGTCCGGAGCGTCGCCGACGCTGCCGTCGACGTCCGCGAGGACCGCGTCCACCAGGTGTTCGTCGGGGGACAGTCCGCGCTGGTCGACGACCTCTCGCTCCAGCGTGAGGAGCTTTCACGGCTGCTCCAGCTGCTCGAGGAGCGCGACACGCTCGCCCGGCTGCTCGAGGAGGCCGCGCAGGGGCCGGACGAGAACGGCCCCAGCGTGCGCATCGGCGGCGAGAACCCGATCGCGGATCTCCGGGCGACGTCGCTCGTCGCGCAGCGCTACCGGCTCGTATCCGCCGGTTCGCTCGGCGTCCTCGGACCGACCCGCATGGACTACGGCAGCGCGCTCTCGACGGTCCGCGCCGTCTCCGACCAGCTCCAACGCACCCTCGACGACCTGGCAGAACATGGCTGACCTGTACGCCGTCCTCGACCTCCGTCCGGACGCGGCGAACGACGAGATCAAGCGCGCCTACCGCCGCAAGGCGCGCGAGCACCACCCCGACGCGGGTGGTGATGCGGAGCGTTTCAAGGAGGTCACCCACGCCTACGAGGTGCTGAGCGACCCGGAGCGCCGCGCGCGCTACGACCGGTTCGGGGACGACGGCACGACGCAGGCCCGCAACGGCGCCTCCGACCCGTTCGGGTTCGGGGGCGGGATCGGTGACGTGCTCGACGCGTTCTTCGGCGCCGGGTTCGGCGGGTCCGGGTCCGGCTTCGGTGGAGGACCGCAGCGCGAGAGCAAGGGTCGTGACGTGCTGGTCGGCGTGGAGCTGGCCCTCGAGGAGGTCCTGACCGGGGTGACGCGGCGCGTCACCGTGGAGGTCGCCACCGCCTGTGGGACCTGCTCCGGGCAGGGGTCCGCGGACGGCGCTGCACCCGTGCGCTGCTCAGGCTGCGGCGGCTCGGGACGCGTCCAGCGCATGGTCCGCACGCCGCTGGGTCGCATGGCGACGGCCGCGGCCTGCGACACGTGCGGCGGTTCGGGACGCAGCGTCGCCGACGCGTGCCGCGACTGCCGTGGCGAGGGCCGGCGGGTGCAGCGGCGCGAGATCGACGTCGAGATCCCCGCCGGTCTCGAGGACGGCGACCGCATCCCGCAGCGCGGCCAGGGCGAGTCCGGCCGGCAGGGCGCGCGAGCCGGCGACCTCTACCTGCAGGTCCAGGTCGCCCCGCATCCGTTCCTCGCCCGCGAGGGGCGTTCACTGCACACGCGGGTCCGGGTCCCGCTCACGACCGCGCTGCTCGGCGGCGTCGTGCGCGTCCCTGCCCTCGGCGGCGGAGAGCACGAGGTCGAGGTCCCGGCCGGTATCCAGCCTGGTGAGGTCCTGCTCGTCACCCGGGCCGGCCTGCCGGTGCGCGGCGGCGGCCGACGTGGCGACCTGCACCTGCACGTCGACGTCGAGGTGCCGCGCCGGCTGGGCCGCGACGAACGCGCGCTGGTGCGCCAGTGGGCAGAGCAGCGCGGCGAGGACCCTGCAGGTGCGACCCCGGTCGAGGTCACGCGTCCGTGAGCCTCGCGCCGCACGTGCTCGTCGCCGAGCCGCTCGCCGGCTGCACCACCGGCCACGGGGTCGCCCTCGATCCTGCGCGTGCGCACCATCTGCGCCGGGTGCTCCGTCTCGCCGACGGGGCGCCGCTCAGCCTGACCGACGGCTCCGGTGTGCAGGCTCCCGCGCTGCTCGACGGCGACCATGCGCGGCTCACCGGTGACGCTGTCGGAGTCGCGCCGCACGGGCCGCGGCTCGTCCTCCTGCAGGCGCTGTCGAAGGGCCGACGGGCGGAGGACGCGGTCCGCACCGCCTGCGAACTCGGGGTCGACCGGCTCGTGCCCGTCATCGCCGACCGCACCCAGGGGCGTCCGGACGCACGTGCTGCGGCCGCCGTGGTCGAGCGCTGGCACTCGGTCGCCGTAGCGACGCTCGAGCAGTCGCGAGGTGTGCGGCTCGCCGAGGTCCACGGGCCGGTCCCCACCCGCGCGTTCGCGACCGAGCCCGCGGTGCCCGGCGCGGTGCGGCTCGTCGCGGTCCCCGGTGCGACCCCGCTGCCCGATGTGCTCGCGGTGGCCGTGCTCGACGCAGGTTCGGCGCCCACGGAGGTCGCCGTCGCCGTCGGGCCGGAGGGTGGATGGTCGGCGGCGGAGGTGGAGGCGCTCGTCGCGGCCGGTTGGTCACCCGTCGGGCTCGGACCGACCGTGCTGCGCGCCGAGCACGCCGGACCGGTGGCCATCGCGGTCATCGCGGCCGCCGTCGGCCGCTGGCGGGGCGACGCGGGTGCGGAGCAGGGCGCCGGCGGTGCCCCGTCGGACGACGGTAGGCTCGACACTCGTCCATCCAGGAGCACCGACGCCCTGTGAGCATCACTTCGCCGTCCGCGCCGTCCCCCGGTGCGACGAGCATCCGGCGTGTCGACGGTGTCCTGACCGTGAGGGTCACCGACCCTGCGACGATGCCCTCGCTGCTCGGCAGCGCTGACGAGCACCTGCGGGTCGTCGAGCGTGCGTTCTCCGCGAGGATCCACGCGCGCGGCAACGAGATCACGATCGCCGACGGCACCGGTGCGGACACCGACATCGACCAGGTCGCACGCGTCATCGACGAGCTCGCGGAGCTGGTCGCGCGCGGACAGATCCTCGACCAGCGACTCGTCGAACAGACCATCCGGATCGTGCGCGAGGGGGTCCCCGGGCGCGCGGCCGATGTGCTCGGGGAGCACCTCGTCACCCACCGCGGCCGCACGATCCGACCCAAGACCGTCGGCCAGCGGCGCTACCTCGATGCCATCGCGCAGAACACGGTCACGTTCGGCATCGGTCCGGCGGGGACCGGCAAGACGTACCTCGCGATGGGTGCGGCGGTGCGTGCGCTCCGGGCGCGCGAGGTGAACCGTCTCATCCTCACGCGGCCCGCCGTCGAGGCCGGGGAGCGTCTCGGCTTCCTCCCGGGGACCCTGCACGAGAAGATCGACCCATACCTGAAGCCGCTCTGGGACGCGCTGCAGGACATGATGGACGCGGCGGAGCTCGTGAACCATGTCGAGCGCGGGGTCATCGAGGTCGCACCGCTCGCCTACATGCGTGGACGCACGCTCAACGACGCGTTCATCGTCCTCGACGAGGCGCAGAACACGACGCCGGAGCAGATGAAGATGTTCCTGACGCGCATCGGCTTCAACGCGCGCGCCGTCGTCACCGGAGACGTGAGCCAGACCGACCTCCCGCAGGGGAAGCGGTCCGGCCTCATCGTCGCGCGTGAGATCCTGCGTGACATCGAGGGCGTCGCGTTCGCGCAGTTCGATGCGGGAGACGTCGTCCGGCATCCGATCGTGCAGCGCATCGTCGAGGCCTACGAGCGTCATGCCGCCGTCGCGGACGCGCCGGCCGACACCGCAGGGCGGGCCTGACATGCCGGTGTTCCTCGCGGACGAGCAGACCCTCGAGGTCGACGTCGAGGACCTCGTCGCGCTCGCGCACCGGACGCTCGCGGAGCGTCGCGTCCCCGCCGACATGGAGGTCGCGCTGCTGCTCGTCGATGAGGACACCATCGCCGGTCTGAACCTGCAGCATCTCGGGCATGAGGGGCCGACCGACGTGCTGGCCTTCCCGATGGACGAGCCGGGCGAGTCGCCGCCGGCCGGCCCCGCCATCCTCGGGGACGTCGTCGTATGTCCGGCGATCGCGCATCGCCAGGCGGCGGAGCGTGGCATCCCCGCGCACGCCGAGCTGCAGCTGCTCACCGTCCACGGCCTGCTGCACCTGCTCGGGATGGATCATGCGGACCCTGAGGAGGAGCGCGCGATGTTCGCGCTGACCGAGCAGCTGCTCGCCCTCCATCGCGACGAGGTCGGGCAGCCGTGACCCCCGTCGAGTTGACGGTCGCTGCGCTCGCGTTCCTCGCCGCCGTCCTGTCCGCCGCGCTGACGGCCGTCGTCCGTGAGATCGACGCGGTGCGGGCGCTCAGCCTCGCGGATGACGGGGTGCGCGGCGCCGACGCACTGCTGTGGTTGACCGAGCGTCCGCTGACGACCCATCGGATCTCGGCCGTCATCGGGATCCTCGCTGCGGTCGTCGTCGGGATCGCTGCGCCGCTGCCCGACGTGGCCGCGGCGACGTTCGCGGTCATCGCGACCGTCGTCCTGGCACCTCTGGTCGCGCGTCCCCTGGTCGGCCGACGCATCGAACGGACCGGCCTGCGGCTCGCCCGGGCGGCGCGCCCGATCGTCGCCGTGCTCGCCCGGCCGCTCGAGCTGCTCGACCCGTCCGCGCGTCGTCCCGACGAGGACCCGGACGTGGTCGGCAGCGACGACGAGGAGCGCAACGGCTCGGGCGATGAGGACACGGTGCTCGACGCAGGGGAGCGTCGGATGATCCTCTCCATCCTCGAACTCGACGACACGACCGCACGCGAGATCATGGTCCCGCGTCCCGACGTGATCACCGTCGCCGCGGACGTGCCGTTCGCCGACGTGGTCGACCTCGCGCTCGACCACGGGCGCTCCCGCCTGCCCGTGCATGATCCCGCCGACCCCGACGTGATGACCGGCGTCGTGCATGCGCGGGACCTGCTCGCTCGGATGCGCAACGATCCGGGGGTGCTCGAGCGCGACGCGTCCGCCTGGGTGGACCTCGTGCGTGAGCCCTATCACGTGCCGGAGTCGAGACGGGCTGACGACCTGTTGCGTGACCTGCAGGCGGCGGCCGTCCATCTCGCGCTCGTCGTCGACGAGTACGGCGAGATCGTCGGCATCGTCACGATCGAGGACGTGCTCGAGGAGATCGTCGGAGAGATCGTCGACGAGCACGACGACGAGCGTCCGCAGATCGAGCCGCTGCCCGGTGGCGGGTGGCGCGTGGACGGCGGGATGAACGTCGTCGACCTCGGGGACGCGCTCGACGTCGAGCTGCCCGACGAGGCGTGGGACACCGTGGGTGGCCTGGTGCTGGGCACGCTCGGCCGGCTCCCTCGGGTCGGGGACCGTGTCGAGGTCGACGGCATCGTGCTGACCGTGACGGTCCGGCGTGGCCGGCGCGTCGTCGAGGTCCGCGTCGAACGTGCCGGTGCGTCCGAGGCTGCGTCGGACGTCGTCGCGGACGCCGCGGACGCCGCGCGCGGCTGAGCGGATACGCGGACGAGCGCAAGGGCCCGCCTGCGGTCGCCACCTATGCTCCGGCGAGCGACGTATCGACCTGGTGCGGGCGGGACGAGGGGAGAGCTGCGGATGCGACCGGACACGGCAGGCCGCTCGGTGCCCTACGACGAGGCGGATCTGCTGCGCCGCGCCCGTGCGGTGCGCTCGCGCGCCTACGCCCCGTACTCGCACTTCCACGTCGGCGCGATCGTGGTCACGCCGACCGGGACCTACGAGGGCGTGAACGTCGAGAACGCCTCGTACCGCATGACGACGTGCGCGGAGCAGACCGCCATCGCACGCATGGTCGCCGAGGGGGACCGTGGCCCGATCATCGCGGTCGCGGTCGTCGGTGACGGGGCCGACCCGTGCACCCCCTGCGGAGCCTGCCGGCAGACCATCTTCGAGTTCGGGCCGGACGCGACCGTGTACGCGTCGGGCGACGGAGGGAACCCGCTCATCGCGCGCATCACGGAGCTCCTCCCGCACGGCTTCGGTCCGCACCGCCTCGCGCAGGGTCAGCGCTGAGCGCGCGCGAGGGACGTGAGCTCGACGTCGCCGCCATCCTCGGCGGGCTCGACGACGTCGTCGCCGAGGGGCACCGCTGCGGGCTGGTCGCCCTCGTCGGCCGACCGAACGTGGGGAAGTCCACGCTCGTCAACCGACTCGTCGGCGAGAAGGTCACGATCGTCACCAAGGTCCCCGGTACGACCCGGACGACCGTGCGTGCGGTCGTGACCCGCGAGGACGCGCAGGTCGTGCTGCTCGACACGCCGGGTCTGTCCAAGCCACGCACGACGATGGCGCAGCGCATGAACCAGCTCGTGCGTGACACCTGGGCGAGCGTCGACGTCATCGCGATGCTCGTCGACGCCGAGTCCGGGATCGGGGGCGGTGACGAGTACCTCGTGCGCGAGCTGTCGGCGCTGCGAACCCCCGTCGTGACCGTCGTCAACAAGATCGACGCGCTCGACGACGATCGGCTCCTGCCCGTCCTCGACCGCGTCGGCCGCCTGACCGCCGATGCACCGTTCGTCGACGTCGTGCCGGTCTCTGCGCTCGACGGCAGCAACGTGGAGCGGCTGATCGACGTGCTCGTCGGACACCTGCCGGAGGGGCCGCGACTGTTCGCCGCGGGCCGGGTGAGCGACCAGCCGGAGGCGCAGCTCGCCTCGGAGATCGTCCGGGAGAAGGTGATCGCGGACCTCGCGCAGGAGCTTCCGCACTCGGTCGCCGTGACCGTGGACGGCATCGAGCCGGACGAGGGCCGCGACGACCTCGTGCACATCGACGCCGTCATCCACGTCGAGCGGGAGTCGCAGAAGGGCATCATCATCGGCAAGGGCGGCGGGCGGCTCAAGGAGGCGGCGACCGCAGCCCGCCTCGAGCTGGAGGTGCTGCTGGGCGTGCGCGTGCACCTCACGACGCGCGTCAAGGTCGCGAAGGACTGGCAGCGCGATCCGCGCCAGCTCGGACGCCTCGGCCTCTGAGCGCACGGCGCCGTTAGGCTCGGGGTCCTGCCGAGCTGAAGCACCGACCGTGGGGGTCGACGATGCGCGCGATGGTGTATGACACCACGGGAGAGCGCTTCGGACGGCTCCGTGCCGTCGAGCTCCCCGATCCGGAACCGGGTCCCGGCGAGGTACGCGTCCGGGTCGTCGTCTCCGGCGTCAACCCGACGGACTGGAAGGCTCGCGTCGTCGCTCCCGGACCTCGGCCCTGGCCGGAGCAGGTCCCGAACCAGGACGGCGCCGGCGTGGTCGACCGCGTCGGGCCCGGTGTCGATCCGTCCCGCGTGGGGGAGCGCGTCTGGCTCCATCTCGCAGCGCATGGGCACGCGTTCGGCACCGCGGCGGAGCTCGTGTGCCTTCCGGAGCGCAAGGCCGTGACGCTCCCGGAGGGGGCATCGTTCGACCTCGGAGCGGGCCTCGGTGTCCCGGCGCTGACGGCGCACCGGTGCCTGTTCGCCGATGGGGACATCACCGGCAGGACCGTCCTCGTCACCGGAGGTGGCGGCGCCGTCGGCCACATGGCGGTCCAGCTGGCGCGGCATGCCGGCGCGAGGGTCATCACGACGGTGAGCGGGCCAGAACGGGGGGCGATCGCTGCGACCGCCGAGCCGCATGTCACGCTCGAGTACCGGCGTGAGGACCATGTCGAGCAGCTGCGTGCCGCTGCGCCCACTGGCATCGACCGTGTCGTCGACGTCGACGTCGCCACGAACCTGCCCGCGTACCAGGACCTGCTCAACGAGGGTGCGGTCGTGGCCGCCTACGCCGTGACCGAGGCGGCGCCGGTGCTGCATGCGCCGGTCAGGGTACTGATGTGGCGCAACGTGGTCCTCCGGTTCGTGCTGCTCTACGGGGTCCCGGAGGCACACCTCGACGCTGGCGCCGACCACGTCGGTCGACTGCTGGCGGGCGGTGCGCTCCTCCCGCTGCCGACGTTCCGGTACCCGCTCGAGGAGCTCGAAGCGGCGCACGAGCACGTCCGCGCAGGCGCGCTCGGCAAGGTCCTCGTCGACGTCGCTCCACCATCGGGCGGACCGGCGAGCTAGAGCGTGCCGTCAGTGAGCCGCGCACGAACCTCGAGCGCCCGGGCCCGGACCTCGTCGAGGTCGCTCAGCCGGTCGAGGTTGGCGTAGGCACGTCCGATGCGATGGTTCGTGCCCAGCGCCGCCCGGTTGCGATCGAGGAAGTCCCAGTACAGCGTCGTGAAGGGGCAGGCGTCGTCGCCGGTGCGCTTGGTGCGGTCGTAGCGGCACGGCTTGCAGTAGTCGAGCGACATCCGGTCGACGTAGGCGCCGCCCGACACGTACGGCTTGGTCGCGACCTCGCCACCGTCCGCGAACGTCCCCATGCCGATGACGTTGGGGACCATGACCCAGTCGTACGCGTCGATGAACGAACCGTGCATCCAGTCGGTCATCGCGTCAGGGCGCACCCCTGCGAGCGTCGCGAGGTTCGCGAGCACCATGAGGCGCTGGATGTGGTGGGCGTACGCGTGCTGACGTACCGACGTGATCGCGTCGTCGACACAGCGCATCGCGGTCGGCGCGGCACCGGTGAACGCCGGCGGCAGCGGGTCCTGCGCGTCGAGCGCGTTGCGATCCGCGTACCCCTCGTCGGCCGTGCGGTAGACGCCCCAGAGGAACTCGCGCCAGCCGAGGATCTGGCGCACGAACCCCTCGACGGCGTTGAGCGGCGCGCGCCCCTCGTCGTGCACGGCGACGGCGGCATCGATCACCTCGCGCGGATGCAGCAGCCCGAGGTTGAGGGCGTGCGACAGCAGGGAATGGTTCAGGTGCCATGCCCCGGTCACCATCGCGTCCTGGTGGTCGCCGAAGCGCGGGAGCACCCGGGTGGTGAAGCGCTCGAGCCGTGCGAGCGCGCCCTCACGGCTCGTCGCCCACGTGCCGTCATGGCCGTCACCGAACAGTCGGAGGTCCTCGGGGAGCCAGTCGTCGAGCGACCGGTCGACATGGTCGGGCGCATCGACGACCGGTGGGTCGGCCGCGGCCGTCGGAGCGAGCGTCGCGTCGGGCGGCTGACGGTTGTCGGCGTCGAGGTTCCATCGACCGCCGATCGGCTCCTCGCCCTCCATCAGCCAGCCGGTGCTGCGGCGCCGCCAGCGGTAGAAGTCCTCCATCGTCGTGCGGCCACGGCCCGCGCGGAACGCCGCGAACTCGCTCCAGTGGCACAGGAAATGGTCATTGTCCACGAGCTGCACGCCCAGGCCCTCGAGCGTGCTCGTGCCGGTCCGGCTCGCCGGTTCCATCGCGACGACCGTCGAGGGGTCGAACGCGTCGACGTGCGCCGCGAGCCCTGCCCGCATCGACGGCGCGCGCCGCAGGTCGACGGCGAACCCCTCCTCGGCGAGCCCATCGGCGAAGCGACGCATGGCCGTCACCACGAGGTGGACCTTCTGGCGGTGCCAGCGCCGCTCACCGAGCTTGCGGTCGCTGATCACCATGAGGATGCGGGTGCTGCCGGGATCGCGGTCACGGAGATGCGCGAGCCGTCGATCGAGCTGGTCACCCCAGACCCAGACGGTGGTGAGTCCCCGGTCGCTATCCATCCGCGCACCCTAGAGCGTGGAGCAGACGCGGCGTGCGCGGCGGTCGGGCAGGGGGCGACGGCTAGCCTGCCCGCCATGAGCGCAGCCAAGGGTTCCCAGAGCAGGTCAGAGCTGTCCGTCACGCCGATGAGCGAGGACGTCAGCGCGTGGTACGGCGACGTGATCGCGCGGGCTGAGCTCGCCGACCGCGGACCCGCCAAGGGCACGATGGTCATCCGGCCCTACGGCTACGCGATCTGGGAGCTGCTGCAGCGCCAGCTCGACGACCGCTTCAAGGCGACCGGTCACCAGAACGCCTACTTCCCGCTGTTCATCCCGGAGTCCTATCTGCGCCGCGAGGCGGAGCATGTCGAGGGCTTCGCACCCGAGCTCGCCGTGGTCACTCATGGAGGCGGCAAGGAGCTTGACGAGCCGCTCGTCGTGCGACCCACGTCGGAGACGGTCGTCGGCGAGATGTTCGCCAAGTGGATCTCGTCGTACCGCGACCTTCCGGTGCTCATCAACGCCTGGAACAACGTCGTGCGCTGGGAGCTCCGGCCGCGCATGTTCCTGCGCACCACCGAGTTCCTGTGGCAGGAGGGGCACACCGCACACGTCGACGAGGCGGACGCGATGGAGGAGACCCTCCGCATGTTCGGCGTGTACGACGAGTTCGCGCGCAACGTCGCGGCCATCCCGATGGTCCGAGGCGAGAAGACCCCGGGGGAGCGCTTCGCCGGCGCGAAGCGGACCTTCACGATCGAAGGGATGATGCGCGACGGCAAGGCGCTGCAGTCCGGCACCTCGCACTACCTGGGGACCAACTTCGCGCGCGCGTTCGACATCACCTTCCAGGACGAGCAGAACACGGTGCAGCATGCGCACACCACGTCGTGGGGCATGTCGACGCGCATGATCGGCGCGGTCATCCTGGCGCACGGTGATGACCGTGGGCTCGTGCTGCCGCCGAGGCTCGCGCCCCATCAGGTCGTGATCGTCCCGATCGGTCGGGGGGACGCGCTCGACGCGACCACCGCCGAGGCGCGCCGCGTCGCCGACCTGCTGCGTGCGCGCGGGGTGCGCGTCGAGGTCGACGTCCGGGACCAGAGCCCCGGGTTCAAGTTCAACGACTGGGAGCTGAAGGGCGTCCCGATGCGCGTCGAGCTCGGCCCCCGCGACCTCGAGGCCGGGGTCGTCGTGCTCGCCCAGCGCGTCGGCGACGACGACGAGGACGGCCGAGCGCGCAAGCACACGCTGTCGGTCGACGAGCTCGTCGAGGGGATGCAGGCCCGGCTCGATGCCTACCACGAGCTGCTCGTCGCTCGCGCGGAGGCGTACCGCGACGAGCACTCCGCAGCGGTCGATGACCTCGAGGCGTTCGACGCCCAGGTCGCGCACGGCTTCGCGCACGCGCTGCACTGCGGTGAGCCCACCTGCGAGGCGACGATCCAGGAGCGCACGCGCGCCACGCCACGCTGCGTCCCGACCGAGGGCCCGGAGGAGACCGGCGTGTGCATCGCCTGCGGCGCACCCTCCGCCTACGGCCGCCGTGTCGTCTTCGCCCGTGCGTACTGAGCGCTGAGGTGGCGGCGACGACACTCGTGCTCCTGCGGCACGCGACGACCGCGGCGACAGGACGTCGCCTGGGCGGTCGGACGCCCGGCGTGCACCTCGACGTCCCGGGCCAGGCGCAGGCGGCGGCAGCCGCTCGACGCCTTGGTCAGCTGCCCGTTCGCGCGATCTATGCATCACCGCTCGAGCGGACCCGCGAGACGGCCGCTGCAGTCGCGCGTGCACACGGTCTGCGCGTGCGGATCGAGCGCGGCATCCTCGAGGTCGACTACGGGGACTGGACCGACCGGCCGCTCGCCCAGCTGCGCCGCCTCGCCCTGTGGCGCACCGTCCAGCAGGCGCCTTCCCGGGTCACCTTCCCCGGCGGGGAGTCCATCCGGGCCGCGCAGCAGCGTGCGGTCGAGGCGACCGAGCGGCTGGCCGCTGCCCATCCGGGCGAGACGATCGTGCTCGTGAGCCATGCCGACGTCATCAAGGCGATCGTCGCGCACCACCTCGGCATGGGGCTCGACCTGTTCCAGCGGCTGGTGATCTCCCCGGCGTCATCGACGACGCTGCTGCTCCCTGACGGTGGGACGCCCGTGCTGCTCGTCATGAACGACACCTCCGACCCGGGTCCTGCGGACCCGGCATGACGGCCTGAGGAGTGGATGTGGACCTCGAGTTCGACGATTCGAAGCGTGTCACCGTCGGCTACCTCGGCGTGCCCGGTGACCGCACCTTCCTCCTCGAGGTCGAGGACGACGTCCACCGCGCACAGTTCCAGCTCGAGAAGGCGCAGGTCGCCGGTCTCGGTGACCTCGTCGCACAGCTGCTCGCCCGGCTCGACGACCGCCCGCCCGCCGACTGGGACCGCGAGGCGATGTCGCTCGAGCCGCCGTTCCGTCCCATCTGGCGTGTCGGCGGCATCGCGGTCGGACTCGACCCGGACGAGGCACGGTTCCTCCTGGAGCTGACCGAGTTCGTGCCGGAGGACGACACCGAGC
>LFIK01000637.1_pt1 | contig 26641 bp, 22 predicted proteins | sample 643401 | NCBI WGS metagenome assembly LFIK01 (sample SAMN03777447, study PRJNA286221) | soda lake metagenome | biome: soda lake; feature: Kulunda steppe; material: water; isolation source: sample T5-Br brine of Lake Tanatar-5 | place: Russia: Kulunda steppe | collected 2010-07
CTACAACCCTACACTTTGTTATATATACTCTACTGCTTAACTCTGCTAATGGCTGCTATGAACTGCTAATTTTATTAGCAGTTCATAGCACTTGTTAGCAGTTTTAATTATTTCATGCTTAACCAATAAGCTATTCTTACAAGCCATTGGCCTCATATATCAGTTTATTAGCAGTAATTAGCAGCTAAGCAGCCTAAACATATACCATTATTGGTGGATAGCTGAAATAGCTATAGATTTTTAATATGTAGATCGAAAAGCAGCTCACGATCGACTCTTTTTTATGTGAACAGGGAATATCATATTCGGACCTCTACTCTACAATATATGTATAGTAGCTATTGATACATTTCAGCTACTGCCTTAACAGAACCCAATCAAAGGTTTGTATATTAACTTAGTTAACAACTAAGATGATTTTTATCGAGATATTTTGTATGTTAGATCATCATGCAACCATCAGAAATCATACAGTTACGACAAGAATTGGGCTGGAGTTTAGCAAACTTCGGTAAGTACTTCGGTGTAACCGCCCAAGCTGTTCTAAAATGGGAAAGAGGCACAGCTCGACCGAATGATTTTGCATTAGCAGCCATGATACAGCTTCAACATAAATTGAGGGAAGCCCAAGGAGATAAACAAAAACAACAATTCATAAATGGTCTTAAAAGAGCGCTACTTACCGGTGGAGTATTAGCCCTACTGACCTATTTATTTAATGAAAAGGATTAAACATGAGTACAGAAACGATAAATACACCATCTACAGACAATAAAATTTTCCTGAATGGTAAACAATTAGCTGAGGTATTAGGTGTTTCAGCACCGACCGTTACAGAAGCCGTTAAGAATGGTTGGAATTGCGGTGGATACCCGGTAGGAGAATGGGCTATTGAATCTAAAACCGGTCGAATAAAAGGGTATGATGTTCCGGAATTCATCGTATCTGGCGACCAACAAGAAGAGAAACGGCCCAATCCAAGCCCATTGAGTGCTAATTCTACACTAATTGCCGCTAATAACAATAAGAAAGGCGCAAATAATGCCCAAAGTGTAACCAACAACTACTCGCTTCTGCCGGAAGGCGAAGATTACGTTAGACCAATTGGAATGATTACCCTCCCCTCCGTTCTCAAGAAAGCGCTTGAGCAAGACACCCCACAAAGCCGAGCAATCATCGCAGGTGGATTAGCTGCTTTGGGAGCCTTAGTTGGTCATGCTGTTACAGATAAGGCTACAGGAGCCGGAGTTGGTGCAGGTACAGGCTTAGCAATTGCCCTATTAGTGTATAAAAACTTCAATCCCTCAATAGACGGCCAACTTCTTGATATTGATATGAACCAGTTTACTAACCAAAAAAGAATTCCAATGGAAAAGAGTCTTCCCAAACTTTCCCGTTATTCAACTAATTAAACTTAGAGTTTATATCATCATCAACAAAAAGCGTGATGGTATGTATTTGGCTTTCTATCTCATGATTTACTTGATGTATCAGCTCCCCTAAAACTGAGTAAGTAAAAAAGAAAAATGGTTAGGTTAGATTTATACACCAATGATTCATGGGCCGGTGGTAGTTATAATCGGACATCCATCGCCGTTTTTTTTCGCATTTTTATCCCGTAATCTAATCACATAGTAATTGAAAGTTTCTCGCTGAATATTTCTATTCTAACGCTCGATAAAAGCCATTTACATCTATTTAGAATCCATTCGCTTCCTTAACTTTTCCATCTTATCCTCAATTCTTTTCTTCACCTTTTCAGTCTCTTCGCGGTTTATCTTTAAATACTTTATGCTCCCCTCTTCTGTTTTTACATCTAACCAATCTCCTACTTTACAGTCTTTGAGTTGTGCAAATTGACTTTTATTTATAACTACTTCTTTTTCTTCCTCCCCCAATAGAAGAACAACTTTATCATCAAAAATTTCCTCGATCACTGCTTTCATCATCATTTTACTATTATAAACAAGCTTTACCTTCTCGGTGTATATCTGATAAGCGATTTGTTCCTATTCCACTAATCATTGTTAATTCATCCAGCGTATTAAAAGGACGTAATTCAATTATTTGTTCAGCTCTACTGGCTCCAATATTTACTATCTCAGTAAGTTCGGTCTTATCAGCGATATTTATATCAATACAATCATTTCCAGAATTATATACCTGACGCGAATTATATTGCTTTTGATCTATAAAAAAGGATTCCCCATCCGTTGATAAGACAACTGATCCATTAATATCTGTACCATAAACTTCCACACTAAAATTATTTAATCTGTTAATTGTCTCTGAATGTGGATGCCCATAGGAGTTATTTTGCGCTGCAGAATACACTGCAATTTTTGGGCTTACTTTTTCGAGAAATATATCGGAAGTTGAAGTCCTCGAACCATGATGTCCAATTTTTAAAATGTCGGATCTCAACTCATGTCCTCTTTCAACTATTTCAAGCTCTGCGTCACGTTCCGCATCGCCCGTAAATAGAAAAGTAACATCATGATATATCGCACGAAACACGATTGAACCATTATTTAAACTTCCTGTATTTTCTTTTGGATGAACAACCTCAACTTCTAATGCCCCAAATGTATACTCTTCATTAGCTACTGGTTCATGATAATTCGCATCAGTTTCTAATATTGCATCCAGTGCTTTTTCAAAAGTTCTTGTTGTATGGACATCTCCGGACATCCATACTTCATTCACTAAAAAATTCTCTAAAACCTGTGGAAATTGACCGATGTGGTCTGCATGCGGATGAGTTCCAATTAACAAATCAATTTCCTCAACATTTTGCTCATATAAATAGGGTACAACATCATTCCTATCATGTCTACCTGCATCAACTAAGATTGTAAAATCCGGACCTTTTAAAAGTGTCGCGTCTCCTTGACCTACATCAATAAAATGGACATTTAAATATTCATTTACTGATTCTGGAGGAGATAGCTCATTACTTTTGGTTATAAAAAGATAAGCCAGGCACAAAATAATCAAGCCAAACAATATGAAAATAATATTCTTTGGCTTCTGTAAATTCCCCATTGAATGAACCAAACGTTAATTGATGGTTAAAGAAATCTTTCCAACCTTAACTCTCTAATATTCAAGGCAAAGTTGAGATTAGCTTCACCAAACCCGCCTGTCGTTATCCCTACCACTTCTCCATTCATATTTAACAACGCTCCACCACTGCTACCGTGAGTGATTTCTGCGGTTGTTTGCAGCAAGCGGCCTCCATCTCTGTAAGATGAAATTATACCTGTTGAAAGAGAATGGCTTAATCCTCTGGGGTTTCCAATAGCAAAAACATCTTCTCCAATTTCCGGTCGGGAGCCTGCCAAATTAAGTGCATGAAAATTTGAACTTCCATCCACTTTAAAAATGATGTAATCCAGTTCTTTATCCTGCTCGATGACTCTACTAATTTTATACTTATCATCTGATTCAGTTAAAATCATTTCTTCCCCCTTAAATGTATCCTCAAAAATATGATAGTTACTCACCGCAATACCATCACTGCTAACAAAGAAACCGGAACCCTGATATTCCATTTTATCATCAGATGTATAAACTGTAAACACTGCAGATTTACTCGCACTATATAAATTACTAAGTGTAACCCCTTCTGAACTATTTAATAGACTCTCTTGCTGCCCTCGTGATTGAACTTCATTAGGTTGGTTTGTAGGCTCTGATTGTGGCCGATCATCATATGACTCGTTCTGTAAATTTTGTGCAGATTGATGCCGAATACCAGATTCAGAACAGCCGGAGCAACCGGTAAGTGATATTCCTATAAACAGTATGGCAGCCAGTCTAAACACACTCATATTTAAGTATCAGCTTCTAAAGTATATTTCGATGTTATCTGGAGTGTAAATCTTCGGTTTAAGGGTGAACCATCCTCTTCTCGATTTAACCCAAAATATCCACTCCCTGCAATAATTAATTCGAATCTACCATCATATCTATCTGTTAAGTCTCTAAAATCAAGTGCTCGATCTTCCTTCCAATAATTATACAGAGAAAGGGCTCTATTATAACTTAATTCATATCCTACATCTGGATAGTTCAAATAATTATTACCAAATCGTTGCGTGTTACCTTCAATAACTAACAAAAGGTGAGCCTGCTCATTCACTTCAAGTAGGCTATCTAATCTGCTATATAGACTCCTTCCGGCATCATATAAATCATCTAAAATTCCTTCCCCCGCTACATGTATATTATCGTCATTTGGGTGAAATTCCACTGGAATATTTAACCTGTACCTTTTGCTCTCTTCATCAAAGTTAAAATAGTCCCTATCTAAAGAACTTAATGCAGTCTCTATATTTCTTATTTCATCTAACTTTTCTTGACTGGCTTGAAATTGACCGTAATAGAAACTGACAGTTACTACAAATAGGACAAGCATGATGAAAAATAAGCTTGTCATTATGTCTGAATAACTTATCCAAAATAGATTGTTGTTATCTTTTTTCATGGCTTATTTATTAAATAGAGACTTAAACCAATCAAAGAAATCACGTAGCCATTTTGGTAATGACACTTTTTTAGAACCGGAATAACCTTTGAGTGCCTTCGTGTTTTTATCAAGTTTGGTTAATAAAGTGGTTATTTGCTCCAGCCGTTTATTCGCCAATACTATGTTATTTGTGCTACCTGATGTTTCCGTACCATTTGTTGTGCCATTAAATGCCATTGAAAGCTGATATTTAATCTCCTCAAGCTCTTTTAAATGATCCAGATTCTGGAATTTCGGTAATGACTCATTATATACTTCCGTAAACTGATCGATATGTAATTTTGCTATCTCATCAAGCTTTATAAACAGTTGATCATATACCTTATCAAAATTGCTTTCTATTTCATCTGATACCGTTTTAACACTATTGATATTCTCTGCTGTGGACTCCACCAGTTGATCAACTGCTTCTTTAAAACGCTTTTCGGAGAGGTCAAATGAATAAAGTGCTACATCTCCCATCTCGTCCATTTTCTGCAAGTGTGTTGTCAAAAACTTTGTTAAATCTCTCGACTCTTCTAATGTCTGATCTATATTATCGGCAATTTTGTCAATACTACCGGCTTTACTGGAGAACTTGCCTAAGTCTTTAGAAATTACAGATAACTGATCGATAAACTCCGAAAACTCATGAAAGGATTCCATATTTCTTTCCAGGCGATCAAACAGCTCTAAGTTTACTTTGGATATCTTCGTTACATTCAGCTTCTCAATCCTATCCAATGTTTCTTGTTGCGATACTATATTAGATTTTGAGGTCTGTGTAGCTTCTTTAATTTCATCAACAATATCTTTTGTTAACCTGGAGAAATTATCAATACTGGATTTCAGCCCTATTACTCCGGCATCCTCAGCTTTAAACAATTCAGGTAATAAATTTTCTTGAAGATAATTTAACTGGGAGTTTTTGTCTTTTAGAATCTTCTTTGATGCCTTACTATACACCATCGTTGAAAGTAGTATAGTCCAGACCAAACCGGACAGTGTTGCAACCATTGCTATTTTTACTCCATTAATCAAGGCATCGATTCCCACCAAATCATCAACTCCACTAGTTGCGCCATTATTCTGGGCTAACTCCGGCATGGCAAATAGGCCAAATATAATTCCGATAATTGTAGCAGATAATCCTAAATACAGAGGTATGGGAATTCCTTGACTAACCTCACTTTCTTTAGAATCTATCTCTCTCTCAATGATGTCCTTAATAATACTGTAATTTACCGTTGTCCCCCTATTATTACTCAAATAATTATTGATAGACTCCTTAATCCTTAGATTAACTTCGTTTTCACTATTGGTTTTAAGTAGAATAAAATTATTTAAAGCTTCTGCCTTTTCGCCATCCCCTCCTTTATGCTTGATAAGTCTTAAAGGCTTTTCAAATATATCTTCTAATACTTTAGCTGATAGCTTAGTCTTCACGAAGAAATACAACTGTAACACAATAAATGACAGAATTATGATTAATTCTGTCAACAGCAATGAATTCCCCATCACTTCTTGGAAAAAAGCCATTATGATATCTCTACTTTTATTTTACTTTCAATTATCCATTCATCCCCAACTCGTTTCACTTTTCCCGGGCTGATTTGATTCACTGAGATGGGATTATTTTCATTTTCCTTTATAATATTACAAGCCGGTTTTAACATTGAATCTTTATGATTAATCGCAAGCCCGTCATATTTGCTCGACACAAATTCAATAATACCTTCCGATTCTACTTCTTGAAAAGTTATTTTGTATAGTCTTTTTTCTGCAATTGTTTTTATCCCATTTTCATGCTTAAAAATTCCTTGCCTATTTGGTAATTCAAAGAATAATTCTGTATCAGGAGAATCTACTTTTGGCTGATCAACTATTTCATCAACACTTTGTTCTTTTATGTCAACCTCGGAAATTTCTCTAAAAGACCTAACTGGTTTGGTATCACTTGATTTGCTTTGAAGTTGAGAAATAGAATCTTCTAATTCTCTCTTCTCTTTTCTTTCCCTTCTTAACTTATGTTTGAATGAATCAACTTCTCTATTCGCATCATTTAGCTTTTTAAGCGTGTCGTTGTATTCACTTTTATAATAATTATATTTTATTTCCAACTTCGAGATTTTGTCTTTATAATCTTCCCTCAATTGATGTATACCTATCAATGAGACTATCATTAAGACAACTATAGTCGCCCATATAACAATTCTCTTTATACGTGAAAGAAATCCTTCTTCAGTTCGTGCTGTCTGGTCCTCTACATTTTCCTCCTCCGGTTCAACACTACTCTCAATTTCATTATCATCCTCATTTAAAGTCTGTTCAGTTAGATCTTGATTAAGATCTTCAGAAGTTGATCTATCTCTGTCTTTACAGCCAATTAATAGTAATATTATAAGAAAAGTGACCCGAATCATATGATTCCTACTGTTCTTTTGATAGTTCATATGCAAGACGGCTAAGCTCTCCAATCAGAGGAAAAAAGAATAGCGTTTCTTCTACTGGGTCATCATCACCGCTATGTTGCTCTTTAATTGTTTGTCTAATCCCTTTTTTCAGTTCTTTATCAATAGCTTTTCCACGAGTCTCTTTAAAAGTTTTGTAAGCACCACGGCCTATTCCATAGTACTCCTCCAAATTATGATCTTTTTTATACTCATCCAGTAGTTGATAAAACTCTTCTACTTCAGATTCGAAGAACTTTGTCTTTCCATCTAATATTTCGTTGAACCTAACACTACTTAAAACATCGTCAAGATTTATATTTTGATTAAAAGCTTTTTGGCCGCCTAACCAGAATACCTTTTCATATTCCTTATCTGATATATCTGCACTCAGCAGTCCACCTTTACACGTCAATTCTTTGGGTATGTCTGATATTTCACTACTAATCTCACTTTTCTCTGAATTACCATAGACTTTATCAAAGAAATAGCGATACAAATTTGATACTTGCTCTAAGTCAGAACTGCTATCGAGCAAGTACACAGTTTTTGCAGCAGTACCACTAAATAGCAAGTTCACTGGAACACTCTCTCCTTTGTTTTTCATCATTTTAGCAATGTAATAGGCCAAAGATGCATGAAACAATAGCACCACTAACTTTATCCTTCTATCATTCTTGATTAATGTTGAATAGTTAAATTGACTATCCCCTTTACTTAGCGCAAACAGATAACTGCTAAAATCCTTTGATGACTCTCGTGACAATATACCGTTAAGTATCTTTTCTGTATTATTAGTCCCTTTTATATATTCGTAGGCTTTATCTTTAAACAGATTGACAAAACCGTTTCTGGACGGGTCCTTACCATACCCATCACCAAAAATTGCATCTCCGGCAAATCTAAAGGAGGAAATAAATTTTACTTTACCTTCATCATAAACAGATACATCAGTGGAGCCACCTCCTATATCCACGGATAGTGTTAATCCGGATATGCCTTTCTTTTTGTAATAATAATAGTATGGTCCAACACTCTCCGGTATGCTTCTCACATTCTCTTTCTTGAAATGAGAACCAAACACTTTTTCCATCTTCTCAGACCAAATTTCACTCAGCCTACCTTTATGATATTTACTCATGCTAACAGGGAAGAACCAAGTGAGTTTTGTGTTAGAGAGAGCTACATTATTAAATAAAGATTTATACTTAATTAAAAGAATAAGGTGTTCTAAGTAAGCCCGTAACCTCTTCAAGTTTGCTTCTTCATGTAAATCTTCCCATTTCAAATTGGTTATCAGCTCTAAGTCATTTCCATGCTCTAAATGTTCATATAACAAATAATTGTTGGCATGCAGGTAAATATCATACTGCGAATCACCTTTATTTAATGTTTTATTTTCAACAAGAGCTGTTCTCAAAGGAAAACTAATACCGTCACCTCTACTACTACCAACAGCATAGGGCATTAATTCACGCTCAAATGTTTCTCTCTCAATTCTAAATTCAATGCCCTCTTCGTTATTCTTTCTATCAAACAAAGATGTCCACATTGATTCAGAATCTGCAACTTCATACGCCCGATGTGCATTATTACCAAGCTCATACTCAATATGTGTGTTGGTAGTACCGAAATCTATAGCATAGTTACAGGATTCACTACTAGGATTATACTCCGGCATTTTAGGGACTACAAAGCCACTGACATTCCCGTTTAATTCAATTTTAACAGCATCAAAATAGCTTTCAGCTTTTTGATATACAGATTTTGCGCGAGGAGCACCTTGCGATCTTATAACACTTTCACTAACACCAATACGTTTGCCGTTTTCATAGCAGGTTAATCCGTAACTATTCTTTTTATTATTGCTAATATCTGAATCAATAATTCCCATTGTATACTCAAGTGGAATCTCATTCGTATCAACTTTTATAAATGGTAATATTGCAAAATGCAGGTCTAATTTTTTCTTTTCTGCCCCCTTATAATGTTTTTCAAATTTAACTAATCCGCCTCTTGTCTTGATGTTTAGCTTTACGACAACTGTCCCCTGTGAAAGTTCCTCGATTTTAAGCATTTCACTAACTCTTGATGCCTCGAAATACTTAAATAGGATCTCCGTCAGCGGTAATAGATATTTTTTTCCTTTGTTACTCTCCCCGGTTACAAATTTTTCAGAATCTATATTATATGGGAGTTCAATAATATTTTTTGCCAAAAAGTTATCAGCACTCAACCAGGGATATTGATCACCTAAAACAGGCACTGTAGACTCACTTAAATTAGTTGTATTCTCGTCTGGTATCTTACCATTGTATTTATTTGGTACCCATTTTACATCTTTTGTTGTAAATATCCACTCCTCTGAAAACGTGCCGTTAGGAAGAATCAATGGCTTTTTCCCTTCCACTTCAAAATCAGAATCGATCACAAAATCGCTCTCGCTTTCAATACTATGAACTTTCTCCTTTGCAGTATGAAGAGAGTAATTTATGACCTTACAATAGTTTGATACTTCACCTGTAACATGGCATCTGTCGTACTCACTTAATTGATCAGAAGTAAGTTCATTGAGTGCTCTTCTCTGATCACTGTCCATCACCTCTTTTACTTTATCCAAATACTCATACAAATCCGGAAAAAAGTCAGCGAATTGTGGTTGTTTTGCTAATACAAAAAGGTATTCAACAAAATCCCACTCTCTTTTATGTAAAGGGATCGCCTTATCACCAAAATATTCACCGGTAGCTCTTTGGAGAGTAATTTCATCTCTCAGCCCTGGCTTAAAAGGAGCTGAAAAGAATAATGACTTCGGAGAGGTTGCACCGATTATCTCTTTGTTATATAGAACAAAATAAACCTTGTCAGTCTTATTAAAATTGAAGACATCCGCATCCTGCTCCCAATATACATCTAATGTTTTTGCTAACTCCCTATGTTTACTAACCACATTACCAAAATGATTAGAAATTCTCTCTTTCGGTGAGTAATCAACTATTTCAATTTCATTCTTAAACTTATTCGAATAAAAGATGAGCTGTCCAATATCTAAAGCATCCGATACAAGTTTGTGCTGCGCTTTATTGCCTTCTAAATGATTCTGAGAAACCCAGCGAAATGCTTCATTCACCAAATCTATTCTGGCAAACGGGCTTGGAATCGAGTTCGAAACCTCTTTCCCATCAGTCAAGATTGTATCTAACTCTTCATCATTAAAAATTTTACTGGTAAACCACCCGGTACCATCTGCCCCATCATGCAATCGATATACTTTGCCCATAACTATCAGATAAGCTTTTTAGATTCCAATACTTCTTTCGTTGACTTTTGAAATAACTTTATTAACTGTGTAAACTCTTTTTCGTCTTCCCCGTCTCCCTTATCTACCTCATCAATATAAAACCCATTTTGAATATCCAACTCTTTAAAGCCATCTTTCGATAATGGTGGTTCAGAGTTATTAATTAAATCAAGTGAATTACCGGGGGATACGTAGGGCTTAAAAGGAGAAAAAGAAGGATCATTCTTTTCAAGTTCTACAATCCATTCGTCAAAATATTTGCAGAACTCTACGATATAATTTTTATAGTTCGCACTATTGAAAAACTCTTTATCCAGCATAGTTCTTTCAGTCGTTAAGAAACCATTCTTTGTCCATGCTGAAGCACCCAAGGATCTACTCAACCCTTTTGATAAATACCTTGAAAAGAATTTAAACCGCGTGAGGTTATCTCTTAATAGATCAGCTTGTGATGCATCTAGATCGTTAAATGTAATTGCTCCATTTTCACGGATCACACCAAACTCTTTGATTTGTGTATCATTCAATGCCTCACCATTTTCGACTTTATATTTCTCTACATCTTTCGAATAATCAAAGATTGAGAGAGCTCCGGCTAATTCAAGAAAATGTGCTTTATTTTTCTGCTCTCTTTTGCCTTCGTGATTTTCGTAAACATTTGTAGCTCCACCCATTCCCAAAAAGTAGAGACTGTTGATTTTATTCTCTTTAATAATTGTTCGATTGTAATAGCTTAAGGCAGTCTTTGCTTTCTCCTCAAAAGTTTCCGAATCGATTTCACTCTCCTCATCATTTTCCAACCTGAAATATGGCAAAAATGTCATTCCCCCAATTGGTGCATTCCTAAATAGTACCGCATTTGGCAAGTCCAACTCATCATGCCTCAGCGTATTTAATAGAAGAGGAAATCCTGCTGCTCCTGTACCACCAAATATGGAATTGATAATAAATATAGAATCACCGGGAGAGAACACTTGAGAAAATCTTGCAAAATCATCAGACTCCGTAAACTGATTTAATACCACAGATCCCATATGAGGATTACCTTTAAACCCTACGTCAAGATCTGAGTTTAGATTTTGATTGGAGTAAAACAGATCAAGAAACTTTTTGTCTCTTTCATCTAAAGAGTTGTAACCGATAAAATCTTTAAAGTTACTATCATGAGCCCCCTTGAGTTTAAATTGAAAATGCTCAGGGTTTATATCTGTTGAATCTTGAGAAAGCTCATTAATCGTTTTGAGATCTTGTCCAAAAAAATCATTCGGTTTATCGACCTTCGCCCTAATGTTTTGATAAAGCTTCAATATATCTTTTGTACGGTTTAGATCACCGTTAGCAGTATCAGGGTCTATCAATATTGGGACCACAGTTTTAATATTACTCCCCAATTTACAACCACTCGCCAGAAGCATAGCCAGTGATTTAATCACCCTTGCACCAGTACCGCCTATACCAAAAACAAATAATCTGTTTGCCATAATTCTCTTTCTTAAATAGGTAGATGTGAATGTAGTTTACTAAACTGTTTAAAGATCGCACTGTATATTAGTGATACTAAAAAAGCGAGTAATATATTATAGAAGCCGAGATAGTATCTTAAAGTTGTGGCATGTTCGTAGTATCCCGAATTAGGGTTCGCAAGTTCATTAGCAAGCGCCTGATCACCTGTTGCTAAAACTGTCGAATTAAATATACCGACAGTGCTGGCAAATACGCTTACCAGCCCAATTGCAACTATGAATAACCAATGCCAGGCTTTCAGATATGGAAACCACCTTTCAAAATAGAATAAAGCCATTACAAGTAAGGGAATTAGCAAAAACATCAATCCAATAAAGATATAACCTTGATCACTGTACATAGCTTGATAAATTAAATCAAACCTACTGTTATAGAGTACCTGTTCATATATATTCGCAAAGAAATCTTTCATATTAATTTCTGCTCAAAGTCACTGTTTTAGTTGTGAAATAATCTTGGTCCGAAACCTCTGTATATGCATCTACTATACCTTGGGTCAAGTACTTAAATCCAAAAGTTGTAGATGTATCGCCCTCAATATTCCGATCATCGTCGGTATGACTCTCCTCTACCCAAGCCGGAAGTTCATTCAAAAGTTTAATATCAATGATACCTTGAGGTGAACCGGTTGTACGCAGTGTAATCATATGAGAAGGCTCAAAGCTTCTAATATTAGTAACCATATCAGAACTGTGTCTCTCCACACTTACAACCTCAAAGTCACCGCTCACATCATAATGATTAATATCTGTAAGATAGTTATCTGATAAAGGCATATTCGAATAATCAACTCCTATCGAAAACTCAAACTCTCCTCTTTGGTCACTTGATACATCGGTCAATAATTTCGGATCATTTCTGTCCACCCGAAAGTTACCTTTCCTGCTATAACCTGATGATGGTTCATAATCAACTTGATAATTGGTAGGTAAAAAGAATCTTGTGTGATTTACGTAGCCGGCTAAACTCTCTAAATAAGAATCATCAAAATAGTTGTTCAACAGTTCAGATTTACCAAAAATATAGACGTAATAAGGCCTGTACTGATTCAATGGTAGACCACCAGTAGTTACTCCGTAATAGTAATTTCCTGTAAAATTTGACTCTAATTTTACAAGCAGTGTCTGAATATTTTCTGACTCCAGACGATCAATGAATTTATTCCTTGTTTCAAAACCTTCGGATATGATAGATGTAATTGGCTGTGTTTTATCTTGAATATCGTATATGGCATCAGAAATAAATACAGAAATGTCTTTATTACCAGCATTTTCCAATGCAATCTGAAACATTAAATTTAAATCATTCCCGCTGATATCACCCTGATTAAAACAATTTGGATTCAGGCAGTTAATAAAATCTTGAGCACGATTTCCGATGGGAGTGGTTACAATATTCCTGGGGCCATTTATTAAATTATAATCAACTTCTACATCGTCCCTTCTGAAATTAGCATTCTGCGCAAGATTTGATACGGCCAAAACAAAATTATTTCCACCCTCTTGCGATTCATCACGCTCTACGTAACCAAACATTCCTCCGGAATTATCTACATAAAATGATGCTGATTCTGCAGTGATAATTGCCGTACCACTTTCAGTATCTACTTCTTCCGTTGTATAATCTTCATCAGCAGCACCACCTCTATGATTTGGACGTTCGCATGCAATGAGTAAAAAGAATAGACTAAATAAGCTCCCGACAATAGTTATTCTGCCCCAAAATCCTTTACAAAACTTCATCTTTTTTATAACCCTGTATTTTTTCTAAGCCCGAGTGTAACCCCTCTACAATCAAATGACTCTCTGAGCATTGGACAACGTGTTTGGTAAGTAAACGCAAATCATTAGAAAATTCCAATTAAATATACATCTTATTTATACCCAATCACTTGGAACAGTTGACTTAATAACTGTTTTTATTCTACTTCCAACTCATTAACAATCTCCCGAAAACTCTCCAGCCCTGCCTCAATATCCTCTACGATTTCATTTGCCAGGATATCAGGATCAGGTAAATTCTCTAAATCCGTCAGGCTGTCGTCTTTGATCCAGAAGATATCCATGCTGGTTTTATCACGATTGGTGATCTCTTCGTATGTATATTTTCTCCATCGTCCGTCCGGATTCTCTTTGCTCCAGGTCTCTTTACGGTTGTGGCGATTCTCCGGATTATATAGCTCAATAAACTCTTTCAGATCATCGAAAGTGAGGGGTTGCTTCTTCAATGTATGGTGGATATTTGTTCGATAATCGTAATACCACACCTCTTTTGTCCACGGCTCTTTTGAGGCGGGTTTTGCATCAAAAAATACAATATTCGCCTTCACGCCCTGAGCATAAAATATACCTGTCGGCAGACGAAGCACTGTATGGACATCTGCATTTTGCAGAAGCTTCTTACGCACCGTTTCACCGGCTCCTCCTTCAAACAACACATTATCCGGCAACACCACAGCCGCTTCGCCATGAGCTTTTAGCATCGTATTGATATGCTGTACGAAATTGAGCTGCTTGTTGGAAGAGGTTGCCCAAAAGTCCTGACGGTTATAAGTGAGTGATTCTTTCGATTGTGTACCGTCTTCGTTAGTTACCGTAATGCTGCTCTTTTTTCCAAAAGGCGGATTAGCCAATACATAGTCAAACTTATCGTTCGGCTCAGAAATCAGGCTGTCATTCCGTACAATAGGCGGTTCGGAGTTGATATCACCAATGTTATGTAGAAAAAGATTCATTAAGGCCATACGCGCAGTATTGGGCACGATCTCCCAGCCTTTAAACGTGTGGTACTTCAAAAACTCCTTTTGCTCTTTATCCAGTTCATGGTTCTCAAGGAGGAAGTCGTAAGCAGCGAGGAAGAAGCCACCCGTTCCGGCTGCGGGATCGGCAATCGTCTTTTTAGGCTCCGGTCTTACACATTCAACCATCGCTTTAATCAAAGCTCTTGGCGTAAAGTACTGCCCGGCTCCCGATTTGGTATCCTCTGCGTTCTTCTCCAGCAGTCCCTCATAGATATCGCCTTTCACATCCGCGCCCAGCATAACCCAATTCTCGGCATCCAGCATCTGGATGAGTTTATACAGCTTGGCCGGGTCCTGAATTTTGTTCTGTGCCTTTACAAAAATCTGACCCAGCATACCGGACTCTTTACCCAATTCCCGAAGCAGGGTTACATAGTGCTGCTCCAGTTCGGAACCGCTCTTCTCTACCAGACTCTCCCAGTTGTACTCCTCAGGAATGTTGGTGTCGCGATTGTAGGGCGGCTGACTATATTCATACGCCATCTTCAAAAAGAGCAGATAGGTAATTTGCTCCAGGTAATCCCCGTAGCCTACTCCGTCATCTCTTAACGTGTGACAGAAATTCCAGATCTTTTGTACAATTCCGTTGGTGGTCATAAGCTATTAAATATATTTTTAAACCAAGTGATAGAAGCCTGTCCATCTAATTTGTCCGTTTCATTTATTTCTCTGCTATGGCGAATACGATTTCTTAAATCAGATAGTTTTTTTACTCTATTCTGCAATTCTTGTTTGTTTCCAAAGAAAGGTTCAAATGAATCCCAATTCACCTTAGTGGCTGAAATATCAAAATAATCAGGAAAGTCTAAGAATTGTATTTGATCTTCAATTTGTTCAAAATCTTCCTCTTTTAAATGTGGATTACTTTTAAGCTCTTTATTTATACGAATATTAATTTTGTTAAGCAGGTGTCCGGGAAGAAATTCTTTTAGTTTATTACCATTATTTCTGTAAATAGTAGAGATCAAGTTTCTAAGCCCTAATTCTACTTGTTCAATACTGTTATCCAAATCCTTTAAAACCGGAGGAGTTTTGGACATTTCTCTTATACAAACATTTTCAATCGCCTGCATTATGGATTTGTGTCTTTCCTCAATGAATTTGTCATAATCTTCAGAGGTAAACGGTTTTCGGAGTAGTATTTGGGCAGCTTTTTTTGAAATCAAATGTGTTTCCAAAACATCATAAAATTCCTTCTCCCCATTTTTTTCGATCATCTCCTTCAAATACTCATTCGGCATTCTGTTATTAATCACATTCCGATTTGTGTCTGGTGAGAGCGGAGTTCTGTTTAGAATACTATTAATTTTCCCACCTACTTCATCTCTGAATAGTGAACTTGGTATAATATGGTGATCATCTAATGAATCATATTCAGGTAATTCAAATGTTTGCCAGTCTTTTGCACCGTTTATTATCAGCACGTTGAAGATCGCTTTATAGATAGCTGATCCTTTTTTTACTTCACTTAGCAAATCAATGTTTTTGTAGTCCCGAATAAATTCGGAGACATATTCAGGTTCTTTGTCATCATCCTGAAACCAAACTCGTAAATCCTGAAAGTCCTTTGCTGAAGTAGATTCAACCGAGCTCGAATAGCGATTTAGGAAAATTGAAGCCCAATACCATTTCCTGACCTTTTTTAAGGCGTCTAATTTATTAGTCACCTCATCACTGTTGACATGTGCTTTTATCGCCGCAAAAGCTGGTAAAATGGATGGATATGGCAAATAACTTGTTTGTATTGCCCCAAAATCACGCGGATTTTTTAAGTTTTTTATCGCGCTTTCAAGGAATTTAACTGAATTATCCCACTTGTTAATAAACTCGTCTTTTGTATTTATGAGTATCTTAGTTTCCTTAGAACCGTCTGGATTTCTAACTGTCTTTTCCGCTTCTGGAACCAAATAATAAAGATATTTTGGAGAACAGTAGGATTGTTTAAGAATAGACATCACCTGTAGTATATAAATTTTCATTTTGCCCGGATCAGCAAAAGAAAGCCTTGGCTTTACAGATTTCCATCTGTCTTTTAAATATATCTCTTGGGGTCTTAGAATAGCATTCAACAGATCGAATATATCAAGGCGTACTCCTTTACTATTTATTTGGGTAAAGATGTCACATACCTTTGCCAACTCAATGTTTTCACCCAACTCAATAAAACTTATATAGTATTCATTGAGTAATTCCTCGAAATAATCACGCAGTTCAGTCCCTCTATTAGCATAGCTTCTATATTCTTCTATTGTTTCTATTTCATCAGGATCATTTGCTTCAACCTCTTCAGCTTTACTTTCCCAATATTTCTCGTACTGATCAAACCAGCGATAACGATCATAACCCTTTTTTGAAAAAAAACTTAATGGATATAGATGTTGTTCAAATTGCTTTTCAGGATTATCAAGTAACCTTTCGTGTTTTTTGTAATATGAATAGAAAAATGCCTCTTCAAAATTTTCGTCTAATAATTCAGGAATATTTATAAAATAAAGGTATCTGTTTGCTCTGTTTCTGAAGTTTACATCGGGCCCAAATAGAACATAATACAGAGCTGTCAAACGTTGTTGCCCGTCTAAAACTATATAATCAGGCGAAGGATCTTCATCAAAACCATAAATTGGTTCACAGCTTAAAGTTTTAAAATGTTTATCACTGCCCTCCCAAAGAAGTAAGGTACCGATATAATAGTCAGAAAAAATTGACCTTATTAAGTCCAATACATCCCAAGGCTTCCATTCAAACTCACGTTGAAAGTCGGGTATAACATATTTACCTTCGCGTAAATTACTTATAAGCTTGCTTAAATGTATCCTACTAGGTGTTTCTACGTTCTTCATAAGTTAATTTTATGATTTGTTTTGATTACTCATTCACCAACTCCCCACCAAACGCCTTCTTCAAAATACTCTGCCGGAGAGCCTTAGCTTTTTGCAGGTTTTCTTTGATGGTTTGTTCTAATTGATCGACAACAGAAAGGCGGGATTCGATTTCGTTGACTATTTTCCTTTGCTCTTTTACTCCACAAATTGGAATTATTAAATCCTGCAGCTCTCCAGAATTAATATTGTTTACACCGCTTGTCGACTTAGCCTTTGATTCAATTTGATTTCTAAGGCTCACAGATGATAAAACGTTTAACATATATCGACTAACTGCCACACCTTTATAAGGTCTTAGCCTGATTAAATAACCTGCATGTAGAAATTTGGTGTCTGGCTCTCTTATTAAGGCACATTTACCTACTAGATCGATACTTCCATTTGATCGGATTGTTAGAATGTCTCCCTCTTGTAAAGCATATTTAGAAGCTTCATCCTCTTCTAAAGGAGCATACTTCATATCTTCAGAGTCTATAATCCCTTTACCAATATTTGGTATTCGTAATACACCATATCCATCAAAATCATAATCACATTTTTCTGATGTTCCATATTTTGGTTGATCAATTACCTGACCAAGCTTTACCCATAACCATTTGTTTGGTAATTCAGTCAATTCATTTAATCTATTTTCAGAAATTGGCTCAACCTCTTTGACCTTCCTCGGCTTCCTCGGTTTTCTCCCCGGCTCACCATCCCTCTCCCACTGGTTCACTTCTTTTTCCCATTCGGCGAGCTCGCGTTCGCGGTGGGCTTTGCGTTCGGCTTTGATCTGTTGGAGGAGTTCTTCCGGGGTGGGCAGGTCTTCTGCATCCTGAGCCTGACGAAGGGCTCGCCACTCTTTCGTTAACTCCCCTTCAAAGGCATCCTTCAGTACCGCCTGACGATAAGTCTTGAGCTGCAGTTGAGCTCTCTTCAGGTTCTCCACACCATTATCCAGTTCACTGAACAGCTCTTCTATTTTTTCTACAATGCGGTGTTGAGTGGGGAGTGGGGGCTTCGGTAACTCAATTTTTGAAATTTCGTGTTTTGCGAATCCATTTTGAGCAGATCGTGAAATCATTGTCAGAGGAGTTTGAAAAATTTGAGTCTGTAATAAATAAAACAAATAACGCTTGCTGAACTCATCATTTTCAACTATAACTTTAGCTAAAGCAACATTATACGCCCCTTCCATTCCCGTAACAATTCTTCCAAGTGATGCACCATACCGGGCAATTAAAATATCCTCTTTTTCACAAAACTTAGTTACATCATCTTTTTTTACATAAGTTGGAACTGGTTTATTACCAAAATCTCTAATCTGAAGTAATCTGATATATCCATCATCAGGTTTATACTTGAACTCTGATTTTGGTGGCTGACTACCTCCTTTTATGTCCAAGTAATCTTCAAGTTTTACTAACTCCCAATTTTCTGGTAATGCCTTTTTCATTAATTAGAGCTATTTATTTTATTCAAAATACCATTTCCTGGAAGTTTAGGTGAGGCATCATCTTTCAACAACCCAGTTTCAGCACGACTAAATAGTGATTGCAAGACGAGTACTCTATCTTTTTCTTCAACATTGCCATCTTTTTTAAGAGCCAAATAAACATAAGTCAATTGCTCTCTTTCTTCAGCATCACGTGCAAGATGATATGAGCTAAATGTAAGTTTGGCAAATGTTCGCACCGCATAAACCATAAATGAAATAAACGTCACGTAGAGAATGGCCCATTTGATTGCCACAGGTTCTCCTGCAAAAAGTGAACTCGTCATTCCTTCAGGGATAAAGTAGAGTAATGAGAAAAGTGATACAGCAACTAATACTGACGAGCCAACTAACCATTTAATCCAAAATGCTCCATCTTTTTTCATCTTTAGTGCACGTCGCCTCCAATGCTTTACTGGTCCGGCAAATCTGAGTCCATCCCTGAATAGTTCTTTCATTTCATCAGCATCAGACACCATTTTTGAGTAAAATTCATGATACTCATTTTTAGATTTTCCAAACCAGTGATCAAATAACTCTTCTTTTTTATTTTCAAGACCATCAAGTTTTTGAAGATGCTCTTTATAATTATCTAAAGTATCTTTAGTTAACTCTTGAACATGTTCACTAGCATCATCAAGATACTTTTCAAAATCGGATCTAATTCTACCAATACTGATTTTTTCGTTATCTCTCCTTTGTTGTATCTCCGTTTCATCTTGTAAATCGAACTCGTAAGCAAGAATGTAACCTATAAACGAGTCATGGTTTACATTTGAAAGGTTCATTTTTTTATTTCCCCTGGTTATAAAAAATGAATGAGCACCGGCCACTGCATTCGGATACTTCTTGAAAAGTTGAATCAAAAAATGAGCTTCCGCAGAATTAGCTGAATACAGATCTTTTTTGTTTTGGGATTCAGAAGCTATTCGGTTCCATTGATTATTTAAATTTCTCTCATCACTATTCAGGGAATTTGTTGCAACGTTTTCAATCTTCTTAAGAAGAGATTCAAAGTGATTAAATGAAGACGTTAATAGATTTGGTAATTCATCTTTAACACGCTTCCATGCATTCCGCTCTCTTTTTATATATTCATATATGGTCGTTAAACCGACTTTTCTTTCTGACTCCGGTTGAGTTGCATAGTAAAAGTCCATTGTTAGACTTTCACACTTTTCTCGATTTTTTGATTCAGCAACAAGCTTCTTAAACTCTGAATTTGTCATAATTCATCATGTTATTTTAGTTTCGCTTTAAATAATTGGTTTGTGCATATAACCCGTCACTACTTCTTCCATTTCTTAGATTTAAAGCCCCATAGTCCAACCTTCTAGAATAAATGCTTTTTTATTTCTTACACCTCAATTCAGATAGTTTACTTCTAAAATCTTTATTTATGATGCTCTTGTTTTTATCCAAGTTTAAAGGAGGATTCAATTCACTAATTAATTCATCTTCTAAGATGTGTGGATTTGGGTTACTTTTAAAATAGAGTAGAAGGTTTGATTGCATCCATTCACTTAACTTCTTTTCATCACTTTCATTAAATTTTGTTTTTCCAGTGCTTGGGTCTCTATCTCTCGCAATTTTGGCGTATCCAAACATGGAACCCAGAGATTTTCTTAATGTCGAACGTCCTGAATTATTTCCTGTGAAATGTTGTCTGTAGTCACGTTTTCTAAGACTTTTACCTGCAATTCCTGTATATATAGCATTTAATTCTAGGTAAGTTTTCATGTCATAGGACATACCAATATCAGGCAACTCAGAGCCATTTTTTAAGCAAACGATATAATTGCCAGGCTTGTCAGAAATATGATCAGAAGGGTGTTTTTCTGGGTCAAATAAAGTAAAGTTCTCAGATAGTTTTTGGGCCTTATCCTGATTTGAATTTTCTTTTACTGTCTGTTTCGGTTGTTCTTTTTTCAGTATCGGTCTTTGTCCTAAAACTTTGATTCTTCCAGAACTAATTAATCGTTCAAAGTCAGCAGGTTGTAAGTCTATAATTCCGAAATCATGAGAGCCATAAAAGCCAATTCTTCTCATTCTAGCTCTGATACTTTTTTGTCTTGACTTGTCAGCTTTAATTCGTTCTTTAATCAGGTTTCTTAATTCTGAAATTTCACGTTGTGAGAATGCGTTTTTTCCTTTCATTGTCTTTTTCTATTATTTTCATGCACTAAGCTAAAATGTACAAATAGAGAGTGTCAGGTTATGTCACTCCATTTTTAAGCCACCAACTCCTCATTCATCTCTTCTATAATCCCATCCATCTCATCTCCGAATAGCCGGTACATCTTCCCGACTCCCCCTTTGGCGTCAAAAGGAGCATAGTCCAGATCATCCCGTTTGAAATGTACTGAGCCTGCCATGTGGTCCTTAATCATCCGCAGCCACTCCATCTGTTCCTCGTTGAATTTCGTCTTCCCGGCATGTTTGCCGAAGATCCAGTCTTGGAAGTTTTTGTTTACGGTTTTGTTATACGGAGTAAGCTCTTCATCAATCCCGGAGGTTACCCGAATTAAAGATACCAATGCCATTAAATCGTTCTTTGGGGATTGACCATTTGCACCTTCCACCTGTGCCCATGCATTCCACACATTCAGCGGGGCCATTTGCGGCTTTTTCTGCTTTATCAAATCCAGCACCTCTTTCATCATCTTAAAGGTAACCTCTCTCCGGCGGTACGGCTCGTTATAATAGATCGTTAGAGCCGTAATCTCATCTTTGTGCTCTTCCAGAAAGGCTTTAAAGTTCTCGACCAGGGTTTCCGCCTGTTTCTTCTGTTCTTTATCCCATCCGGCATAGGTCACCTCATCAGTATTCACCACATCGATGATCTGCTCTTTTGTCTTTCGTACATCATCGATGTATTCGATAATGTCGCCGGTGAATGTGGAGGAAGCTTTTTCGATGAGTTCTTGCTGTGCCTGATTTTGTAACACCTCCCGATCTTCTTCGCTTACGCTTTGAAGATCACCCTCCTCGAGGAGGGATTCTGCCAGATCCTCAATAGCATCCGGGTTGAAGGCATCCAGCAATTCGTGAGTCACTTGGTTAATGCTCTTGCCGGTTTTCTCTTTAAACGCCTCTTTATCGCTGTCGTCCAATTGCTTCTCCAATCGGGCCAGCCGGTTTGCTGCAGAGGTAAAAAAGTCTTCATCTTCCGACCCCATCATTATCCCCATCAGAAGATCTTTCATCGGTACGGTCCGTTTCCGTTCAAGCGGGCGGCTGTCGGTCTTCACGGATTTGGTTACGCCCACCGCATCCACAATCACAAAGTGCGTTTTATCCGTCTTGGCAGATGGAGTTACTTTTATCAAACCTTCTTTGTCAAGCGTTCGGGTACCGCGGCCCTTCATCTGCTCAAAGTAGTTGCGACTCTTCACATCCCGCATAAACATCAAACACTCCAGCGGTTTTACGTCTGTCCCCGTGGCAATCATATCTACCGTTACGGCAATTCTCGGATAATACTCATTCCGGAACTGTGCCAGTACGGACTTGGGATCTTCCTCTATCTTATATGTCACCTTCTTGCAAAACTCATTCCCCTCGGCAAACTCCTCCCGAACCATTCGGATGATGTCATCAGCATGGCTGTCGGTTTTGGCAAAGATGAGGGTTTTGGGGACCTCCGTTCGTTCCGGGAATATTTCAGGCAGTTTATCTTTAAAGGCCCGAACGATGTTTCGAATCTGACTGGGGTTTACAATATCCTTATCCAGTGCGGTGCCGGTGTATTCAACCTCATCCTCCAGCTGCTCCCACCGCGTCCTTCGCGTCAGCTTTTCCCGCTTATCTACAAACTCTTCAGCCTCAATTTTTGCTCCTTCTTTGCTGATCTTCGTCTCAATGGAGTAGACATCATAGCCAACGTTCACACCATCGGCGACCGCTTTTTCATGCGAGTATTCACTCACCACATTCTCATTGAAGAACGCAAAGGTACGTTTATCAGGTGTGGCCGTAAGCCCGACCAAAAAGCTGTCGAAATAGTCGAGCACCTGTTTCCAGAGGTTGTAGATCGATCGGTGGCACTCATCGATCACAATCACATCAAAAAACTCAATCGGAATCTTCTCGTTATAAACCACCGGAAGGGGCTCGTCCGGCATGTACCGTTCATTGGGATTCTCCTCTTCCTCAGACTCATCAATCTCTTCACCCTTCATCATCGAATAGAGGCGCTGAATCGTGCTGATGGTCACCTTATTATCAGGCGAAATGTAGCTGGACTGTAATCGCTGCACCGGATAGAGCTCAGTAAACTTCCGGTTGTCATCTGATGGAGTGTACTGCATAAACTCTTGCTCGGCTTGCTCGCCAAGATTCTTCGTGTCCACCAGAAACAGAACCCTTTTGGCCCCCGCATGTTTCAGCAGCCGGTAAATGGTTGTGATTGCAGTAAACGTCTTTCCGGACCCGGTGGCCATCTGCACCAGTGCTTTAGGACGAGCTTCATTAAATGACCGATCAAGATTTTGAATGGCTGTAACCTGGCACTCCCGCAGCCCATCTACGTTTAGCTCCGGAAGATCATGCAATCGCTCCCTAAACGATCTGCTTTCATACCGTTTCCCCAACGTTTCCGGCCGATGAAATGAAAAAACTTCTCTTGCTCTTGGTTTGGGATCACGACGGTCAGTAAACTGAGTAATTTGGCCGTTACTTTCATACAAAAAGGGTATATCAACTTTCCCGAAATGCTTCACCTTGCCGGTTGCGTAACGAACGGATTGTTCTTCTACTTTAGAAATTCGATGTCCTTCATCTTCTCGCTTTGCCTCAATTACCCCAATAGGTTTTTTATCCACAAAAAGCATGTAGTCGGCAGGGCCGGTATCAGTGGGATATTCCCGAACGGCTACTCCTCGCCCGGCCTTAAAATCAATCTTGGTATAGTCCTGAACCGCCCATCCGGCCTGCTCAAGTTTCTTGTCTATCTCTTTTCTGGCTTCTTGCTCCGGCGTTAAACTCATCTATCCCAACGTTTCTTTTTACTTTGCCTTAGTATAAAGAAAGATTATTTAAGTCTGGAATGAAAGTTTTTACGCTTACTCATCATTAAAATACTACTACTGCCAATCTCCCACATTAGGCAATACAGTTTTTGATACCTCCCTTGAAATTCTATTTTAGAAAAAACAAACAATACTCACCCTGTACGTATAACCCTTATGAATAGAATTGAGCTTCTCACAACGACATCAACAATCCAAAATCGTGACGTTGACAAATACTTAGATGTTGTAACTCATCAAATCGTAATCGGTGCAAATATTTTTCGAGATGTATTTTCTTCATTCAGGGATATTGTTGGTGGTTCAGCAAGGGGGTATCAAAAAGATCTTGATAAATGGAAAGAAATTGGCCTAAATGACCTCAAAGAAAAAGCCGTTGAGCTTGGCGCAAATGGTATTCTGGGGCTTCGGATCGACTTTGAAGATGTATCCGGTGGCGGTAAATCAATGTTCATGGTCTCCTTATCCGGAACTGCAGTAATCATTAAAAATCTTGAGGAGAAAAAAGTAGACTACGGAAATTTTCAATTTACGTTCGAAGAGCTTGATTATGATGTCCAAAAAAAGAGAATAACCAACAACCTGGAAAATGGAAAGCTTAATAAGTTTAGAAAGAAGGACATTCAGAATTTCATTACCTACGATATTGAGGCTGGAAATAAAGTACTCCATTATTTTTTTGAAGCTCATCATAGATCGAGTTCAGACTTAGTCATCGAGTATTTCAAAAAACATTCTCATAGTGCTATCAATAACTTTCTTACATCTAAAGGTTTAAAAGAATTAAAGGATGCATTTTTAAAAAGAAAAAGCACCAGAGAATTGGACGAGGACAAATTAGATTTATACACTCTCTTACATGATATTGAATGGTTCAACCCTTTAATCTTAGCAGAACTGATTGAGACCGGCGACGCATATATAATGAGAAAAGCATTGGTTTTATCAACTTTAAAAAAGCCATTCTATACCAAAGAGGATATTGAACCTCTCCGAAAACTCGGGAATTCGTTTAAAAAGTTTAAAGAAGTATTCCCTGTTACAAAAGAAAAAAACTCAATGTTCAGTAAAGACAAAAAAGTATGGTTTTGTGTTGCTTGTGATACTGAAAATTCATTTAACTACAAAGAGTGTGTGCGCTGTAGTTCTAACATTTACGGTCTGAGTAAAAAACACTTCGACCCTGATGAATTATCAAAATATCATTTAGATATGGCAGAGGCTTTAGAAGAGAAATTAAATGCAGGATAATCAAATATGAGGCTACTCCTTTTCCTCTGCTCCGGTATGCTCTTAATCGCGTTGGCAAGCATGCCTATTGGCTATTATACTATTCTGCGTTTTGTCGTAACCATCGGTGCAGTGGCTGTTGTTATACATGAATTTGACGGAGAGATTACACCTTGGATCATCGCTTTTGGATTAATAGCCATCATCTTCAATCCATTCATCCCTGTGTATTTACATGACCGTGAGTTGTGGGCTGTTATTGATATTGTGGCAGCTGTTCTGTTTGGGTATAAAGGGTTGAGGTGGGAGTGATTTAAGAATCCAATTCCTAACTGCAGAAAGCAAATTTTCAATTGAAAATGTTACATTTTACCTTCATAAAATCTATAAAGTAAACATCAATAAATTTAGTTAACCTCTCTTTTAAAGAATGAATCAGTTTTTAAGTCAAATCAATAGAAAACAAAAAATATTACTTGCATTTATAACTCCAGTAATACTTTTCTTCCTCACACTTCCTATAATAAATAGTGTCCACCCTCGATTAGAAGTCTATTTTTTAGGCTTTAACGATTTTCATTTTATGATCTCTGAGGCTTGGTGGGTTTGGTTTGGCTTTTTTTCTATTACTGGCTACTTGGAGTTTAAATTACTTGGTAAACTCGATTGAAGTACACTTCTCCAATTTTATATCAGATAATCAGCTAAATCTAATCCTTTTTCTTTCTCTCTTTGATCTGCCTTTGACTCGAGTAGACTTGAGATTGAAACTGTACAAAGTTTTGACAATTCATCTGCTTTCTTCTCCCAATCTTTATATGCACCCAGGTCTGGAAATAATGTAACAACTCGCCCTTTTAGGCATTGAGCATACTCTTGTTTGAGCGTAGCTTTCATACCGGTTGCCAACCATATAAATTGCGGAAAATAAGCGTTGGCAAGAACGGCTGTTTTCTCTGCTTCTACTATGGGCCACAACTTTTAATTTATCGATAAGCAAGCGTTCACTCTTTATACTATCAGAATATTTTCAACAGTTAAGTAGCAAAAGCCTCTCCATTTTATAGAAGCAATGAGCTTTCGATAGCGTAAAATTGGCACTAATGGAAATGAGGTTTTAAGGTGTCCGTATCTTTTCACTCTCAAAAAATCTCAAATTTAATGGGTCAAAGAAATGTAGAATAGTGCATAAAGAAAAGTTGACACACGATATTCTGTTACCCAAATGTTACCCAAATCCGCGAATAAGCCTCTAAATATTTGAGTATTCCACAAAATAAAAAACCCATAACTCTTTGAGAGTCATGGGTTTAAGTATTGTACGCCCGTAGGGAGTCGAACCCCAAACCTTCTGATCCGAAGTCAGATGCTCTATCCAGTTGAGCTACGGGCGCAGATAACATCAATAAAAATTCTACAGTAGTACACCCGCCAAGATTC
>LFIK01000638.1_pt1 | contig 26611 bp, 28 predicted proteins | sample 643401 | NCBI WGS metagenome assembly LFIK01 (sample SAMN03777447, study PRJNA286221) | soda lake metagenome | biome: soda lake; feature: Kulunda steppe; material: water; isolation source: sample T5-Br brine of Lake Tanatar-5 | place: Russia: Kulunda steppe | collected 2010-07
CGCACCGCCCGCCGACGTCTACGACCAGCGCGTGGCAGACTTCGATGACGATGTTCCGTTCTGACGGCCGCCATGCCGCGCCTGCCTTACAGGAGGCAATGATCCGGGAGCCTTGCATCCGTGGTCCGGCTCGGCATGCTGTAGGCCATGGTATGGCAGATCGCAGCCGACATCGTGGTGGTTATCCATGCTGCCTTCATCGTGTTTGCGGTGCTGGGTGGCCTGCTGGTGGCCTGGCGTCGCTACTGGATCTGGGCCCACCTGCCTTGTGCCGCCTGGGCTGCCATGGTGGTGCTGGCAGGCTGGGTGTGCCCGCTCACACCGCTCGAGTACTGGCTCCGTGACATGGCAGGGCAGGACGGCTATTCCGGCAGCTTCATAGACCACTACCTGATGCCGCTGATCTATCCGCCGGGGCTCACCCGCAACGTCCAGATCGTGCTGGGCATCGGCGTGCTGACGCTGAATACTCTGGTCTACGGCTGGATATTCGTTCGCCACAGGCGCCGTGCTCGCGGTGCATGAAGCGCACCGAACGGCAGCGCCTCCATCCGAACCCGGACATACGCAAGAGGAAGTCGATGACACAACCAGACACCGCAGCGGACGCACCGCGGTCGACCCTCAGGGTTGCGCTGGTCCAGCTCACTTCGGGGCTCGATGCGGCGGAGAACATGAAGCGGGTGGAGTCCCTGATCGCGGAAGCGGCCAGCGGCGGGGCGGAACTGGTGAGTCTGCCCGAGGTGGTCAACCTGATGCAGCGCCGGCGCAAGCTGGCGCAGCCCCAGACCGCTACCGAAGCAGCCGACGCCACCCTGGCCGCCTGGCGTGAGCAGGCGCGCAGCGCCGGCATCTGGCTGCATGTGGGGTCCATGGTGCTGGCACTGGACGACGACGAGCGCTTCGCCAACCGCAGCCTGCTGATCGCCCCGGACGGCAGCATCCGCGCCCGTTACGACAAGATCCACATGTTCGATGTCGATCTCGCCGGGGGCGAAAGCTACCGCGAAAGCGACGGCTTTCGTCCGGGCACGCGCGCGGTGCTGGCAGACACACCCTGGGGGGGCTTCGGCATGAGCGTCTGCTATGACGTGCGCTTCCCGCACCTCTATCGCCAGCTCGCCCAGGCCGGTGCGCGCATACTTGCCGTGCCTGCTGCCTTCACCCGCACGACGGGCCAGGCCCACTGGCACACCCTGCTGCGTGCCCGCGCCATCGAGACTGGCTGCTTCGTGATTGCGGCGGCCCAGTGTGGCGACCATGCAGATGGCCGCAAGACCTACGGACATTCGCTGGTTGTCAGTCCCTGGGGCGAAGTGCTGGCCGATGGCGGCAGCGAGCCGACCATCGTTCACGCCAGCCTGGATCTGGGTGCAGTGGGCAGGGCGCGTGCCATGGTGCCGGCCTGGAACCGCAATCGGCCCTTTGCGGCGCCCTGACCAGGCGGTCTGGAGGCAGCGGTCTCGCCTCTGCTACCCCGGTGGCCACCCAGGCGAGGCGCCAGTGCTGCCTCATGCGAACAGCGACGGGGCCCGGATTGCGGGCCTGATATGATGCTGATGCCGTCATGACAACAGGAGCGACGCTACTCGGCACAGCCGAGGCGACTGGATCAGCAGCAGCCTGACGAAGAAATTCCGCCTTCATGGCAGCTGCAGGCATGGCTGGCACTCGCGTCTACAACGCGGGGCGGGGCATGCGGTTGGCCCGAAACGCAAGAAGCCCGTACGCAGCCTTGGCTGCCCGGGCTCCTTGCGTTCGCGCGTCCTGCCTTGGCAGGACGCGGCATCAGGCTTCGCTCAGAAGTTGAAGCGGAAGCCCACGTCGAACACTTCCAGGTTCGACGAGTAGGAATAGCCTGCCTTCAGGCCGAACTGGGGCGTGAAGTTGTAGACGCCGCCGACGCTGAACGCGACCTTGTCTTCCACGTCGTCATAGGTGATGAACGTGTTGAGCTCCAGCTCGTCGGTGGCCATGCCACGGATGCCGGCCTGGCCGACGATGCCGTCATCGTTGCTGGCCATGAGGCCGCCACGGTAGAACGACCAGCCCGCACGGGCAACGAAGTCCACGCCCGGGTTGACGGCAACGTTGTAGCCGCCCATCACGCGGGTGCGGTGGAGCGTACCACCGTCACGGGTACGGCTGTACTCGAGCAGACCGTGCAGGTCAGGGCTGAGTGCGATCGAGCCGTTGGCAAAGAAGCCGTCAGGGTTGGGGCCACCGTCCACGTCGAGGTCGATGTAACCGGCTTCGACGTAGCTGTAGGACGGACCCTGCTGGCCGTGCATCTGAGCCATGGCGCTGAAGGGCAGCGTGGCTGCCAGGCCTGCTGCGGCGATGAGTGCAGTCTTGCGCATAGTAGTGTTCTCCTTCCTCTCCCTCGGGGCGAGTACGATTGCTCGCCCTGAAACTTGTGGCCGCCATCCTACGGATTACGGCGCGATGAAACAATAGTGAAATAATTGTGTGTTCACGTGGGATTTCGCTTTCGTGAACGGGGTCACGTCGTCAGCTGTTCGCGGCGGTTTCGTATGCCTCGCTGGCTTCCAGCCATTGTGATTCCGCGGCTTCCAGGTCGTTGCCGAGCGCGCCCTGCTGCTTCAGCAGCCCGGTCAGCCGCTCCTTGTCCGCATCGGTTTCGTAAAGGGCGGGATCTGCCAGTGCCTGTTCCACGCTGGCCAGCTGCTGCGTCAACGTCTCGATTTCCCGCTCGAGCGCACGGATCCTGTCGCGCAGTGGCTTTAGGGCCTGGCGGCGCTCGGCGGCGGCCTTGCGTGCCGCCTGTCGATCAGCACGACTGATCTGCGGGACTTCGCGTGGCGGTGCAGAAGGGGCGGCTGCTGTGGCACGTTCCAGCAGCCAGTCACTGTAGTCATCCAGATCACCCTGCCAGGGTTGCACCCGGCCGTCTGCCACCAGCCAGAATTCGTCCATGCTGGCGCGCAGCAGGTGGCGGTCGTGACAGACCAGCACCACGCAGCCGGCGTATTCGCCCAGCGCCAGCGCCAGCGCTTCGCGCATGTCCAGATCGAGATGGTTGGTGGGCTCGTCGAGCAACAGCAGCGCGGGGCGTTGCCAGGCCAGCAGTGCCAGGACCAGTCGTGCTCGCTCGCCGCCGGAAAAGGTATCGATCGGATCGACGGCCTGGTTGCGAAACCCGAAACCGCCGAGAAAGTTGCGCGCTTCCTGGTCAGTCACCCGGCCATCCAGTGCCTGCAGGTGTTCCAGCGGGGTGCGGCCTGCATGCAGCTGTTCTACCTGGTGCTGGGCAAACCACGCCACCGGTGCATGGTGGCCGCGGGTGAGCTCGCCAGCCAGCGGTTGCAGGGCGCCCGCCAGGGTCCTGATCAGGGTCGACTTGCCGGCACCGTTGGGCCCCAGCAGACCGATCCGATCACCGCCCTGAAGCTGCAGGCGGACGTCGGCCAGCACTGGATGATCCGGATAGCCCAGGGTCAGTTCCTCGCCAGCGAGCAGCGGCGTGGACAGCTTCACCGGATCCCGGAACTCGAACCGGAACGGCGAGCTGACATGCACGGCGGCGGTCTGCGCCAGTTGTTCCAGGGTCTTCAGCCGGCTCTGTACCTGACGTGCCTTGGTGGCCTTGGCCCGGAAGCGGTCGACGAAGCGCTGGATCTCCGTCATCCGCTTCTGGTGTTTCTGGAAGGTAGCCTGCTGCAGTGCCAGCGTTTCGGCGCGCTGGGTCTCGAAGGCGGTGTAGTTGCCACGCCAGACCGTGACCGCACCCTGGTCGATATGGGCGATGTACTGGACTGTACGATCGAGGAAATCCCGGTCGTGCGAGATCAGCAGCAGGGTCACGTCGAGCCGATTGAGCCAGCGTTCCAGCCACAGGGTGGCATCCAGATCCAGGTGATTGGTGGGCTCGTCCAGCAGCAGCAGGTCTGCCGGCTGCATGAGGGTGCGGGCCAGTGCCAGTCGCATGCGCCAGCCACCGGAGAAGGCGTTGACCGGGCGCTGCTGGTCGGCAGCGCCGAAACCCAGCCCGTGGAGTATGGCGCCGGCACGGCTGGCGGCGGTGTAGCCGTCCAGCGCATCCAGCTCTGCATGCAGACGACCCACCTTCTGGTGATCGCCGGCTGCTTCCGCCTGCTCCAGCTCACGCTCCACCCGTCGCAGCTCGCGATCACCGTCCAGCACGAAGTCCAGGGCCGAGCGGTCCGTGTCCGGGGTGTGCTGGGCAAGGTGGGCAATGCGCAGACGATCCGACAGCAGTACGTCGCCGTCCTCGGGCAGCAGCCGGCCCCGAATCAGCTCGAACAGGGTGCTCTTGCCGGCGCCGTTGGGACCTACCAGTCCCACATGCTGGCGACCGTGAACGGTGAATGACACGCCGTCCAGGATGACCTTCTGGCCGCGGCGCAGGTGAACGTTGGCGAAAGTCAGCATGGCAGCTCGGGGGCGGGTCGAAAGCGCGAAAGGCGAGCACGCTACTGCTGCCCTGGCTGCCGGTCAAGCGCGTACAATGGCCGCCGCAGGCAGCAGATCGTAGCCTCCCTGTCTGCAGTGGCAGGTGGCCATGGCAGGTGGTTGCTGCTGCAGCCGAGGCGGGTGGGAAAGGGAGCAGACCGGATGAGCTGGCTGAGCGTGCTGCGGGCCCGGATGCGGAAGCCATGGTGGCTGCTGCCGGTGGCACTGGTCTGGCTCGGGCTGACTGGCTGCGATGGCGTCGAGGGCATGGGCGCCAGCGGCGAAGGCTCGCACCAGGTCGACCCGGTGGAGCTGCCTGCAACCCGGCCGCCGCCGTTGCTGCTGATCTCGCTGGATGGCTTCCATCCTCATTATCTGAGGCGGGGCCGTACGCCCAATCTGGATCGTCTGCGTGCCGAAGGTGCCATGGCAGATGGCCTGGTACAGGTGTTTCCCACCAAGACCTTTACCACCCACTTCAGTCTGGTGACCGGACAGCGGGTGGACGGCCACGGCGTGGCGGCCAACAGCATGTGGGATCCGAATCGGCAGGTGCGCTTCAGCCTGCGCGACCGTGATGCGGTGATGGATCCAGCCTGGTACGACGCGGAACCCATCTGGGTCACCGCCGAGCGTCAGGGGCTGACCGCTGCCACGTTCTTCTGGCCCGGCTCCGAGGCGCCGATCGGTGGCAGCCATCCGAGTTACTGGAAGCCCTACGACGTCTCCGTTCCCCATCGACAGCGCATTGCTCAGGTACTGACCTGGCTCGACAAGCCCGCTGACAGGCGCCCCGACCTGATCACCCTGTATCTGAGTCATGTGGATTCGGTCGGGCATCGGCACGGACCGGAATCGGACGCTGTCATCGAGGCAGTAGAGGCAGTGGACAGGGATCTCGGCACCCTGTTCGACGGCCTGGCCGAACGCCAGCTGCTCGGGCGCATGCACGTGTTGGTGGTTTCCGATCACGGCATGGCAGCTATCGATCCGGACCGCTACATCCTGCTGGACCGCAAATTGTCCATGGGCGGGATCCGGGTCTCGGACTGGGGGCCGGCGGCACATATCTGGGCTGAAGGCATGACCGTGGATGCGATCATGGAGCAGTTACAGGACGCTCATCCCAGGCTGCGGGTGTGGCGACGAGAGGACACTCCGGCCCATTACGGCTTCAGTCGCCACCCCCGTGTTGCCGATGTCATTGCCGAGGCCGACATGGGCTGGATGATCTCCACCCGCCGCCATCATCTGGCCCAGCGCGCTCGCCCCTTGCGTGGCATGCATGGGTGGGATCCGCTTCACCGCAGCATGCACGGCATCTGGCTGGCCCATGGCCCGGCATTTCAGCAGGGTGCCGAGCTGGGTCCGGTCGAGGGCGTTCATCTGTATGCGCTGCTGGCACGACTGCTTGCCATCGAACCGGCGCAGCACGAGGGCGAGCTGGCGGCCTGGTCGCCGGTGTTGACGTCGGCGCCGGATTCAGGGGCCTCCCCGCTGGGGCCGGTGCCGGTGCTTTACGGTGCTCGCTACCCCGGTCCTGCCAACCACACTGCCGCAGAGCTCGCTGAAGAGGCACTGGAGGACGTGCGCCTGCAGGGCAGGCTGCGCGTGGACTGCCCGGGGGATGAGATGCAGGAGTGTCGCTGGACGCTGGTGGAGGGCAACAGGTCCGTGCAGCTGATGCTGGACGGGCTGGTGGCGGACTGGCCAGGAGACTCGCCCGGACAGGTGCGCCTCCAGGGTGACTGGCAACCTCCTGTCCTGCAGGTGCACAGCCTGCTGATGCTCGAGCCCCGGCGCTTGCTGTCCCGGCGTCCCGACTGATCGAGCGTACCCTGCGGACTGGCCAGCTCGATCATCAGACGGCAGACTGCCTGCAGGGCCTGGCGGCTGCGTTCGTGCAGCTGGCCAGGTGGTGATCAGCGACCAGGGGGAGTCCTTCATTCATGTCAGCCATGCCCGCAGTCAGCCTGGCGGCCGTGCCCGGCCGTCGAAATGCCACGCTGGAGGTGGCCCGCCGCATCGAGGCGGCCGGTTTCACCGGCATCTACTGCCCCAGTCTGGGAGACGCCATGTCCCTGTGCGAGGCACTGGCGTTCGTGACCCGCGAGATTCCCTTCGGTACCAGCATCCAGCCCATCTACAGCCGGCGGGTAGAGGATCTGGCCGCAACCGCCAGCTTCATACACGAAGTCTCGGGTGGTCGGTTCCGGTTTGGGGTGGGTGTCAGTCATGCGCCCATGCACAAGCGGCTGGGCATTCAGGCGGGCCGCCCCCTGGGGGACATGCGCAGCTTCGTGGAGGACTTCCGCGCGACGGAGCGTGTCGGTGAAGTGCCACCAGTGATGCTGGCAGCGCTGCGGCCGAAGATGATCGGCCTGGCGGGAGAGATCGGCGATGGGATGGTGTTCGCCAATGGTGCCCGTTCCCACATGGCGGAATCCTTCCGGGCGCTGCCCGCCGGTCGCCAGGCGGATGATGACTTCTTCATCGGCAACATGATTCCGACCTGCATCAGTGATGACGAGGCGGCTGCCATGGCCGTGAACCGGCGTACGCTGACCGGTTATGCGATGCTGCCGAACTATCGCAACTACTGGAAGGATGCGGGCTATCAGGATGAAATGAACGCGATCGAGGAAGCCATTGCCGCGAAGGAGCTGGACCGCATTCCCGGCCTGCTGTCGGATCGATGGCTCGCCGATACCACCCTGTTCGGGTCGGTCGCCAAGGTGCGCGAAGGCGTGGAGGCCTGGTTCGATGCGGGCGTGAAGACCCCGATCCTGGTGCCCTCTTCTGCGGCAGGCAATCAGATGAAGGCATTCGAGGAGCTGTTTGCCGCCTATGGCAGCTGACGCTGGTCCGAGGCGGCTCGGGGTTCATGGACTGATTGATGGCGGTGACAAGGAGCTGGAAATGAATCGTTGCAGGCGGAGTATGAGTGCCATGGCCGGTGCGGCGTTGCTCGCATTGCTGCTGGCAGGTTGCGATAGCGGTAATGAGGCCGGCGAAGGTCATGACGAGCCGATTTCCGATGGCTGGCTCGGCAGTGCAGCCTCGGATGCAGAACGTTTCCGGGAGCTGGAAGGCTATCTGGGCGGCTTTTCGTCGGCCATGTGGGAGACGGGCTATCGGTACCAGCATGTGCATCAGGCACTGCTGGACGACAACTTCGAGCTGGCCGCCTACCACTGGGACAAGATCGGCAGCGCCATCCGCAACGGCTATCGCAAGCGCCCTGGCCGTCAGCAGAATTCCGACGCGATCTTCCTGGATGCGGTCTGGGAGCGGGTGCTGACCGAATTCGAGAGCGGCGAGGCAGAAGCTGCCTGGGCCGCTTTCGAACAGGGACGTGCTGCCTGCCAGGCCTGTCACGAGGCGGAAGACGTGTCGTTCATGAACGACCAGCCCATGTTCACGGAGCTGCGCGCGCCGGACGCCTGAGCACTCTCCGGCACATCACGACTCAGGCCCCACCGGCGTCCTCGGACGCCGGTGGGGCGCTGGCTGCTGCCCCGCGCCAGACCAGGACTGCAGCGACCAGCATGGCTGCAAACGCAAGCAGTACCCAGGCCGGAATCGACAGTCCCAGCACCCGATGCACCTCGGCACAGTCACCGGTGCCGACGACCATGGTCTGCAGGACTTCCATCAGCGGGAAGACCTCGAACATGTAGTACAGGTCGGGGCCGCAGGCGGGGACCTGGTCTTCCGGCAGGCTCTGCAGCCACAACTGTCGGATCGAGAAGCCGCTGCCGATCAGGGCGCTGGCACCGATCCCCAGCGACCAGTAGCGCAGGCCGCGACCATGGACGGCCGCAGCCAGCGCGATCAGTCCTGCCAGCCCCACCCAGATACGCTGCATCATGCACAGCGGGCAGGGCACCATGCCCTGACGGTGCTCCAGAAAGAAGGCCACTGCCAGCATCATGGTCGCGGCGATTGCGACCAGCAGGCAGAGCATTCGGGGTGACAGGACCGGGCTCATGGATCAGGCCTCTTCGGCAACGCGGACGACGACCTTGCCGATTGCCTGGCGCTCGGTCAGACAGCGCAGGGCAGCCGGGGTCTCCTCGAAAGGATAGATCCGGCTGATCTTCGGCTTGATCTTGCCTTCACGGAACATCTCGGCCAGCTCCACCCAGTTGCGGGCATTGGCCGCCGGTTCGCGCTGGGTGAACGAGCCGTAGAACACGCCCACCAGCTGGCAGCCTTTCAGCAGGATCAGATTGGTGGGCGCCTTCGGAATGTCGCCGCCCACGAAGCCCACGATCAGGATGCGGCCGTTCCAGTTGATAGCGCGCAGGCACTGATCGAACAGGGGCCCGCCCACCGGATCGTAGATCACGTCGGCGCCCTTGCCATCGGTCAACGCCTTGACCTTGTCCTTCAGTTCGCCGTCACTGTAGTCGATGCATTCATCTGCGCCGGCCTCGCGCGCCGCCTGCAGTTTCTCTTCCGAGCTGGCTGCCGCGATGACCCGGGCGCCCATGGCCTTGCCCAGTTCCACTGCAGCCAGGCCCACACCGCCGGCCGCGCCCAGTACCAGCAGTGTCTCGCCGGGCTGCAGGCTGGCCCGTTGCTTCAGCGCGTGATAGCTGGTCCCGTAAGTGGTGCTCCAGGCAGCAGCCGTTGCCATGTCCATGCCTTCGGGCACTGCACGCACGCTGCGAGCATCCACCACGATCTCTTCCGCCAGGCCACCATGGCCGCCTCCGGCACTGACCCGATCACCCTGCTGTACACCGTTGACGCCTTCGCCGACCTCGATCACGGTGCCGGACAGCTCGCCGCCGGGCGAAAAGGGAAACTCGGGCTTGAACTGGTACTTGCCCTCGATCATCAGGCAGTCCGGGAAGTTGATGCCCACGGCCTGAACGCGGATCCGGACCTGGCCGGGACCGCATTCGGGTGCTGTGACATCCTCGATCACCAGGGACTCGGGCGGCCCCCAGGCCTTGCAGAGTACTGCCTTCATGCTTGCTCCTGCGTGCAGCCAATGAAATCAGTCACGAGTCTAGCAGACTGATGAGGTGGCAGAGTGCCGGCGCCAGTGCCCACAGGAACGCTGCAGATCCGGAAACATGTGTTCAAAGCACGCCAGCAGGGGGGCATCGAGCGCCTCCATTCTGGGTGGCAGGTCAGTCAGCAGGTTGCCGCTGCGTGCTCTGCTGGACAGCGCTGCCAGCGCTCGGGCCACGCTGTCCCGGTGCCGGTAACGGCCCAGCAGGTCGATGCGCTGCATGTGCCGCACCATGTCCGCAGCGGCAGTGGGCATCAGCTCGATCTGCGCGTTCAGCTGGCGATAGCACTCCTGGCTGAAGCGGGCCAGCGGCTGGTCATGCCAGCGCTCGAACGAGCGCGCCAGGTAATGATCGAACAGGACGTCCAGACCGATCGGCGCCCAGCGCCGCCACGGCGACGGAAACAGCTGCAGCGCTTCCCGCATGGCGGGGTGGCGTCCGCTGCTGGCATCGACGAAGCGGTGCAGGCGGATACCCTGCTCGACACCCTCGGGAAAACGCTGCTGCAGCGTGCCCCGGACGAAGTCCCCCAGAATGGCCCCTGCGCGCAGCTGCGGGTCGGGCCCGGACAGCAGCAGATGAGCAAGGTAGTTCATCGCGCCAGCTGGGGGCTGGCCAGGGCCGCGTGTTCGGGGAGCAGCTCCTGCTCGATGAAGTCGCGGCGATAGCTGGCGAAGTCGGGCTGCGGCATAGCCTCGATGGCGCGCTGTTCTTCCAGCGACCGGGCGCTGATACGCCTGAATTCGGCCAGCGTTTCCGGTGCCAGTGGCGTCGCCCGGAACTCGGCCGCATGGCGACTGGAAGCCTCCATGGCGAAGCGGAAGAAGGTCTGCTGCTGGCTGCGCATGGCGGCCAGGATCTGACCGCTGGGAGTGGATTCCGGATCTGTCACGCGTACGCGCTGGCGCTGCACGGCTTCCGAGTAGGCATTGTCACCATAGGCCGCATCCAGGGCACGGGCGGTTTCGGCGCACCCATCCAGGATCTCGCTGGCCCACTGACTGCGGTCGCGGCTGCCCTGCAGGCTTTCCAGGGTCAGCCCCGGGCGTCTGCCCTCGTTGACGATCAGCGACTGGTTGCGGGCAATGGCTGCTGCCTCTTCCGGCGTGTCTTCCGGGCTGTCCTGCAGCAGGCAATGCAGCAGGAACACATCCAGGAAGCGCATGGTATCGATGTCGATACCCAGCGGCAGGAACGGATTCAGGTCCATGCAGCGCACTTCCACGTATTCTACTCCGCGCTCGCCCAGCGCCCGCAGCGGTCGCTCCCCCGGCAGGGTGCCGCGCTTGGGCCGGATGGTGCCGTAGAACTCGTTCTCGATCTGCAGCAGGCTGGTGGAAAGCTGGCGGAAACTGCCATCTTCATCGGTCAGCCCGATGGCTTCATAGTCGGGCCAGGGGCGCGTCAGGGCGTCGCGAAGTGTCAGTGCATACTGCTCGAAGCCGTTGTAGCTGACATGCAGGCTGGCCTGGGCTTCGCTCTGATAGCCCAGTCCGCCCATGCGCAATGATGTGGCATGAGGCCGGTAGAGGGTGCCGGCATCGTCGAACGGCTGCAGGTCGTGTTCGCGGCCATTCAGGAAAGAGCGGCAGACGGCGGGCGAAGCGCCGAACAGGTACAGCAACAGCCAGGACAGGCGGCGGAAATTGCGGATCAGCGCGAAATAGCCGCGGGTCGCTATATCACGGCCACTGCCATGGTCGCCGATCTGCCTGCCGAACCAGGGCCAGAAGTCGTCCGGCAGCGAGAAGTTGTAGTGGATGCCGGAAATGGTCTGCATCAGTCGGCCGTAGCGGTGGCCCAGTCCTCGCCGGTACACCGTCTTGGCAAGCCCCACGTTGGACTGGCCGAACTGGGCAATGGGCACCTGGTCATCGCTCTTCAGCACGCAGGGCATGCTGGCCGCCCACAGGGTCTCGTCCTGCAGCTGCGCATAGACAAAGCGATGAATGTCATCCAGTTGCTGCAGGCAGGCATCGGCCGACTCGAAGACGTCCGTGATGAGCTCCAGCTGGGCTTCGCTGAAATCCGTGGTGATGTAGGGATGGGTGAGCGTCGAGCCCAGCGCATCCGGGTGCGGCGTCCGGGCAAGCAGCCCGTCGGGCGCAACCCGCAGACTTTCCTTCTCGATGCCGCGCCTCAGCCCCAGGCAGGTACGGTCCCTGGCGAGCGCGGCGAGCAATGCGGATTGCTGACTGGACAAGCGCTGAATCCCCCCTTCCATCGCCGGGTCGTCGCCCGGGTCGGCGCAGGTTAGCAGGAAGGCGGGCGCCGCGTCAGTCGCGCGACGCCCGGTGGGCGGCAATGGTCGTTTCAGTCCACGCGGGGCCCGGCGGCCGCGATCTCGTCTGCCACGTCGAAGCGTTCGAAGTTGCGGACGAACTTCTCGGCGAGGCTGCGGGCGGCCTGGTCATAGGCGTCCTTGTCTGCCCAGGCTTCGCGGGGGTTCAGGTAGGCGGGATCGACGCCCGGCACGCTGGTCGGAATGGACAGTTGCAGCTGATCCAGGAAGCGGGTTTCCACGTTCTCCAGTGCACCGGACTGGATGGCGCTGACCACCGCACGCGTCACCGGAATGGGGAAGCGCTTGCCGACACCGTAGCCACCGCCGGTCCAGCCGGTGTTCACCAGGTAGACGCGCGAACCGAACGCGTCCATCCGCTTCATCAACAGGTCTGCATAGACCCCTGCCGGGCGCGGGAAGAACGGTGCCCCGAAGCAGGTCGAGAAGGTGGCGCGGTAGGGTTCGGTGGAGCCGATTTCGGTAGAACCCACGGCGGCCGTGTAGCCGGACAGGAAGTGATAGGCAGCTGCTTCCCTGGACAGGATCGAAACCGGCGGCAGCACGCCCGACACGTCGCAGGTCAGGAAGATGATCGCACGTGGCTCGCCGGCACGGTTCTCTTCGGCACGCAGCGCAATGTGCTCGCGCGGGTAGCAGGCGCGGGTGTTTTCGGTGAGGCTGCTGTCGCTGTAGTCGGGCTCGCGCGTGTCCGGATCGACCACCACGTTCTCGACGATACTGCCGAAGCGGATGGCATCCCAGATCACGGGTTCGTTCTCGCGAGTCAGGTCGATGCACTTGGCGTAGCAGCCGCCTTCGATGTTGAAGACGGTGCCCGGGCCCCAGCCGTGCTCGTCATCGCCGATCAGCAGGCGATCCGGGTCGGCGGAGAGCGTGGTCTTGCCGGTGCCGGAAAGTCCGAAGAACAGGCACACGTCGCCATCCTTGCCAACGTTGGCTGCGCAGTGCATGGGCAGCACTTCCTTCTCCGGCAGCAGGAAGTTCTGCACCGCGAACATGGACTTCTTCATCTCGCCCGCATAGCGCATGCCGGCCAGCAGCACCTTGCGCTCGGCGAAGTTGAGCATGACGGTGCCGTCACTGTTGGTGCCGTCGCGCTCGGGGTCGCAGACGAAGCCGGGCGCATTCAGGATCTGCCAGGCATCCCTGGCGGACGGGTTGAACTGCTCAGGACGAATGAACAGCAGACGGGCAAACAGATTGTGCCATGCGGTCTCGGTGGTCACCGAGATGGGTACATAGTGTTCCGGGTCCGCACCCACGTGCAGCGATGACTGGAACACGTCCCGCTCTTCCAGGTAGGCCTCTACCCGCTGCCAGAGCGCGTTGAAGATCTCGGGACTGGTCGGACGGTTGATCGGACCCCAGTCGATCTGACTCGAGCTGCCGGGCTCGTCGACCACGAAGCGGTCCATGGGCGAGCGGCCGGTGCGCTTGCCGGTGCGCACCACCAGCGCGCCATTGCTGGCAAACTCGCCTTCGCCGCGCAGGATGGCCAGCTCAGCCAGCTGTGCAGGAGCCAGATCGGTGTAGACCGTGCGGCCGGGGGTCTTGTCGATGTCCAATGCCATGCTCGATATCCGTCCGTTCATCGCCCTGGCGTAGGTGTCGCATGCGGGCTGGTGTTCGCAGGAAGCCTCAACGGGGATCTGTCCGCATGCTCCTGGCGCTCCTGCCATGAGACTGCGGACACGTGACCCGGGTGCACACGCCAGGCGGGCTGGGGTGTGTGGTCCTTTCAAGAAGGCGCGGGATTATGCCAGAACCTGAGTTGTGACGCGACCGTCAGCCTGCCACCGTGCTCGGGCACGGTCAATGGGCCGGCCCCGGACTGGGTGCAGGACGTTCATGCACCAGCGCAATGTCGATCTGGTCGAATCGATATACCGTGTGGCAGAACTGGCACGTCATCTCGATGCGGCCCTCTTCGCGCAGGATCTCTTCCAGTTCTTCCGCAGACATGGCCCGCAGTGCCTCGCGGGTGCGTTCCAGACTGCAGCTGCAGACGAAGGCGAGACTTTCCGACGCCTGCAGTGTCACCTGCTCTTCGTGGAACAGGCGGCCCAGCAGCTGTTCGCCCGGCAGATCCTGCAGCTCCGCATCGGTCACCGTGTCCGCCAGCATGCTGACCCGGTTGAAGTCCTCCGCGCGCTCGTTGCCGGTGCGTCGCTGGCGGGCCTGTTCGGCGGGCAGGGCCTGCAGCAGCAGGCCGCCGGTGCGCTGCGTCCCGGAACTGAGCCAGATACGGGTCGGAATCTGCTCGCTGCGAGCGAAGTAGCCTTCCAGTGCGCCGGCGACGGTGGTGCCGTCCAACGGCACGATACCCTGGTAGGGCTCGCCTCCCTCGGGACGGATGGTGATGGTGATCAGGCCCTTGCCCAGCAGCTCGGTCGACTGGGCCGCGCTGGTATCACCCGCTGGAATCGCTGCGGCATCGCGCAATCGGGCAATGCCCCGCAGTTCCGAATGGTTGCGGCACTCGGCCATGACAGCGGCAATGGGACCGTCGCCGCTGGCCTGTACGGTCAGGGTGCCTCGAATCTTGATGATGCTGGACAGCAGTGCAGCAGCCGTGAGCAGTTCGCCCAGCAGGCGCTGCACCGGCGCCGGGTAGACGTGGGCGTTGCGTACCGGTGCCCAGCTTTCTTCCAGCTGTACCAGCACGCCACGGATGTCCAGTTCGTCGAACAGAAAGCGTTGGCGTGGATCGCCGCGCCTGTCATCGGATGCCTGCATTGCCTGTTCCTGTCAGTCTTCGCCGCGCTTGATCCGGCCCAGCGCGCGACGATCGCGCCGATCCGGTTTCTGTCCCGGGAATTGTATCGCGTCGCGTTCGGCCCTGCGCCGCGCCGCAGCCTGCTCGCGGGCCTGCTGGCTGGCCGCGGTTTCCGCGTAGAGCCCATGCGCTTCGGGGGCGCCCCGGCGCACGTCCGAGAGCATCAGCACCTGTACGGTGAGCTCATCGTCGCCCCGGCGGATGCGCAGTTCGGTACCGACGGTGATCTCGCGGGCCGGCTTGGCGCGCTGACCGTCACAGTGGACCTTGCCGCCCGTGATGGCGTCCTTCGCCTTGCTGCGGGTGCGGAAGAAGCGTGCCGCCCACAGCCACTTGTCCAGCCGTACCCGCTCCATCACGGGTCCTGCCTGTTTGCCGCAGGCGTGCCCAGACTGACGAAGTCGGCCAGTGCTCTGTAGGGCAGGTCTGCCAGTGGCGGCGCTCCAGAGTCCGGTTGGGTCACCGCGAACAGCTCGCCGACACCGGACTGCCCGGCTGCCGCCAGCGCGTCCAGATTGTCATCCACCAGCACGGCGCGTGCCGGTTGCATGCCCAGGTCGGCCCGCACCCTGTCCCAGAAGGCGGGATCTTCCTTCGGGATGCGGTAGTCGTGGGCACTGATCACTCGGTCCACGTGGTCGACGATCCCGGTCACCCGGTGCTTCAGCGCCAGGCTGTCGCGGTGGGCATTGGTGACGATGATGGCCTGGCGTCCGGATGCGCGGACCTGATCCAGGAATTCGCGCGCTGTCGGACGATAGCGGATCAGGTGCTGCAGCTCCTGTTTCAGACCGACGATGTCCAGCCCGGTCTGCTCGCGCCACCAGTCCAGGCAATAGAATTCCAGCTGGCGGCGGGACTGCCGGAACAGCCGCTCCAGCCGCTGGCGGGCATCAGCGTCGGCCAGCCCGTGATGGCGGGCAAAGTGTCGGGGCATGTGCTCCAGCCAGAAGACAGCGTCGAAGCGCAGGTCCAGCAGCGTGCCGTCCATGTCCAGCAGGACAGTGTCGATCCGATTCCAGTCGAGCAAGACGCCTTCCTCGGTTAAGGTGTGCCGGCCGCAGCCGCCTCGGGCGCTGCCTGCGGCCTGTTTGCGACCACTGCCGGGAGCGCGCCATGACCGACGACTCGCCACAGGATCCGCGACCACGCATTCTCGCACGGCGCGAGGTTGCTCGCAGCCGCCTGTTCCGGATAGAGGAACTGCAGCTGCGTTTCAGCAACGGTGTCGAGCGCACCTACGAACGGCTGCCCGGGACCGGTCACCGGGCGGTGATCATCGTTGCCATCGACGACCAGGACCGGATCATGCTGATTCGCGAATACATGGCCGGTTTTCATGCCTATCAACTGACGCTGCCCAAGGGGGCTGCCGATCCGGGCGAATCGCTGGAGCAGGCGGCCGATCGCGAGCTGAAGGAAGAGGCCGGTTTCGGCGCACACAACCTGGAAGTGCTCAAGGAGCTGTCCGTGGCTCCCGGGCACATGGGTTTCTCCCAGACCGCCGTGCTGGCGACCGGCCTGTATCCGGAACGGCTGTCCGGTGACGAACCCGAGCCGCTGGAAGTGGTGCCCTGGCCGCTGGCGCGTCTGGACGAGCTGATCCTGCGCGAGGACTTTGCGGAAGCGCGTGCCATCGCTGCCCTGCAGCTTGCGCGGCTGCGGCTGGAGCGACGCGCTTGAGCCTGCAGCAGCTGCTGGCGACCGGCGAGCGGGCAGCAGCGGCGGCCATGCCGGTGATCATGGACTGGTACCGGCGTAGCGAACGGGAGGTCCGGGCCAAGGACGACGACTCCCCGGTCACCGCTGCAGACCTGGCCGCCCACCGCGCGATCATGACGGTGCTGGCCCGCGAAACGCCGGGCCTTCCCGTGCTGTCGGAGGAAGCCCAGCCGCCCGAGGTCGAGGAGCGGCTGGGCTGGCCGCGCTACTGGCTGGTGGATCCCCTTGATGGCACCCGTGAATTCATCGCCCGCAATGGTGAATTCACCGTCAACATCGCCCTGATCGAGGCCGGGCGCCCGGTGCTCGGCATTGTTGCCGTGCCGGTGCGTGACGAAATCTATCTGGGCTCCGTCCCCGACCGGCTGGCGGTGCGCGTCCGCGACGGGCAGCGCGAGGTCATTCGGGTGCGCCCCTGCCCTGTCCGGCAGCCGCGGCTGCTGGCGACTCGCAGTCATGGCAATGCTGCATTGCAGCACGTCATCGATGGATTGCGTGCCAGCATTGGCGAGCTGTCGCTGCAGCCGATGGGCAGTGCGCTGAAGCTGGTGGAGCTCGCCTGTGGCGAGGCTGATGGCTACCCGCGCTGCAGTCCGTGTTCCGAATGGGATATCGCGGCGGGAGAGGCCTTGCTGCTGGCTGCGGGTGGAGTGTTGCTGGATCGGCGGGGTCAGCCCTTGCGCTACAACCGCCCGGAGACGGTGCTGCATCCGGACTTCTGGGCAGCTGCGGATCCAGCCGGGGCCGTGGCGCTCGCGCTGGGTCGCTTGATGGGTTCAGACTGACCCTGTCCCCGGAGCGCGCTTCGGGGACGGGTACGAATGCGGACCCGTGTCCGCATCCTCGGACGACTGGCGTCGTTCAGACGATCTCCACCAGCTCGATCTCGAAGGTCAGGTCCTGACCCGCAAGCGGGTGATTGGCGTCCAGCTTGACGGTCTCGTCCTGCACTTCCGCAATGTGGACGACGAAGGGCTGGTCGTCCTGACCCTTGACCTGCAGCGGCTGACCGACGGTCAGCTCGATGTCGGACGGGATCTGGTCGCGGCCGATTTCCACCAGCAGGTCTTCGCGGCGCTGGCCATAGGCGTTGGCAGCCTCGATCGTAGTGGTGCGGGAGTCGCCCGGATTCATGCCTTCCACGGCCGTCTCGAATCCTGGAATGACCTGGCCGGACCCCACTTCGAACTCGAGCGGATCGCGTCCGCGCGAGGAATCGAATTCGGTGCCGTCCTGCAGCTGGCCAGTGTAGTGGACGCGAACAGTATCGCCGCGTTTTGCTTCCGCCATCGTGGAGTCCTCCGCTGTGGCGTGTATGTGCCGAAGGGTCGCAGGGCCATCGCCTTGCACCTCCGTCTGGCAGTGCAGTGTCTCATGAATGCGGGGGAAGCGTAAAAAGGGTGCTGTCCTGGCCAGCCGCCGGTCCGTATGCGGCGGGCCCGCAAGCGAACCCGTCCTGGCCAATCCGGGGCATGGCTGTGGCACTATCGACAGGTGCTCGCTGCAGTTGCGACGGGCATGACGGAACACGGGTCAGCGCTGTGGAAGCAACTGCATGGCACGCATCGCCTCGCCTGAGATGAGTGAGCTGAAGTCCCCGGTGGTTAAAGCCGGCCAGGATGGTGCGGCGCTGGAAGAGTCCGCAGTGGCCGCCGCCAGGCAGCTGCGCGAGTTCATGAACCGCTACCCGCGTCTGCTGGTGCTGACTGGCGCCGGTTGCAGTACTGAATCCGGGATCCCCGGCTACCGGAATGCAAGCGGCGAGTGGCAGGCGCGCCAGCCGGTACGCTTCCAGCAGTTCGTGGCCAGCGAACAGATGCGGCGACGCTACTGGGCACGCAGCATGAACGGCTATCCGGTCATGGCGACGGCAAGGCCCAATCCTGTCCATCGCTGGCTGGTGGAGCTGGAACGGCAGGGCCGGGTGACCCTGCTAGCGACTCAGAACGTGGACGGACTTCATGGTCGGGCGGGGCAGGCCAATCAGGTGGAACTGCACGGCTGCATCGAGGATGTGGTCTGTCTGGATTGTGGCGCCCGGGTGGCTCGCGCACTCCTGCAGCAGCGGCTGGAGTCGCTCAATCCCGCATTCGTACAGTCCCCGTCGCGCCTGCGCCCCGACGGTGACGCGGACGTGCCGCTGGAGCGACTCGAGCAGTTCCGCCTGCCCCTGTGCGGCAACTGCGGTGGCATGCTCAAGCCCGGCGTGGTGATGTTCGGCGAGAACGTGCCGCCGGCGCGTGTCAGTCGCACCCGTGCTGCACTGATGAAGGCGGATGCACTGCTGGTGCTGGGGTCGTCCCTGAGCGTGTACTCTGCCTATCGATTCTGTCGCGAGGCAGTGCGGTCAGGACGACCGATGGCGGCGGTCAGCCTGGGCTGGACCCGGGCCGACGCCGAGCTGGAGTTGAAACTGCAGGTCTCTTGCGGTGCGCTGGCCACCGCCATGACGTCGCTGGACGACTGAAACGGCGGACAGGAGACGGGCTCGGGCCGCTGACTGCGCCTGCGCGGCGCGCAGGCGGGAATTACAACTGCAACGCTGGTGGGTTACTGAGCCGCGTACCAGCGCGACAGCAGGTCGATCTCCCGATCGGTGAGCTCGGCGGCCTGCACGTTCATGACCGGATCCACCCGCACGCCGGAACGGTAGCGCTGCAGCTGGTCGAACATGTAGTTGGCACGCTGTCCATTCAGGTTGGGGAAGGTCGGGCCGGTGCCGCGACCATTGGTGCCGTGGCACTGGACGCAGCCGGCATCGATGGCCAGCTGTTCGCCACGGCTGATGTCCGATGGCCGCTCGCAGGCAGCAAGCAACAGCGCCACGGAGGCCAGGCCAAGAAGCTTCATACGGGTACCGCTCTTCATGCCGCGCTCCTTACAGACGCTGTTCGGAGAAGTAGGCCGCCAGGTCCTGCATCATCTCGTCGGTCAGGGGCCTTGCGTGACCATTCATTTCGTTGAACGGCTCGATGCCATCGCGGAAGTACTGCAGGCGGGTCACCAGATAGGCGGGCTGCTGGCCTGCGAGATGCGGATAGCGACGATCGGGTGACCGGCCTTCCACACCGTGGCAGGTAATGCAGCGATAGCGCTCTGCGAGTTCCCGGCCGCGATCACTGTCGCCAGCGGCCATGCCGAGGGCAGGCAGCACGGTCAGGCAGGCCAGCGCGAATACACGGAAAATCGTCATGCGGGTCGGCTCTGTGGCTGTCTTGAAGCGCGACATTTTAGGTCCGGCCCCGAGAACTTCAAGCAAAATCGAAACATATCGGAAAAGCCCGGGCAGACGCTGATCAATCGGCCCGCGCTCTGGCCCACTGATCAGCGTCTTCCTGGTGCCCCAGCAGCTGATCCAGGAAACGCGTCCGGGTGTCCGGTGTCAGTTCACGCTCGATGAACCATTCAGGCGTCTGTTCGGGTTGTTCCGGATGGAACCGCAGGCCCCACATGGGCTGCAGACTGTCGGGAACCACAGCGAAGCGGATATCACCGAGTTGCCGCTGCTCCGGTATCCAGACCAGGTAGCCTTCGGAGAGGGTGTCCAGCCGGGCAATATCGCGATCGATCCTGCTGCCCGTTGGTACTTCGGGCAGCATCTGCGCCTGATCGAACACCGGGATGCTGCTGGCGCTGCGGGCGTAGACGCGTGCGGGGCCCAGCAAGGTGGGGCGGAGCGCAGCCACGTGCCAGTGGTCGCCGTCCCGGTACAGCCCTCGCCAGACCAGCAGGTTGCCGAACGAAGGTCGCGCGCGCATGGCCTCTGGAGCATGGCCGCGTGTTTCCGCATGAGCCTGCAGCAAGGCAAGACTGCGTTGCTGCTGTATCCAGCCCAGTCCTGCATAGCTCAGCGCCAGCAGGGCTGCGATCAGGAACCAGCCGGACCGTCGTTGCCACAGGCCGATCAGCACCGGTGTGCCGGCCACCAGCGTCAGTACGGGATCGACCACCGAGACCAGGTCGAGCGCGACGCGCTGGTCAGTGAATGGCCAGAACAGGTGCACTCCGTAACCGGTGAGGACGTCCAGCGCCCAGTGCGTTCCGTAGCCGGCCGTGGCGCACAGCCAGATCCATCGCCAACGCATGCGCTGGCCCAGCAGCGGCAGCCAGAGCAGGCTCATGATCAGCCCGCCGATGGGTATGAAGATAAGGGAGTGACTGAAGTGGCGGTGCATCTCGATCTGAAACAGCGGGTCTTCGCTGCTGTGGATGAAGTAGTCCAGATCTACCGCCAGCGCACTGGTCGCGCCGATCAGCGCCCCCCGACGGAGGGCGCCGAAGCGGGCACCCGCAGCGCCCCCTGCGGCGGCTCCTGCCAGGGCATGACTGACCAGATCCATGTCGGCGTCTCCGGGTCGTGGGGCTGTCGGACGCTATTCGGGCGCTTGCTGCTGGAGCAGGTCCTGTTCCTCGATGGCGTGGCCCCAGGAACGCTTGGCGTCCAGATAGCGGCGGTTCCACTCGTCCACACCCACCAGGTGCTTGATGCGGGTGATGTTTTCCAGCCCGTGGGACTGCAGGTCCTGGAGCTTCTTCGGATTGTTGGTCAGCAGACGGAACGGGCGCTCGCCCAGCACCCACTTGAGGATGGTGGCGGCATCGGCGAAGTCCCGGGAATCATCGGGCAGGCCCAGGCTGCGATTGGCCTGGTAGGTGTTCTCGCCCGCATCCTGCAGCAGGTAAGTGGCCGCCTTGGCCCAGAGGCCGATGCCGCGACCTTCATGGCCTGCCATGTAGACCAGGTAGCCGCCGGCCGGATCATGCTGGATCTGGCGCACTGCGGCGGCAAGCTGGGGACCGCAGTCGCACCGTCGGGAACCGAACACGTCACCGGTCAGGCAGTTGGAGTGCACCCGCACCAGCGGTGGACCGTTGGCGCCGGGGTTGCCGATTGCCAGCAGGCTGTTCACCGCCATGGAAGAGGTGAGCGAGGCGAAAAGATGTTGTCCTCCCTTCTCGCGCAGTTCCGCCGCCAGGCCGTCGACCCGTGCCAGCTCGGTGCGTCTGACGAAGGCGTACCAGTCAGCGGTCAGTGGCTCGCCGGTCAAAGCCACCGGCATGGGGATCGGGCCCAGTACCTCCAGCGCCGGCTCGGGCGGTACGTCAGCCGAGCTGACGTCGATCTCGGCGCCTTCGGCGTTGATGCGCCGGAGTCTGCCCTGGTCGATCAGGCGCGTGCGGACGGTGGGATCCAGGTAGGTGAACATGCTTGCTGGGGTCTCTCTGGTCAGTCCTCGGGGTGCATCCGCAAATCGGGACGCGGTGCCTGCGCGGCGCTGGCGTCGCGAGGGTGGGGCGAAGCATAGCGTCACGAGCGAAGGCGTCCAGTGGCGCGTGCCCTGGCCGGGCGGCGGCCTTCCATGGCTCAAAGCGCTTGCGTTGTGCGCCACAATCAGGAACATCTGCCGGTCGCAAGCGTCCGTGCGCAGCATCGACAAGCATGACACAGATGGCAACCCTGCACGGACCCGATCACTGGCAGAGACCGATGACCCCCGACGGATCGGGCCCGCTGGCGCCTGGGCAAGGGGTGGGAGGAGACCTTGATGAACGCAGGCAGGACGACCCGACCGACGATCTGTGGCAATCCGTCCGAGATCACGACCGAATGGCTGCAGTCAGTGCTGGACCATGCCGGTTACGACTGTGAGCTGGAAGGGTTCGAGGCAGAACGGGTCGGTACCGGTCAGGTGGGGCAGAACGTGCGCTTCACGCTGAACCTGCGGCGGGCGGGCGATGCCCCGGCCACCATTGTGGGCAAGTTTGCCTCCGATGACCCGACCAGTCGTCAGACCGGCATCGGTCTGCTCAACTACCTGCGAGAGGTGCGGTTCTATCAGGAATTGCGGCCGACGCTGGATGTTCAGACACCGAAAGTGCTCTTCACCGACATCAACGAGGCTGATCACGATTTCGTGCTGGTGATGGAAGACCTGGCGCCGGCGCAACAGGGTGATCAGCTCCGTGGCGGTGATGCCGAACAGGCCAGGCTGGGGGTGCGCGAGCTGGCCCGGCTGCACGGGCCGCGCTGGGGTGATCCGAGCCTGACCGAGCTGGAATGGCTGGGTGGCCAGGACGAGGAAGGTGCGGGGCCGGTACGCGAGCTATGGGATACGGTCTTCCCTGGCTTCGAAGAGCGCTATCGGCAGAAAATGGCACCCGAGCACATGGAGCTCGGGCGAGCACTGGGCAAGCGGCTCGACAGCTACTTGTTGCGGCGCGATGTTCCTCGAACTGTCACTCACGGTGACTTCCGGCTGGACAACCTCATGTTCGGTGGCCCCTACCCGGTGGCCGTGGTCGACTGGCAGTCGCCCGCGCTGGGCGTGGGGCCGGCGGATCTGGCCTATTTCATGGGGACCACTCTGGAAGGGCCGGAGCGGCGTGCCTGTGAAGAGACGCTGGTGAGGGAGTATCACGATCTGCTGCTGGACTACGGTGTAGGTGGCTATAGCCTGGATCACTGCTGGCAGGACTATCGTCGCAGCAGCTTTGCCGGCCTGGTCATGGCGGTGATTGCATCCATGATCGTGGGTCAGACCGAGCGCGGTGACGAGATGTTCATGGCCATGGCTCGCCGCAGCGCCACCATGGCCATGGATCTGGATGGCCTGGGCGCGCTCTGAAGCGCACCAGCGATTGGCTGGGGCTATCGAAAACAAAGGAACAATCTTCTTGGTATATTGATGAGAATGGTTATCATTCTTCTCGAATGTCAGGGAGATTGACGATGGCCAGAACCAAGACAGCAACTTTCGCAGTGGTGCATTTCGTGGTGGCGTTTGCCGTGGCCTACGCGCTGACCGGCTCGTTCGCCATCGGTGGTGCCATTGCCATGATCGAACCTGCCTGCAATACGGTGGCCTACTTCTTTCACGAAAAGGTCTGGGAACGCTGGCGCCTGCGCCAGGTCGACAAGGCCGGGTTGCAGCGGGTCAGCGCGGCTGGTGCCTGATTGCCGACGAGTTTCAGTGCAGCCGGGCGTATTGCACCGGCCGCTGTTCAGGTGGGCAGCCAGTAGCGCATGGCATGATCGCGGCGATCGTCGAGCACCGGTAGCCGCCTCATGCCGCAGTGCTCGAAGAATGATGCGGAATCCCGCGTCGCCCGCACCAGCACGCCATCAAGGCCCTTTTCCCGGGCAGCCGTGATACAGGCCTGCAGCAGGCTGGAGCCCAGGCCCCGCCCGGCCGCATCCGGATCCACGAACAGGCCATGCAACAACAGCCCGCTGTGGTCCGCAGGCAGCTCCGAGGCTGCCGCGGGCTCCCACGCAGCCACTGCGGTCACCCTCTGGTTCAACAGCGCCACCATGAATTCCAGTTGTGTGAAATCCTCGGGCTGGTAGTGGTAGCTCGGCAGGGCCAGACGCTTGACCCGGTCGGATACCGTCCAGGTGCCGATGGCCCGGGTGATGACGGCGTTGATGGCGTCGAGATCTGCAGTTTCGCCGCGTCTGAAGTGTACCGGTGGTGGCATGCCGATCTCCGACCGAGGGGGCAGCTGCCAACGCATCTGCTGGCTGCGTTACAGTCCATGATAGTCGGTTGCAGCAGGGGACCGGAAAGCATGCCGAAACAGGTGGTGATCTGTGGTGCAGGCGGGCGCGACTTTCACGACTTCAACCTCATCTACAGAGGCAAGCCGGAATACCGTGTGGTGGCCTTCACTGCCAACCAGATACCCGGGATAGCAGGACGCCGCTATCCGCCGGAGCTGGCGGGGCCGGGCTATCCGGATGGCATTCCGATCGTGCCCGAAGCGCAGCTGGAGCAGGTCTGCCGCAGCCATGCAGTGGACGAGGTGGTGCTGGCCTACAGTGATCTTGCCCACGCCGAGGTGATGACGCTGGCATCGCGGGTGCTGGCCGTCGGTGCGGATTTCGTCCTGCCCGGCATGCGCAGCACTGCCCTGGCCTCGAAATTGCCCGTGATTGCCATCTCTGCGGTACGCACGGGCTGTGGCAAGTCCCAGACGGCCCGGCACCTGTCGCGCGGACTGGCCGAGGGGTGGGCAGGCCTGCCGCCGCTTCGTGTTGCGGTACTGCGGCACCCCATGCCCTATGGCAACCTTTCGGCCCAGCGGGTGCAGCGTTTCGCCACGCTGGCAGATATCGATGCCGCCGACTGCACGCTCGAAGAGCGCGAGGAGTACGAGCCCCACGTGGCTGCGGGCAACCTGCTGTTCGCGGGCGTCGATTACGGCGAGATCCTGACTGCAGCCGAAGCCGAGGCAGACCTGATCATCTGGGACGGTGGCAACAACGACTTTCCCTTTCTGCAACCCGACCTGCACCTGGTGGTCACCGATGCCCTGCGACCCGACCAGCTCTGCACCCACCATCCGGGCGAGGCGGTACTGCGCGCCGCCGATGTGGTCATCCTCAACAAGGTGGATGCGGCCGGTACGGAGCGGACCGAAGCCCTGGCAGCGGGCATCCGCGAGCTGCTGCCGCAGGTACCGCAGGTCAGGGCGGCATCACCGATCGTGCTGGATGACCCCGGGGCGGTGCAGGGGCGGCGTGTGCTGGTGGTGGACGACGGTCCTACCCTGACCCATGGCGGCATGCCGTTTGGTGCCGGTCATGCGGCGGTGGCTGGCATTGAAGGGGTGACGCTGGTGGATCCGCGTGATTGTGCCCACCCGGACATCGCAGCGATCTATGATCAGTACCCCCACCTGGGACCGGTGCTGCCGGCAGCGGGGTACAGCGCGCCCCAGCGTGCTGCGCTGGAAGCGACCATTGCTGCTTCCGGTGCAGAGGTGGTGGTGGCCGGCACACCCATCGATTTCGCGCGCGTCGTGAAGGTCGACATGCCCGTGATTCGAGCCCGCTACAGCTATGCCGACGCGGGTGAACCGCGGCTGCTCGACCTGGTCGGCAAGTTCCTGCTGGAGCGCCGCGGGTGAGCGTGTCGCCGCTGCTGGTCGTGGCCGTGGGGGGCAATGCCCTCAGCCCGCCGCGACCGGATGCGAGCCTGGCGGACGAACGGCGGGCTGCTGAAGCGACCGGACGCGAGCTGGCTGCACTGGCGCGACGTGGCTATCGACTGCTGGTGGTGCATGGCAACGGGCCCCAGGTGGGCCGCCTGCTGGGCGCTGACGCTGACCTGTCCAGCCTGGATATTCGTGTTGCCCAGACCCAGGGCGAACTCGGTTACCTGCTGGCGGCTGCCATTGGCAGCGCAGCGGGCGGCGACGCAGTGGCCCTGCTCACTCGGGTCGCGGTTGACGCTGACGCCAGCCTGGCCCTGGATCCGGAAAAGCCCATTGGTCCGTTGCTGCAGCAGCGGCCGTCTGGCACTGCAGTGAAGCTGGCTCAGGGCTGGCGCCGCACCGTGCCGTCACCGCTGCCCGTGGCCGTGATCGAAGAACAGCACATCCGCGTACTGCTCGACGCCACGCACGTGGTGGCGGCGGGAGGCGGTGGGGTACCCGTGGCGAGCGATGGGAGTCCGGTTGCCGGCGTCATCGACAAGGATCGGGTGGCGGCCCTGCTGGCAATACGCCTGCAGGCCGATGCACTGGTGATCGGCACCGATGTGGATGGCGTCTATATGGACCATGGCACGCCCCGTGCGCGGCTGCTGGAACGGCTCGGCGTGGCTCAGGCCCGTCGCCTGCTTGCCGACGGAAAGCTTGCTGCCGGCTCCATGGGTCCGAAGGTGGACAGTGTGGCAGCGTTCGCAGCCAGCACTGGCCGGACTGCAGTCATTGCCGCCCTCGGCCAGCTGGAGGCTGCGCTTGATGGTTGCGCGGGGACGCGTATCGAGGCCTGATGCTGCCGCCGCAGGACCTTACGATGAGCGCCGTTCGCTGAAGCAGCCTGGCAGCACGCCGGTGGCTCGCCACCTTCAGGGCGGGGTCGCCGGCATTCTCGGCCAGGCAGCTTCCGTGTAGCCTGACGGTTCTGATCGTGCCTGGCGCACAATCTCGTTCTTGCCTGCAGGGTACCCTCTGGTCATGACTCAGACCCGTGATCCGCTCACAGTGCTGCGTACCGTCTATGGCTACGATGCATTTCGTGGCGAGCAGGCCGGTGTCATCGAGGCCGCCATGGCCGGGCAGGACACGCTGGTGCTCATGCCTACCGGTGCAGGCAAGTCGGTCTGCTATCAGGTGCCCATGCTGGCACGGCCCGGTGTCGGGCTGGTGATCTCGCCGCTGATCGCGCTGATGCAGGACCAGGTCGCCGCCCTGCGCCAGAACGGCGTGGCCGCGGCCAGCCTGGACTCCGGCCAGAAGGCGGACGAGGCGCGTTCCGTGCTGGCGGCCCTGCACGCCGGCGAACTGGATCTCCTGTACATGTCGCCAGAGCGGCTGTTTGCCTCGGGCATGCTGGAACGC